>Ga0194135_10000474_pt1 | contig 23763 bp, 21 predicted proteins | sample LitLau_LLRF_2013_FD_134024 | JGI IMG/M metagenome (GOLD analysis project Ga0194135, IMG submission 134024) | Freshwater sediment microbial communities in response to fracking from North America - Little Laurel Run_MetaG_LLRF_2013 (version 2) | ecosystem: Environmental > Aquatic > Freshwater >...
GTATGACACTTTCTGTACTGCTGATGTCTTTAGGTTCTTTACTCATTGCATTAACTCCCACTTATAAAACGATAGGTATCATCGCGCCTGTACTATTGTTGGTTGCCAGGGCTTGAGTGTCGGAGGAGAATATGGGGTTTCAGCTACTTACCTCAGTGAAATGGCCACTAAAAACCGTCGTGGATTTTATTCCAGTTTTCAATACGTGACCCTGATTGGCGGGCAGCTGATTGCTTTAGGTATACAGATCATACTCCAGAGCACACTGACAGAAGAGCAATTACTTTCCTGGGGATGGCGTATTCCGTTTGTCATAGGAGCTGTATTGTCAGTTGTAGCGTTATACCTGCGTAAAAGCCTGCATGAGACCAAAGCATTTGAAGCTCAGAAAAGTAAAAAGGATAATAAAAGTGGGACGATCAAAGAATTACTCAGACACCCTAAAGCGATATTAACAGTTATCGGGCTCACTTTGGGAGGTACACTGGCATTCTATACCTATACCACCTACATGCAGAAATTCCTGGTTAACACTGTACACCTGACTAAAGGAGAGTCTACACTGATCTCTTTTTGTTCTCTTTTTGTGTTTGCTATGCTACAGCCCCTTTTTGGTAGTCTTTCAGACCGGATAGGCCGTAAACCACTGCTTATCAGTTTCGGTGTGCTTGGAACTATATTTACAGTTCCTTTATTAACTACTTTAAGTCATACTACTTCACAATGGGGGGCATTTTTTCTTTTGCTGGCCGGTTTAGTTATCGTGAGCGGTTATACAAGTATTAATGCTATTGTCAAAGCAGAACTTTTTCCTGCGCAAATCCGGGCATTGGGCGTAGGTTTACCTTATGGAATTACCGTAGCTGTATTTGGAGGAACCGTTGAATATTTAGCCTTATGGTTTAAAAATATTGGGCATGAGCCTTATTTTTACTGGTATATAACCGGATGTGTATTCATGTCACTGGTTGTATATGTTTTTATGAAGGATTCGAAAGAGACTTCAAAACTCAACGAAGAACTGGATGGTTAACCGAAAAGCTGACCATAAAAAAAAGTGCCTGCAAAACAGGCACCTTTTTTTATAGAAGGATAAAACCTAGAATTTATAAGTCACCCCGGCTCCGAATATCTGTTTTACCTGTAATGCCGCATGAGTGGCACCAGATCCATCATTTTTCAGGATTTTGGTTTTATCATCGTAGATCAGCTGTACACCTGCGTTAACCGTTACAAACTTATTTACTTTCATAAAAAGGTTTGCAGTATAGTCTGTGTAAATGTTTTGGGGTTTATCCAGATAATTAGAGTACAATTTTAAAGTGTTTTCCAGACTGATGTTCTCAATCAGGTTTACTTTATAGTAAGCGTCTAAGGAAGCACCGAACTCAAATTTGCTTTTCTTGCCGGGATCAACACCAAAAGCACCCTGACGAGAAAGACTGTCATTCTGAACCATAATAATACGTGCGGCCGCAGGCGAAATATTAATCCTGAAATTATCCGAACGTTTATAGGCAAAACCAGGACCGAAGGTTAAATAAGCAGGAGCAAAAGCACTTGAGATTAAGGTCTGCTTAGTTCCGTCATATTTATAACCTTTTGCAAACTGAGACTGAAAATTCATATAAAAGGTATACATCCAGTACTTGGACGCCTGACGGCCTAACAAACTATTGAGAATAATCCTGTCATCATTTTTACGTGTGCCGATACCTTGTTGTTTACTTAAGCCGTAACCCAGGATTACTTTATTATCCCAGCTCCATACTGCTTTTTTATAATTGAAATCATAGTTGAGCAGGATGTTGCCGGCTACTGAATTCACACCACCTGAAGACCAGTTAGAAAAGGAACTCTGGTTAATCAGAAATGTGTTTTCTCCATGGATCGTCCAGGTTTTGGTGGTATCTGTTTTGGGGGTAGTCTGCGCATAACCCATCAGGCTTATGCCGGCCATTAAGAGTATTAAAGTAAGTTTTTTCATAAGCATAATGTGTTTTGATAATATTCTTTTATTAATAGATAGGTTAAATATCATAATTTATTATTATTTCTCCCAATTTGTAGCTTATTGGCTGTTTTTTAGCTGGTTGTGGTTTAGAACAATAAGATATTACCAGATGCTTTTATTTCCTGTTAAAATCTGCTAGATTGCTTGTAAATAACCATTGAAATTAAATTCCCCGTGATTTTTATCAAAAAACAAATGAAATTTCTAGCCGTTTTCTCCTTGTCTATGCTTTTTGCCTGTACAACTTATGCTCAGTCTGAACCCTTAAACTTAAAAACACTTGGTACCAGAAGCTGGGTCAGGTTATCCTGGAATGCAGTGCCAGATGCCACTGAATATGAGATCTACTGGTCGACGAAAAATGCCAGGCCCGAAAAGGCTAACGCTGTCGTTAAATCTCCCGGAATCCGCTATTATATACAGGGGGTGAAACCTGGGACTTCCTATGATGTATGGTTGAAACCGGTCGGTAAAAAAGTTGCAGGTCAGACAGTTCATACTAAAGTATTCACTTCTGAAAAATGGCAAATAGATCAGCAGGAGGCACTTCATCTTTCTATTCCCTCATCTGCAGCGGTTCCTGAAGGAATGAAGCTATTCTGGCAGGATGAATTTAACGATGAACTGCTCAATAGAAATAAGTGGTCTACACAGTATTATTCAAACCTGGATTTTGTAGAAAAATATAACTGGGCTGCATTCAAGGCCGGAACATTACCCGAACCTGGATTGGTATTTACCGGGAGTACCTTACATCTGGTTACTAATGATACTGTGCCGGGAAAATCTTTCATGACATCGGGACGTAAAATCTCTTCTATACAAACCTATGACTGGAATAATAACGAGAATTTGCTGGACAATAAACGCGGCGGGTATTTCGAGGTCAGGGTAAAAAGAAAATCTTCCGGAAAAGCAGAGCTAGTCAATACGGCATATTGGTTTGATTCTCCGGGACCAGAACCTGCATATTATATCGAGAAGGGGCATCATGCCCTGGGGTTAACAGGCAAAAGGCCACATGGGCAGGTATTTGAAATTGATGTATTTGAAAACCTGAACTCCGAGATCGTTTTGCATGGTAATGTAGATTCGACAGGTAAGTTTTTGCATAATATAGGTCAGTATGATGTTAAGGGAGTCGACTTTGTTGATCATTGGGTAACGCATGGCCTGCTGTGGACAGCTGCCGGGTTGAAGTTTTATGTCAATGGGGAGTTGAAAAAAGAATGGAGTGATCCGTCGGCTATTAAATCTCCCGATCATTTTATGAATCTGCTTTTAGGTGCTTATGGTAAAAACGGAGAAGTCGATATGGAAGTAGATTATGCCAGAGGGTATCAGTGGCCGGTTGAAAAAGGCAATGAACTGGCAAATCCTTCTTTTGAATTTAAACAGTTATTTCCCTGGACAGGAACGGGGCAGTTAACTACAGTAACCAGGAGAACTGGTCAAAAGAGTGTGGTTATTGCTCCGGGACAATCTCTTGTTCAGTATTTGTATTTAGATCCTGATAAAACCTACCGGTTAACTTATTGGAGTAAAGGCAAGGGAAGTATTGTTGTAAACGCTGATAATCTTGTTCCGGTCAGCGGTCAGGTGGAAAAAGGGTATCGGTCAACCGATAAAGCGGGGCAGGAATTTGCCCGCCATCAGATGGACTTCTCTACTACCTCTACCCAGCCTGGCAATATGAAAACCATCCGGATTGGTTTTCTGAACGAGAGTACAGCAGAAGTAATTATAGATGATATTAACTTACATCAAAAATGAAATCGTCAGGATTTTTTTAGCCAGGCCAGTTTATCATACTTTCGTTAAAAAACGTTAAATTAACTGGGTCTGATAATTGAAAAGATACGGCTGATTCAAATTTTACTTATTTTTGTTATAATTAATTTAAGGCCATGAAAAGGAATTTAATCGTTATTTCCAGCTTATTGTTAGGTAGTCTTTATGCTGGGACAGCAAATGCACAGCAATCTGGTTTAGCGCCGGATCAGAACCCGAGATATAAAGAAAGCCAGGAAAAATACTTTAAAAGTGCAGACTCTCTGATCAGTCAGCACGGAACTACTATTCAGAATACTTATAAGGCTTATGACTGGTATGAAGCCAAACTGGAACGCCGTCGTCAGAACCGTGAATGGAGACATGAGGAACGGATGAATGGCTATTACGATTATCCATATCTGAGTATTGGAGCTGATTTCTCTCCCTTTGGCAGGTATGGTGGGTATAACTATGGAAACTACTACGGCGGACGCAATAGTTTTTGGTTTGGCTGGTAACAATTTCCGGAAATAAGATCTAACAATTATAAAATAACCCGAATAACACAGATGAGACTAAATAAACTTTTAACAGTTACTGCGTTTGCAGCTTCAGGAATACTGATTTCTTCATGCTCCAGACAAGTAACACGCGTAAGTACAGATCAGACCATAGATATCAGCGGTTCGTGGAACAACAGTGATTCCAGAATGGTAGCGGATGAACTGACTAAAAACATTTTGAATGCAAACTGGATTACCAGCCATCAGGATGATCAGCAAGGTAAAAAACCAGTCGTTATTGTAGGTTTTGTACAGAACAAAAGTCATGAGCATATCGATGCGGAAACTTTTGTGAAAGATATTGAAAGTGCTTTTGTACAGACCCAGAGAGTACGTTTAGTACAAGGTGGTAAAAAACGTGAAGAATTACGTGCTGAAAAAGCAGATCAGCAAACCAATGCCTCTAATTCAACAATCAAGAAATTCGGTCTGGAGAACGGAGCAGATTATATCCTGCAGGGATCTATCAATTCTATCGTAGATGCGCATAAACGTCAGAAAGTTGTGTATTATCAGGTGAACCTTGAACTGACTAATATTCAGACCAATGAAGTTGTCTGGATCGGCGAAAAGAAAATAGCCAAATACGTTAAAAACTAATCCGGTAATTTCCCATTGTCCTGAAATCATTACGATGATTTCAGGACATATACAAAGCAAATGACAAGCATTCGTATGCATATTCTTCGGGCATCATCTGTTGCAGGATTGATGCTTTTTTTATTGGGTTGCGCAAGTTATAACGACAGGATTATTCCTTATTACCAGAATATTTCGGCGGGTAACTATGCGACGGCAGAAAAGGAACTGGATAAAAACAGCCTGATCCAGAAACCCAGAAATAAACTCCTTTTCCTGATGGAAAAAGGGAGGGTAAGCCATTTGCTCGGAGAATATGAGAACAGTAACAAGTATTTTAATGAAGCTGACCAGTTACTGGAAACAGGTTTGACCGGTACGATGGATGCTACTGTAGGAATTCTGGTTAACCCGATGACCCAGCGTTATAAAGGAGAGGACTTTGAGAAATTCATGATCCATTATTATAAGGCGCTTAACTACCTGTATCTTCATCATACGGAGGATGCAGTTGTAGAAGCCAGGCGGATCAGTCTGCAAACACAGGAGCAGGGCGACAAATTCAATAATAAAGACAAACGTTATTCGCAGGATGCATTCTCTTTAATGCTCCAGGGGATGATTTATGAAAGTAATAACGATATCAACAATGCTTTTATCTCCTACAGGAATGCAGTTGAAATCTATCAGAAAAGCCCGGATCAGACTTATTATGGTACTCAGATGCCAGTGGGTTTGGAGAAAGATGTCATCCGGACTGCTTATTTAAATGGATTTACTTCAGAAGCAGTACAGTTTGAAACTGCATTTGGGATCAAATACAAAGCAGAGAAAGCTCCCGAAGGAGGTGAACTGATTTTCTTCTGGGAGAATGGTTTGGCGCCTGTTAAAAAACAGGAAGATTTATTTTTTACACTGACCAGGGGCGATGGCGGAAATCTCTTCTTCAGTAATGCAGCTGGTGGTTTACTGATCCCTTTCAATTATAGCGGAGACAGGGATAAACTAAATATCAATGCGATTGAGAGTTTAAGAGCTGCATTTCCAAAATATGTAGCACAGCCATCTTATTATTCAACTGGTACGGTTACCAGTCCTCAGGGCGATGTAGTACTGGAAAAAGCTGAAGATATCAATGTGCTCGCCTTCAGAACACTTCAGCAGCGTACATTAAATGAAATGGGTAAAGTGCTTTCCAGGCTGGCAGTAAAGAAAATTGCTGAATATACTTTAAGAGAAAGTGCTAAAAGGGATAACCAGAAAAATAATTCCCTGCTGGAAGGTCTTGGTTATGGTATGCAGCTTTATAGCCTGCTATCTGAAAAGGCCGATACCCGTAACTGGCAATCCTTACCAGCCACCATATCTTATGCAAGGATCCCTTTAAAAATGGGGGAAAATGAGATTAATCTCACCTTTAAGAATAACCAGGGGGTTGACGAAACCAAAACTATCAAAGTGAACGGAACCGGCAGGATTCAGTTCTATAATTACGCTACTCTTCGGTAATTAATTCATTATCTTTGGTTTATGAATCTGTTTAAACTGGTGGATCTTAAAAGGCAATTGTCCCAGGGCATAGGGGTACTTTTAATATTGATTAGTTTATTCACCGTTTCGGGTGGCATAACCCCGTCTGTAATTAACAGGGAGAAAGTTTTAACAACCGGGCCTGCTGTAAATTACAGGAGTGTTTACCGGACAAGGATCTTTTACCGGAGTTTTTTGCAGCAAACTCAGGGCAATCTTTTGCGGTATATCTATTTGTCTTTCTCATTTAACCTGTTTGTATCCGTAAAAGACAGGCTGGTTCAAACCCAGTTTCAAATCAGGCAGGATCTCGGGCTATTTATCAATTGTGTGAATCACGAGTTACTGACCAAAATGCCTTCTTTTTTCTCTTCGTATCAGGGTGAATCTTTTCAATAGGCTAAAGGCCTTTTAAAATTCACCAATTCACCAATTTTTCAGGAATGACTGGTGCTGAAAAGCTCTGGTCTGCTAATTTTTGCTATGAAACGCACGAAGAGAATATTGCATCTGATCAGTATGATTATACTGATCAGTCTGGCTTGTTTTGGCGTTGGTATCAGTGGAACCCCACCTGTCCCTCCGCCCAGACAAAAACATCCCACTGAAAATGTGGAGACAAAAGAAGAGAAAGACGATGAACTGGAGCCCTGATTTGATCTATTTGGCCAGGGCGATGATGTCTTTACCGAGTATGACCTGTTGCGGGTAACCCTGATTTACAATATGAATCATTGCTGCTGCCAGCTCCTGTAGTGTGCAGAAGCCAGTTGGATAAACTGCGCGTCCGACTGGGTAGAGCCAGGTGATGTATTTGTAAAGATTATGAGTTTTGCTCAAACCCTGAATGGGTTTTATAAATCCGGGTCTGAAGGCAAAAACTTGTTTAAAGGGGAGTTTCATCAGGTCATTCTCTGTTTTACCTTTCACACCGGCCCAGCCGCTGTTTTTTTCGGTAGAGTCTGTTCCTGCTCCTGAGATATAACAGAAGGTCATATCAGGGTTTAATCTGCTCAACATATTGGCTATGTGCAGGGTCATTGTATAGGTTATTTTGTAATATTCTTCTTTAGTGATCCCTACAGAAGTAACTCCGAGGCAGAAGAAGCAGGCATTGTATCCTTTAAGCTGATTTTCTATGGACGAAAAATTGTAGAAATCGGCATGTATGATCTCGGTTAGTTTGGGATGCGTATAACCCGAAGCTTTCCTGTTAATGATTAAAACAGCCTCTACATCCGGATTTTGCAGACATTCGTGCAATACACCCTCGCCAACCATTCCTGTAGTTCCTGTAATAATAGCTCTTATGGATACTTTCATAATTTCAGATATGAGCTAATATAACATTTTTCTTAATTTTGATACGCTATGGGCACCTTATATAAATTAGAAATCCCGGAAGAAGCCGAATTCCCGGCGATGGCCGAAGTGTGGGAAGCCTCGGTCCGGGCTACGCATCACTTTTTAAAGGAAGAGGATATACACTTTTTTAAATCTTTGTTACTGAACGAATATTTTAAGCTGGTTGACTTGTTCTGCGTCAGAAATCCGGAAGGTGATATACTGGGATTTATGGGAGTAGAGGGGGATAAACTGGAAATGTTATTTATACATCCTTTAATGATGGGAAAAGGAATAGGGAAGGAGATGCTGGCTTACGCGATGGAAGACCTCAGGGTAAATAAAGTTGATGTGAATGAAGATAATCAGCAGGCAGTTGGGTTTTATGAGAAAATGGGATTCAAAACCATTGAACGGTCTGCTTTAGATGGTATGGGAAAACCTTTCCCTATCCTGCATATGATGATCCTTTAAGCAAAACGCCCCCTAAGATTAGTCTCAGGGGGCGTTTTGACTATGCTGAACACTTAGTTCGTTTTACCCGGATATTGTTTCAGGGCTAAGGTTAAGCAATCCATTGCTTTATTTAAATCGTCAGTGTTTAAGACATAAGCCATTCTCACTTCATTTTTACCAGAGCCCGGACTTGAGTAAAAACCTGTAGCAGGCGCCATCATCACAGTTTCACCGTTGTTGTCAAAACTTTCCAGCATCCACTGGCAGAATACGTCTGCATCATCAATAGGGAATTTGGCAACTACGTAAAAAGCGCCACCCGGATTAGGACAGAAAACGCCGTCAATAGCATTTAATCTCGAAACCAATGTGTCTCTGCGTAAAGTATATTCTTTGTTAACCTCTTCAAAATAGCTGTCCGGAGTATCAACAGCCGCAGTTCCTGCAATCTGTTCAACCATTCCAGGACTTAATCTTGCCTGTGCAAATTTTAATCCTGATTTGATTACTTCTTTATTTTTAGTAATCAGACAGCCTAGACGCGCACCACAGGCACTGTATCTTTTGGAAACAGTATCCATGATCACTACATTTTCTTCTAAACCATCCAGGTGCATCGGAGAAATAAACTCTCTTCCATCATAGCAGAACTCACGGTAAGCTTCATCAGAGAATAAGAATAAATCATATTTCAGACATAATTCTTTTAAAGCCTGTAACTCTTCTCTGGAATAAAGGTACCCAGTCGGGTTATTTGGGTTACAGATAATGATCGCTTTGGTTTTATCCGTGATCAGTTTCTCAAATTCAGCAATCGCCGGTAAGGCAAATCCATTCTCAATATAAGATAAAATAGGTTTTACAACTACATTACTCATGCAGGCAAATCCATTGTAGTTGGCATAAAAAGGTTCAGGAATAATAATTTCATCACCTTCATTTACGCAGGTCTGCATAGCGATTGTAATTGCTTCAGATCCACCTACGGTCACTAATATATCTTCGGGTGTGATATTATACCCCAGTTTATTGTAATATTCAGTCAGTTTAGTCCGGTAACTTAGGGTTCCTTCTGAAGGTGTATAAGCCCAGACATTAAAATCAATATTTTTAATTGCATTTAACATGCCTTCTGGTGTGGCGATGTCCGGCTGGCCGATATTTAAATGATAAACTTTTTTTCCGTCCTTTTTTGCCTGATCTGCAAATGGAGTTAGTTTTCTAATAGGCGATGCGGGCATTTGTACCCCTTTTTCTGAAATATGTGGCATGGGTCAAAAATAAAAAAACCTCGTTGATTAACGAGGTCTTATTCAGAATAATATTTTTTTTACAAATTATTTACCTGCAGTGGTTTCTCCTTTGATGTATAACACTTTAACAGGTGTTTTTGCATTGGAGTTGATCGTGATACTTTTACTGAAAGGTAATGGCGAACCAGCTGGAGTATATGTTACTTTAATTAAGCCTGATTCTCCTTTTTTAATAGGTGTTTGTGTGTATGTAGGTACTGTACATCCGCAGGTTGTCTCTACTTTAGTCAGGATTAATGGCTCATCACCAACATTTACGAATTTGAATTCTACTGAAACAGGGCTTGTCAAAGGAATTTTTCCAAAGTCATGTGTTTCTTTGTCAAATTTAAATTCCGCAGGTTTGCTTTGTGCAAATGAAGTAACTGTAACGCCTAAAGCAAAGGTTAATAACAAAATTAGCTTTTTCATTGTGTATATGTTTTTTAATTTTTTAATAAAAGCTGCATGAACCTTATCCTATAAGACCGTGATTTGTAGTCCAATGAGCGTTTCATGTTTGAATCTTTTGAACAAATTTAATGTTTTCATTCACATTTCAAAGTCATAAGCTAATATATATATTACATACTGTTAAGGGACGTAATTTAGAAAATACCTATATTTGCCCAATAAACTTTTGTGCTTATGATGCTAAATAACAAACTTACGACGAACCCCATCGATGCCTCAGAATTAAGTTTTGACGACTTTAAGACTATAGTAATAGACGATTATAGAATTGCTTTCGAAAGCAGACAGGCTAGTTTACTAGGCCGTAAGGAGGTTTTGACAGGTAAGGCTAAGTTTGGCATTTTTGGCGACGGGAAGGAACTTCCTCAGATTGCAATGGCTAAAGCTTTTAAAAATGGTGACTGGCGTTCGGGATATTACCGCGATCAGACTTTCGCTTTTGCTACAGGTATATGTACAATTAAAGAGTTTTTTGCCCAGTTATATGCAAATCCAAGTGTAGAAGCAGATCCTGCTTCTGCCGGACGTCAGATGAACTGCCATTTTTCCACCCGCTCTCTGAATGAAGACGGTTCCTGGAAAGACTTAACAGAGATGAAGAATTCTTCTTCTGATATTGCACCTACCGGCGGCCAGATGGCACGTTTGGTTGGTTTAGCCTATGCTTCCAAATTATACAGACAGAATCCTGATTTAAATTATCTGAAAAACTTCTCCGTTGATGGAAATGAAGTAGCTTTTGGAACAATCGGAAATGCTTCTACTTCTGAGGGGGTATTCTTTGAAGCAATTAATGCTGCAGGAGTTTTACAGATTCCTATGGCGATGTCAGTATGGGACGATGCGTATGGTATTTCCGTACCGGCAAAATATCAGACGACTAAAGAGGATATTTCTGAAATATTGAAAGGTTTCCAGCGCGATGAAAATAATGCTGGTTATGAGATATATAAAGTAAAAGGCTGGGATTACCCTGCTTTATGTGAAACCTATCAGCAGGCCATTAAGATTTGCCGTGAAGAGCATGTGCCTGTACTGATCCATGTGACTGAGGTTACACAGCCTCAGGGACATTCTACCTCTGGCTCACATGAACGTTATAAAGACAGGGCCAGACTGGATTGGGAGAAAGAGTTTGACTGTATTCGTCAGATGCGTCTCTGGATGCTGGAATCGGCCATAGTTACAGAAGAAGAGCTGGTCGAATTAGAAGATATAGCTAAAAAACTGGTTCGTGAGGCACAGAAAGAAGCATGGAATGAATTCCTGGCTGATATTAAGGTAGAGAAGGATGAGGCTATTCAGCTGATTAATAATCTTTCTGATACCAATGATGCTTTATCAAAAATTACGGGGACATTATCGGGTACACCGGATGCACAGCGTAAAGAAGTTATTTCTTCCGCCAGAAGAGCACTTCGTTTAACTTTAAACGAGCCTTCTGAAGAAAGAACCCAGTTATTAAACTGGTATAAAAAAGAGAAAGAAAACAATGCGGAAAGATATAATTCCAAATTGTTTACAGACGGAAAAGAAAGTCCGTTTTTAGTAGATATCGAACCTGCGCTTTATCATGAAAGCAGTAAAATGGTTGACGGGCGTGAATTACTGAATGCTTGTTTTGATGCCAATTTCGCCCGTGATCAGCGTTTGGTCGCTTTTGGTGAAGATCTGGGAAATATCGGTGATGTGAACCAGGGATTTGCAGGTTTACAGGCAAAATATGGTGAACTGAGAATTACAGATACCGGAATCAGGGAAATGACCATAGTAGGACAAGGTATAGGCCTGGCACTGCGTGGTTTAAAACCTATTGCAGAGATTCAGTACCTGGATTACCTGTTATATGCCCTGAATATCTTAAGTGATGACCTGGCGAGCTTATCGTACCGTACCAAGGGCGGACAAAAGGCACCGGTAATTATCAGGACCCGTGGACATCGTTTAGAAGGAGTGTGGCATTCAGGGTCACCTATCGGGATGATCCTGGGATCTTTACGTGGTTTACACCTTTGTGTTCCCCGTAACATGACCCAGGCAGCCGGAATGTACAATACTTTATTCAGAGCAGATGAACCTGCACTGATGATAGAATGTCTGAACGGATATCGTCTGAAAGAAATGCTGCCTGATAATGTCGGAGAATATACAGTGCCTTTAGGTAAAGCTGAAGTGATCAGACAGGGAACAGACATTACTGTTGTTTCCTATGGCTCCACGCTGAGAATAGTAGAAGAAGCCGCCGCAGAGCTTGCGAATTATGGGATTTCGGTAGAAGTTATTGACCCGCAGACCCTGCTTCCGTTTGATACAGATCATTTATGTGCATCATCTTTACAGAAAACCAATAAATTATTGGTGGTGGATGAGGATGTACCGGGTGGTGGAACAGCTTATATTTTACAACAGATTTTAGAGGTTCAGGGTGGATATTATCACCTGGATGCACAACCGCAAACCCTGTCTGCGAAAGCGCATCGTCCTCCTTATGGTTCGGACGGAGATTATTTCACTAAACCATCTGTGGATGATGTAGTGGAAACAATTTACCAGATGATGAACATACATAACGAAGCAAAATATCCTGCGATTTTTTAATTCATTTTTAAATACATTTTAAGATAAGGCATGGTCAACAGGATCATGCCTTATTTTTTTGTCCTTAATTGATGGATTATTGTCATTGCAGACAAAATGATTTAGCTATACTTTTGAGTCGTAAATAAAAACGGAAATGGAGCAGAAGTTAATTGTTTTAGTCGCGATTCCTGATTCTTTGTCACTCGACCTGATTGGTGCAGCGGATGTCTTTAGCTGTGCCAATCACTTTCATAAAGATCCTCACAGTAATTACAAGATAGTCATCGCATCTGCAACTAACGAGTTGACTATGACCATGACCAACGGATTGAATATTCATTGTTCCTGTAGTGTTTATGAAATTAAAGATCAAATAGACACCCTTATTATTGCTGGTTTTTCGACTGATGAGCAATGGAACAAATTTCCGCAGCTAGTGGAATGGTTAAAGATCAGTTCGGCTGGAATCAGAAGAGTGGCATCGGTTTGTGTAGGTGCATTTATCTTAGCTGAAGCTGGATTATTAAATGGAAAAAGGGCGACCACACACTGGAGACATTGTAAAGAATTAAATGATAAATACGAGGGGATTGCCGTTGATCCTGACCCGATCTTTGTGAAAGATGGCCATATATATACTTCTGCCGGCGCATCAGCAGGTATTGATCTGGCATTGGCCATGGTTGAAGAAGATTATGGTTGTAACCTGTCTATAGAAATTGCCCGCTGGCTGGTCTTATATCTGCGCAGGCCAGGGAATCAATCGCAGTTCAGTAGCCTGTTATCTCAGCAGCTATCCAGCAGAAAACCCATCAGAGAATTGCAGCAATGGATTGCTGGTCACCTGAAAGAGGATTTGTCAGTGGCTGTTTTAGCGGAGCGGATCGCGATGAGTCCAAGGAATTTTTCACGTGTTTTTACTGCGGAAACAGGATTTACGCCCGCCAGATATATTGAAAGATTACGCGTTGAATCCGGGAGAAGGTATATTGAAGAAACAAAATACTCTTTGGATGAGATCTCCATGGAATGCGGATTTGGAAGCGCAGATACTATGCGTAAAGTCTTTTTGCGGAATTTAAAGATCAGCCCTTTTGATTACCGCAGTTTATTCGGGTCCGGATAACTTATCAATAAAACAATGATTTCATGAAAATGAATAACGGTGTTTTTCACCGTAATGACTAGGTATTGCCCATAATTTTTAACTATCAATAAATACAATAATGAAAACAACAGCTGTATCCGGAAACGGACAAATTTTACCGGATAACCCATTTCATATAGAGAACGGGAAAATAATAAACGTAGCTTTTTTAATCTATGACGAGGTTGAAGCAATGGACTTAAATTGTCCGCTGGATATATTATCCAAGGCAAATTTTAAAGTAGGGGATTTCTTTGTAAAAGAAAAAATCTACAACATTTATACCGTTGCGGCTTCCACTAAAAAGATAGTGCATTCGGAGGGGGGAGCTGTCCATATGGTTCCTGCCTATTCCTATGAAAATGCCCCACAGGCTGATATATTGGTTGTACCTGGTGCGGATCCTTTTACAATTACTAAACTCTGCCAAAACGAGCCGGAAATGTTCGGTTGGATAATTCAGCAGAATGAAACTACAAAAGTGACAATGTCTGTTTGTTCAGGATCGTTGTTGTTATCCAGAGCTGGTATTTTAGATGGTAAAAAAGCCACTACGCACTATTTAGTGATTGACGAGCTAAAAGCAAACCGGGCGATAGAGGTTGTTGAAAATGTACGGTTTGTCTGGGATGGTAAGTTTATCACGACAGCTGGGGTGACCTCAGGAATAGACGGGGCTTTGTTTTTAGTCGAGTTAATTCATGGTAAAGCCAAAGCGGATGGTATCGCCCATGCGCTGATTTATAACCGGAGTGAAGATATGAGTTTTATGAATGTTGTGGTTTAATCAGAACCTGGTCAGGTATGTATTTCATCCGAAGTTTGTCCGGCTCCGTTCGAAGGTAGTTCGAATGATCTCCGAACAATCTCCGAATCAAAGTACTATTATTCCATACTGTCTTTCGCAAAAAGACAAGAGCATCCTTAGTTGTCAGCTAAGGATGCTCCTTAATTTAAAAATTTTAAGATCAGCTATTGAAACTGGCTTAATTATAACTTACTTGTTTTATTTCTGAGTAACTGATCGGCAAGAACTAAAGCTGCCATTGCTTCTACAATCACAACAGCTCTGGGTACTACACAAGGATCATGTCTTCCTTTTCCTTTGATCTCTGCAGCCTCACCAGCAGCATTTACCGTTTGCTGATTGTGCATGATGGTCGCTACAGGTTTAAAGGCAACGGTGAAGTTGATTTCCATTCCATTGGAAATTCCGCCCTGTATCCCGCCCGAGAAATTGGTCAGTGTTTTTGGTGCTTCATCTCCATTGGTCAGAAAAATATCATTATGTGCTGATCCTCTCATCTCACTTCCTGAGAATCCCGAACCATATTCAAATCCATGTACAGCATTGATGCTCAACATGGCTTTACCCAGGTCAGCATGCAGTTTGTCAAAAACGGGTTCTCCCAGACCTGGAGGACAGTTATGAATGATACAGCTTACTTTTCCACCTACAGTATCCCCGTCTTTTCTGATACTGTCAATAAATTCGATCATTTGTTTGGCTGTCGCCGGATCGGCACATCTGACAATATTGTCTTCCCGCTGCGCTAATAATTCGGGCACAGGCAGGTTTTCTAAATTAGGGGCATTAATTGTTCCTACAGCAGATACATGGGCAAAAATACTGATGCCATAATGCTGAAGTAGTAATTTGGCAATAGCACCTGCGGCTACACGTGCAGCTGTTTCCCTTGCAGAAGAACGGCCACCTCCACGGTGATCTCGGATACCATATTTAGCATCATAAGTATAATCTGCATGAGAAGGACGGTAAACGGTCTTGTTATGCTCGTAGTCTTTGGAACGGTGATCTTCGTTTGGAATCAAAAGTGCAATTGGTGTTCCTGTACTTTTTCCTTCAAAAATGCCTGATAAGATCTGCACCGTATCGCTTTCCTTACGCTGGGTAGTAATTTTTGATTGTCCAGGACGGCGTTTATCTAATTCTGACTGGATAAACTCCATGTCAATGGTCAGTCCCGCAGGACAGCCATCTATGATAACGCCTATAGCCTCACCATGTGACTCCCCGAAGGTTGATATTCTGAATAAGTGTCCGAAGGTATTCCCAGCCATGTTTTTGATTTAAAGATATTAATATATTAGTCTGTTTCTTCAACGGTAAAACCCGCTTTTTGCAAGTGTTTCCAAAAATCAGGATATGATTTTTCTACCACCTGGAAGTCTTCAATTTCTACTTCTTTGATCAACAGGCTTAATGGAGCAAAAGCCATAGCCATCCGGTGATCATCATAAGTGGCGAAACATACCTTTTCAGGGAAGTTCAGTCCTTCACAATTTAAAGTATAGATTTCATTGTCTTCATTTAAAAGTACACCAATTTTAGCCAGTTCCTGCTGTAGGGCAAGGATCCGGTTAGTCTCTTTGATTTTCAGAGTTTCCAGGCCTGTGAAAGAAAGGTTTAATCCTTTTGCTGCTGCACAGACGATGATAGTTTGTGCCAGATCGGGACAGTCTTTTAAATTCAGAATTTCTTGTGTTTGTGGTTCAGTCTGGTTAGTGCTCAGGGAGATGCCGTTAGCCGTACGCTGTGTACTGACACCCAGTTTATTCATGATTTCCTGTATCCTGCTGTCTCCCTGTAAGCTTTTTTCTTTCAGGTTAGGCAATTCAATAACAGCCTGATCAACCAAAGCAGCAATACTGTACCAGTAAGAAGCTGCACTCCAGTCGGGTTCGACGGTCAGTGTAGCGGCCTGGTATTGTTGCGGGCCTATGTAGATATTATCTCCTTTCCAGGTATGTGAAATCCCGGCTTCGGCCAATAAAGCTAAAGTCATTTCAACATAGGGTCTGGAAGTTAAACCACCTTCAATATTTAAGGAAAGACCGGCAAGCAGTTTAGGGGCAATGATCAGCAGTGCTGATAAATACTGACTGCTTACATTTCCTTTGATAGAAACTTCGGCACGTACATTATTTAAACCGCCATTGATCAGCAGGGGAGGGAAACCTTCGTTTTTTCCATAGGAAATCTGTGCACCAAGGGTTTTTAACGCATCTACCAGGATCCCTATAGGACGCTCCTGCATTCTGGCCGAACCAGTCAGCAGAAATTGCTGTGGAATGGTAGACAGATAAGCAGTCAGAAAGCGCATGGCAGTACCGGCATGGCCTACATCTACAATTCTTCTGGGCTCTGTAGTTGGGGTACTGATTTCGGTAAGAATTCTGTTTAATGTTACTGTATCGGCAGCATCTGACAAGTTATCAACTTTGACTACGTCTTTGCTGATAGCTGCAATAACCAATGCCCTGTTGCTCTCGCTTTTAGAACCCGTCAGGTTAATGGTCGCATGGATATCCTTTTGTCCCTTAAAGGAAACAACTGCATTCTTCTTCATTAATATGTTTCGTTTTATTCAGGATTTGCAGGAGCCTGTCTTTTTTGAAAGCTCCTGCAAATACTAAGGATTATGATTTTACAGCTGCTGTAGCTTCAACTATTTCTGCTTCAGTTTTACCTTCATTCATAATCTCAGTTTGTTTTCTGATTGATTCACCGTGAACCAGTTCTAAAAACTTCTCTGTGAAAGTAAGGTCTAGTTTAAGGGCTTTAGCAAAAGCAGTTCCTTTTTTCAGGATTTCATCCCATCGGTTAACCTGAAGGATGGTTACTTTACTATCTCTTTTATACTGTCCGATTTTTTCAACGATGGCCATACGCTCGCTTAATTTCTGCAGCATCACATCATCGATCTTGTCAATTTGTTTACGCAATTCTGCTAATTTATCTGCAAAAGCTTCATTGCTTGATTCAGGGTCACGTAAACTTAATCTGCCAACTAATTCTTCTAAAGCAGCAGGGGTAACCTGTTGTTTAGCATCAGTCCATGCTACAGAAGGGTCAATATGCGATTCGATCATTAGTCCCTGCATATCAAGATCCAGTGCTTTTTGTGCAATGTAAGGGATCAGTTCACGATTTCCGCAGATATGTGACGGATCGTTGATGATCGGTAATTCAGGACAAAGTGTTTTTAACTGGATCGCCAGTTCCCACATGGGTTCGTTACGGAAAGAGCTTTTCTCATAAGAAGAGAAACCACGGTGTATAGCACCTAATTTAGTGATTCCTGCATTGTTAATACGTTCTAAAGCACCAATCCATAAAGAGATATCAGGATTTACCGGGTTTTTAACTAATACCGGGATGTCAACACCTTTTAAAGCGTCAGCAATTTCCTGTACAGTGAAAGGGTTTGCAGTTGATCTTGCACCTATCCACAGGATATCTACACCTGCAGCCAATGCTTCTTCAACGTGTTTTGCATTAGCTACTTCTACTGCTGTAGGTAAACCGGTTTCAGCTTTAGCTTTTTTCAACCATTCCAAACCGATGCTTCCGATTCCTTCGAATTCTCCCGGACGGGTACGTGGTTTCCAGATTCCTGCTCTCAGGACAGATACTTTACCGGTTGCAGCCAGTAAATGTGCTGTAGAAAGTAACTGATCTTCAGTTTCAGCACTGCATGGTCCAGAGATAATCAGTGGTTCGTTTTTCAGGGTGATCCAGCTCTCTAAAGGCTGAATGTTTAAATTTAATTTCATTTTGAGGGGGATTTGATGTGTGGTATATTGTTAAATATTTTGTTCTTGATTTATACGATATCGTTTTTCAGATATTCGCCCATTATATTAAAGTTGACTGTGTATTTCAGTGCTTTACGAATAGCAATGTCATATTTTTCGTTTTCTGACCATTCCATATCGACATAAAAATAGTACTCGTTTCTTTTGCCCAAAACCGGCATTGACTGGATCTTGCTTAAGTTGACATTTTGTTCTGCGAAAATGTTAAGCACTTTGGATAATGCCCCAACATGGTTGCTAACCTGAAAGCAGATAGAAGCTTTATTGATATTAGTCATGTCTTCAGTTTTTTCTCTTTGAAGGATCAGGAAACGGGTGAAGTTCTTTTTGTTGGATTCGATTCTTCTCTCGATGATATTCAGTCCGTAAAGCTCGGCAGCAAGTGTGTTGGCAACGGCAACAGTATCAGTTAATTGTTCGTCTCTGATTTTTTTGGCACAAGCCGCAGTATCTACACTTTCCACTACTTTCAAATGTGGGAATTCATCAAAAAAATCGATGCACTGACGGATAGCGATAGGGTGGGAAGTCACAAATTTTACGTCTTCGAGTTTCACGCCTGGCAAGGCCATCAGGTGCAATTGTATAGGAAGATAAACTTCTCCGGTTACTGCGAAGTTATATTCTCTGATCAAAGTATAGTTGGGGAGTAAGCTTCCGGCAATTGAATTTTCAATGGCCATCACTACATAGTCAACCTCTTTTGCTTCAAGTACTTCGCATGTTTGTTTAAAGGAGTTACATTCAACCGTTTGAATATCTGCGCCAAAAAATTTAAATGCAGCTTCTTCGTGAAAGGAGGCCTTGATACCCTGGATCGCTACTTTTGTTGCTTTTTTCATGTTTTTAATTGCTGGCTTGTGCTTGATTTTAATAATCCTCTGCTTTAATTTTTGCTTTAAACAAAAAAAGTCCCGGCGTGCTGCCGGGACTTTTTATATACAATTTATGTTTTTATTTTTGATTGCATATCAGTCCCGGCTCTTACTAAAGAAGTAAAAGTAGCTAAACCAATATGTAGTGATATTTCTCATTTTTCTGTATCGGAATCTGAAATCAGAATCCTTTTTTTTTGTTATTTGTTTTTTTCAAATGTAGCAACAAAATTTAATTTGTCAAATTTAAAATAAAAAAAATTATTTATTGTCTCCTAATCCTGTTCAAAAGGCATTCCGCTTATCCGGAGGATGGGTAAAACCTTTAATTTACAGTAGGTTTATGCTCTTCAGCATCCCTGAGTTCGCGTTGCATGACTTTGGCTACCTGCGTGCTGCCGTCATGACTCCATCCAGGTGGATAAAGCATGTATTTTAGCTTGTTTTTTAATCCTGGAGCACGTTTCATATCGTTAGTCATGGCCTTAAATTCATGAAATACAATATTTACAGGGCCGGTATCATCGGGCTGATGTGTCAGACCATATACAATCTCATCTTTAGGCAGTTCTTCCTGGAAAGTGCCGAACAGCCTGTCCCAGATAATCAGGACCATACCCATGTTTTTATCAAGGTAACGCACATTACTGGCATGGTGCACCCGGTGATGAGAAGGGGTAACCAGGATATATTCAATGATCGGATGTAGTTTTCCAACTGCCTGGGTATGTACCATATTTCCGTATAGCTGGGTCACCAGATAGGCAAACAGGATATCAATTGCCGAGAAACCCATAAATGCCAGTGGTAAGTAAAAGAATACACGATACAGTGGTTCAAATACAGTAGAACGGAATCCGGTAGTCAGGTTAAACAACGGAGAAGAGTGGTGCGTGACGTGCATCGCCCAGAAAAACCGGATGTAATGGCCTGAAGTATGGAGTATCCAGTATAATAAATCCTGGGCAAGAATTAATACCACCCAGTAAACAAAGACGTTTTTAATTTCAAACAGTCTGAACTGATAACAATAATCCAGCAGAAAAAAAGTTGCTGTTTTAGTGGACAGGTTAATTAAAAAGGCCAGGCCCATCAGGTATACATTAGTCCAGGTATCCTTTTTGGCATATAATTTCCTGTCGTGCATGTAACTGATATACATTTCCACCAGGGAAATGACTATCAGTAAAACAAACAACAGGGAAAGCATTATATTTCTGGGGTCATTTAGCATAAGTTAAGTTGTAATATTTCAAACTCTCGACAATGTCGCTTTCTGAAACCCTACAGTTATAGGTGCAATTTCCTATGCTTTGCAATAGTGAAAATAATACATTCCCATGCTCATTTTTCTTATCGCTCTGCATTAAAACAGAAAGTTGGTCGAACGATTTTTCTTTAATTGTATAAGCAGGATAAACGCTGGAAATATACTGACGTATTTCTTCAAGCTCCTCTGCTGTCAGTGTGCTGTTTTTATGAGAAAGATAGGCTTCACACACCATTCCAATGGCAATAGCCTCTCCGTGTGTCAATGGTTTTTTATCTTTGCTCAATGAATAACTTTCAACGGCATGGCCGATCGTATGGCCAAAGTTTAAGATCTTCCGCAGTCCTTTCTCCTGTGGATCTGCTGTCACTACTTCATTTTTGATCTCTACAGAACGATGGATGTCGGCCGTAGTGATGTTTTTATAATCAGCGGCTTTTAATTTTTGATAGTATTCCTTATCAACGATCAGTCCATGTTTAATCATTTCTGCAAATCCGGAAAGCAGTTCGCGTTGAGGTACTGTCTTTAAAAACTCAGCTTCGATAAATACTGCCTGCGGTAAACTGAAAGTACCGACCATGTTTTTTACATTGTCTATATCAATACCAGTTTTTCCACCTACAGAAGCATCGACCTGTGAAAGCAGCGTAGTGGGGATATTGATGAAATCAACTCCACGCTTATAGGTAGAGGCAACAAAACCGCCCATATCTGTTATTACACCGCCTCCTAAATTAATCACCAGGCATTTGCGGTCAGCTCCGAAATCAAGTAAAGTTTTCCAGATGCCGATACAAAAATCTATGTTTTTGTTTTCTTCACCCGGGTCAGTTTCAATCAAATCAAACCCGCTGAAATCATCCAGCATCTCTCTGAATACAGGTAAACAAAGTTCTGCAGTGTTTCTGTCAGCGAAAACAAATACGTTGCTGTACTTTCCATTTTCGATGATTTCGGCTAAAGGGGCTAATCTGGTATCAAAATATATGTTGTGACCAGCACTTTCAAGTTTATTCATTATACTACTTTAATTTGCTGGCCCATAAAATCAACGTGGTCACCGATACGCACTTTTAGTCGTTTACGGTAATCTACGTTGCCATTATATTTGACCAGACCATCTTCAACTACAGTTTGAGCTTCTCCGCCACTTTGAACAAGTCCGGTAGCTTTTAGCAAAGAAATAAGGGGAATGAATTCGCCTTCTAATTTAAATTCTATCATTGTTCTGCAAATTTACAATTATTTATAAACGGATTTGCTAATGATAGTCCCGGAATTTATATTTTTGCCTCCGTTTGACTAATTTATCAATCCAAATGCAAATGTCCCCAGGGAAAAAACTAAATTTTGACAATACGGAGATCGCTTTCCGCAATAAATCGAAATCAGAACTGAACAGCGCTTACTGGTTATTCAAAATAATGAGTAGCAATTTCTTGACTCAGGTAGGCCCACCTGTAACAAATTTATTTTTAAACATCGGCTTGCCGATCCAGGGAATTATTAAATCTACAATTTTCAAGCAATTCTGTGGTGGTGAAACTATTGCCGAATGTGAGCGTACAATCGCTCAGCTGGGAGAGAGTAAGGTTGGTACTATTCTGGATTATTCTGTAGAGGGTGAAGAAGAGGAGCATGTATTTGATTTTACCTGTGCGGAAATTATCAGAACGATAGATCGTGCTGAGGGCGATAAACGTGTTCCGATTACTGTGTTCAAAATCACAGGTATAGGACGTTTTGCTTTACTGGAGAAACTGGATGCCAAAGCTGAGCTTACAGCTGAGGAGAAAACAGAATTTGATAGGGTTAAACATCGTTGCGAAAGGATTTGCAGAACAGCATTTGAGAAAAATGTGCCTATCATGATCGATGCCGAAGAAACCTGGATTCAGGATACAATCGATGCACTGGCTCTGGATATGATGATCTTGTTTAACAAGGAGAAACTGATCGTTTATAATACTTACCAGTTGTACCGTCATGATAAACTGGCTCATTTAAAGGCTGATCATCTGGTAGCTGCTGAGGCGGGATTTATTTTAGGTGCCAAGGTTGTACGTGGTGCTTATATGGAGAAAGAACGTAAAAGAGCTGCCGAAAGGGGTTATCCATCACCCATTCAACCTGATAAAGAGACTACAGACAAAGATTACAATGAAGCAATTACTTATTGTGCTAATCATGTAGAGCAGATTGGGGTAGTTTGCGGTACGCATAATGAAGCTAGCTGCAGGGTTCTGGCAGAATTGCTGGACACCAATAAAATTGCACATGATCATCCTCATGTTTATTTTGCGCAGTTATTGGGAATGAGTGATAACCTGAGTTTCAATTTATCCGATGCAGGTTATAATGTGGCTAAATATGTGCCATACGGGCCGGTTAAAGCAGTTATGCCTTATCTGTTCAGAAGAGCACAGGAAAATACATCTGTGGCCGGACAAACGAGCAGAGAGCTTGACCTGATCGCAAGAGAGAAAAAAAGAAGAGGCATTTAAGCCAAATAAAAACCCCTGTTTGTTTTTAACAAGCAGGGGTTAGAAAAAAAACTAATTAAGTATATCTGGTGGTTTTTTTTAGTGTTTTTGTTGTTGCATTGCCTGTGCTGCATCAATGCCCAGACCACTGGCTATAGCCATACCTAAGCCTATATCAGCTCTGAACCAATGGCAAAGCTGCAGGTTGATGATCTGCTCTTTCCTTGGGCCGCTGATACCGCTCATCGCACCAACAATATTGCTTACCAGATTTTTGCGATCCTGCTCGCTCATGACTTTGCGGTATAGATCGCCTGGCTGTGTATAGTGATCGTTATCTCCTTCACCTTCATTCCTGTCGTACCAGTCAGCCACATTAGATTCTAATTCCCATGCAGGTTCTTTATAACTTTTATCAGGAATCACATCGCCAAAACTGTTTGGATAGTAATTAGGATCATCATTTCCATTGTCATCTATCCGCATCTGCCCGTCACGGTGGTAGTTATTAACCATGAAAGGGCAGGCGTTCACAGGGATCTGCTCGTAATTTACCCCCAGACGGTGACGGTGTGCATCTGCATAAGACAGGATTCTGCCCTGCAGCATTTTATCTGGTGAGAAGCCAATTCCGTCAATCAGGTTGGAAGGGGCAAAGGCGGCCTGCTCCACATGTGCGAAATAGTTTCTGGGTACCTGGTTTAATTCAATTTCTCCTACTTCAATCAATGGAAACTCAGCGTGTGGCCAGACTTTAGAA
>Ga0194135_10000475_pt1 | contig 23741 bp, 29 predicted proteins | sample LitLau_LLRF_2013_FD_134024 | JGI IMG/M metagenome (GOLD analysis project Ga0194135, IMG submission 134024) | Freshwater sediment microbial communities in response to fracking from North America - Little Laurel Run_MetaG_LLRF_2013 (version 2) | ecosystem: Environmental > Aquatic > Freshwater >...
ACCTGGAGCACTTGATGAGACAATCGCAGGGGACAGGAGTCGATGTGTCTACGATTCCTATTGTCCTTACTGTGCTACCAATATCAGAGCTGTAGGACCTCGTCGGTTGGGTAAAGTTTCGAAAACCTTCATGTGGCCAATTTGCAGTGTCAGTTATTAGGAAAGATGAAATAATAATTTGGCTTTATTGGGGTTTTGGTTATAGTGCGATGTCCCAACACAACTCTTTGTGGGAAGGTCCTCCCTATCGATGAGAACAGTTGTCCAAATTGCACTCATTATACGAGACGTACGAAGATTTTTAATACAAGTTTACGGTTTTGACCAAAGTATGCTGAATGACTGTAATGTGTATATTATTAATGTTTCAGCAAGCGATAACTTCTGCCGTATTTGTCGTACAAATCTTCGAAGCGTTGTGAGGGGTAGAGGGGGGCTTTACCAACAAATCAACCGAGTTCCTTCTCCTCTACGAAATGGATCTCCTCCCAGGCCTGAACCTCAAGCTGAGGATATAGAAATTGAAGACAGTGATGACTCAGATAATGACGACGATGGGAACAACGGCGGAGAAGGAGCTAATAGAAATCAACCTAATCCAATTATGGCTGGGGGAGCAGGTCAAGGTGGATTTCTACGGGTTGTTGCAATCGACGATTAAAGAACCATCACAGCCACCACAGCCACCGCCTTTTTAAATTCGAAGCGAAAAAATGCAAGCGTTTTGTGTTTTTGTGTGTGTTGGGTGTGCTTCAGTGAAGGAGATATTGTAAAAGAGCCCAGATTCAAGGAGGAGACCGAGTTTTCGAAGAACACGACACACATCACGTCTTTTTAGTTGAAGTACAACAAACGACACACTTTGATAGTAGGAAATCAAATCAGCAACCATCCATCATTCATCATCATTCAACCGTTCAATTTACAGTTTTCTTCGATGCAAAACCCCCAATTTTTTGCGTCGTATTTCTGTGATCTCCGATAAACAACTTCAAGAAACAGTAGTTTTAGGATTAACCTGTAATAGTTTATGTGTATGTATACCCCCGTCTCCAGAATTACCGATTTTTCGACAAGTTTCGACAGTTTAGAGTGAAAAAGTATCGAATTTATCAACCACTTCGTTATATGTGGGCGGAATGCGGAAGAGTGAAGAGTGTCAATGAGAACATCATCGCAATTATAATCGCAGTAAACGAAACCCGTTCTAATATGTATAAGACGAATAGTCTATGTCACGTAGTATATTGTGTACGTGTACAAGTACATAAATACAAATGTCAACAAATCTTTTGACGTGTGCTGTAAAATCGTAAAATGTATGTATTGACGTTGAATGCAAAAGCGAAAAATCGAGAGTTTATTTATAATTATTGTAAGTAACTTTTTAGATGCAAACGAGTGATTACTGTTCACATTATTATACATTTAATGATCACCTATACTTCTAGTTTGTAGCATTAAAATATGAGAATAGAATCTTTAAAGTAGTAGCGTAATTGATTGTAGCACATTACAGGTTTACGCTTGAAATGCTTTTGACTTACGATAAGTCCAAGTAACGTGTAGCAGCTAAAATTCGTCATCTGTCTATTATGAGGCTTTTATAAAGTGAGATTGAGTCATGATATAATGTCACAAAGATTCGTCTTTATTGTCTCCGTTTTCAAACTGAATTCCAAGTAGTTGAGCTAAGTGGGAAGAATATTATTCAAAATTTTGTCCTGATTAATTCCCAAAAAAATGGATTTTAATTTTGTTACAATATTCGAGCTCATCAGTAGAAACATACGTTAATAATAAGCAGCAATGATGAATGAGAAAACCTGCCATGTTCACCGTATGAACTTGTGTCATAACATTTGAAGTAATGATTTTTAAAGGACGAGCTCTTTTGAATTACAAATGAAGTGCACTGCTGTTTTCTGGTGCTCATGATACATTCATTATTTTGTAGTCCTGTGAAAAGTAACATTTACTTTATCGTTTAGCTCTGGACTATTAGTATTCAAATCCACGTTTCCATTTTGTTGTAACCATAAATGATTAACACAATAAATTGTAAAATGATTAATTTGTGAGTGATGTCGATAGTGTTGAGTTTCATGTTCTTGTCCATACTATGTCAACCATTGAATCAGGATCAGCTTGGCTTCTTGAGAGCTTGTAAAATCTCACACAACACGTTTTCGAATGAAAGAAGCTTTGAAGTACACCCACACCATTTGCCATTTGAAACAAGAAACATTTCCCATGCAGTGAATCCGGGATAGAACTTGTGCTACTGTGTCACAGTAGTAACAAAGTAGGAACTCAGTATGGCCGAATAAAGGGAGAAAGCGGATCCGGATGTTTCCTAATGTTATAAGCGTGTATGTTGGTGTTTTAGATAGACAAACTTCTGTAGCAAAATCGATTTCTCTGGTTTCATATGGAAGAGAGGGAGCTTTTGTACGTATGCGAAATACGGAGATGGTGATTCCGCGTATTCGTTATATTATGGCTGAACGGACTTTCTCCCGTAGTCATTCACACACAGACCACTTTCCCCTCAACTCTCATTCTTGCAATAACTCGATGAACGGGAAACACACATTATTATTACATTAACTCATTCTCACCTATTAAACCTATTAGCTTTTTAATTGGTCAGGTCAATTGATTAATAGCTCATGTAAGGGAAGACGTGTGAAACCTCCATCAAAATACAACGAAACGTGACAATAATCGTCCTTTATTGGTTATATTACATATTATATAAGAGTAAGCCAGTTGATATTTTGGAGAGTGAAAGTATCTGAGGAATTTGGCAATGGACTTCAACGTGAAGAAATTCGTGGGAGATGCTGGTGCTTTCATCAGTAGGGCTAAGCAGGTACCGTTCTTTATATATTGGGATTTCCAGTGGAGTTTATTTTATTGCGATGCCTCAACAAAGTCCAATCACTGCATTGATCCATTGTACTGGTTGTACTCACAGTCAGTTCTGTGCATGTGTGCGTAATACACAATTAGATTGTCATGATGTGATTTCTGCTTGTTTGTCAGATGACAGAAGAAGCGATCTACGCTTCTGAAAAGACGAACTTAGATCCACAACTAGAAGGTTTATGTAAACAAGCTGACGAGGCTAAAAACTGGACAATGAAGATCATTAAAGACACGGAGACAGTTTTAACTCCCAATCCAGGTATGTAATGCTAATGCAATGTTGGTGCATTCCTAAAACGTACTACAGAGTAATGACTAACTTACAATAATAAAGAGTTGCGTTCCTTCTAATTGTGTCGTAAAATTAACAGGACAAAGAGTGGAAGACTTTGTTCTGGAGAAAATAGAAAAGAAACGGCCTACACGAATGAGCAACATGGAAGTTTTAGGCCAAGCTATGCTCGAGGCTGGAAATGAGTTTGGTCCTAATGCTGCATATGGTAAGACATACTCGGTGATGATGAATATGAATCTCTAATGCTTCAAAACTAAAAGTCCCAAGAAACTACACGACAATGATATTTCTAATTAAAACTTTGATAAACTTCATCTTTCATAGTTTGATTCCTTTTATGATTCGCTTTGTACTTTGAACATAGGAAGCATGCTAATTAAAGTTGGAACAAATGAACTTCGGTTGGGCCAAACTGAAAGGGAATTCATAACCGTAGCTGTGCATGGATTTGTCGATCCACTAAATCGATTTCTAGAAAATGAAGTTAAGAATGCTTCGCGAGAGAGAAAAACACTCGAGAATAAAAGGTAATTAAGTTATACATGAATAGGATCACATATTGCGAGCTGTGTATTGATATGCATTGACGTAATCGAATTTTACAGCTTGTCTTGGGCTATTATGTTCTGTGCATTAAATATATATATTATGCATCGTTTATTTTACAGATTAGATTTGGATTCTGCCAAGAATAAATTGAGGAAAGCAAGAAGCATGAGCAGCTTTCCACCGGTTAGTATTTTATGCATTGTGACAAAGTCTCTTACACTGCTACTTTAAAAAATCTAACGATTTCTTCAATGATTACTGCGTGTACAGAAAGACGGTTCAGATCCTCGTTTCCTAATTCAGCAGGTTAGCATAGTATGAAGTACATAATAATCATTACATGCTTACGTAGTGTCGTATTGATTCCCAGTGGGGAATTATGAGAAATGATAATACAATTGAATGATTTGTCTTGACTCTTAAGTTGATTACTCTGTGTTGACTGTTTTACTATAGGCTGAACATGAAGTTATCCAAGCACAAGGCGACTTCAATCAGCAGTGTGAGATAACAAAAGTCCAATTAGAGATTCTGATGGCAGCAAGAGATCGTCATGTGGAGAACTTGAAGTTATTCGTGCAGTCTCAAACGACTTACTTCTCGAGATGCCACCAACTTATGCTTGACCTGAATAAGGAACTCGAAACGTAAATTGAATTCAATTGAATCGATATATGAAAAAAAGAAAGTTGTGTGTAGGAAGAAGAAGAAGGCACGTTCGTAAATTGAAGTAAATTCTCAAATGCTCCTGTCTCCCTTGTTTTCTCATATCATACACATCCAAGCCATTTCCATGCTGTAAAGCTTATCTACTCTGTAGATTGTACTTACCATGCTATACACGATTATTTTTCCAAGCATTATTCTGAAATCTCTTTAAATATTCCTTCTGTGCAGAATGCCACTCCATAGTGTCAACCTTGCTCAGTCATTCAGCATTGACGAGTCACTTCAAGACGATCCTTCTTTTGGAGATGGAGATACTCAGATGAAAGCTAAAATAATGTATGACTACGTTGCAAAAGGGTCTGATGAGATAAGTGTGTTTGCAAATGAGGTAAAATTGTAATATTATCATGATATAAATATTTATTTCCACTGAACGATGCTGTTGCATACTTATAGTGCGTATTTTCTAATTTTTAGGTTATCAATGTGAAAGAAAGTAAAGATTCAGAATACTTCGTGGCTCAGAAAGGCAGTGCAACTGGAAAAATCCCCAAAGCTTGTGCTTTGTTAATGTAATTACAGTTTGCTTTTCAAATTCCAGCACTGGAAGTAAATAAGGAATTACAAGTGATTGAATGAAATGAATGTGAGTTGAGATCATTAATACATAGTCAAACTATAATGGAGTTTCGCAGAAAGTAATATAAATGAATGTATAGCAGTGTGCTCGTGACTTTCCTGTCTTTGTCTCAGACGTTCAAGCCTAGAAAAGAGTTTCGCAAAACTTTGTGACCTATATGATATTCAAATATCTATGTCAGTTTAGCTCAATAATCTACCCATCCCAGCCAGCGTCTAATAATATGAAAGAAATAATCCGATCTCGTCATTCGTGTACTACTAAATGAAGATGAAGCTGCATATCAACATATAATCTCTCATAAAACACCTTCATTTTCTTCTAACCATGATCTCAACTAAATAGTTTATCTGTATGTTACATACATATATACTATACATTAGTCTAGTTGAAACTTTATTTTCTTACTGGCTGTGTTCAAAGTTACATTATAACAAGTCCATGATGATGTTAAAAATTGCGAGTAATTGACACACATAAAAAATTACACAATAGAGTCTATACACAAAATATAAGGTATCGTTGTAAGTGAAACCACTCAACGAGAACTTCTGCAAAATATTCAAAACTCTGTAAACTTTACCTCACTTGTTACACAATTACAGTACATCTCTATAATAGCGTATACTACGTCTGTACAACTTGTACAAGAACGCAGGAACTGCAAACTATTTGCTACCATCTCTCCCTTTCATCTAATTCAAAACACTTTCGAACGCTTTGCACGCATTTTGATGGTGAAAGATAGAAACGACTTAGAGTTTTATTATCAATTACCCCAACACTTATCCTCAGAACATTCGGCAATTCTGACCTGCCTCCGCTGCACCTCATTCTCAGCAAATCGAGTTTGACATTCAAGAAATTGTTCTAATAATAGCAATGGACTAAATATGTAATGCCTTACAGAATATTACATAGTAATCAAATATAATATGTAGCTTACACATAGTCACAAATAATATTTTAATCTACAATCTATTCTGTGCATATATTGTTCCAGATCTAGCTCATAATTATAAGTAGCTTTTATTGTATATGATATGAATTACAGTAATGGTACTAGTTGCGTACAAAATACTAAATGGTAGTCCAATCGCCGACACATGAGAAGGTGCAACTAGACAAAAATATTCAAGTTATGTTTAATGGACAGTTTGATTTTTTGAATATTCGTAAATTATAATTAAAATATTACGCTAATATGCGCGTAATAGTTTGTGGTTAAAACGGTAAAAGTAAGTATACAGATACACTCAAGTTAGCTCGTTGTTTGCGACAAATAAGTGAAAGCTTTGCAATAAATAATTCCTTAAGGCTAATCTATACCGAGAGAGATAAGACTATGTTTTAGAATCTTCGTGTAACTCGCTTGGGTCGACTTTACTGGAATTCCTTCCAAGCAAACTTGCCAGGCCTCGGTAAGGCTTTCGGTTGGTGGTAGCTTGTCCTTTGTTCTTGTTGTATTTCTTCTGCAGAAAGTTTTCTCCATTGCTTTTAATCGAGTTCATTTCGTTTTGGATTCGAAGTGCATTTTCCTTTCCAGCCTCTGAATTAATGAAATCTCTCGGAAGAGTTTGTCCTTCTGGTGCATTGAGGTCGATTTCAGTCATCGTCGACCAAATTGCTTCGGAATCTTCAATGGGAATCCTCTCAGCCGTGTTATTTCTTCCTCCTGAACCATTTGCTACACTTTCATTATTTCCATTTCTGAGATGTGATTTACTATTATTGTAATTTCCTCCATTTGCATTTCCATCTTCGATTTCGCTTTCAGCACTTCCTCGTCTGTCACTTCCTTCGTGTTTATTAATATTACTCGGGGGAGGAATTTGAGGAGGTTTCAAGTATTCGTAAGTGGTGAGTCCTTTGTAGCCGATGTAAACGTGGAATACTAATAAATGAACAAGCATTCCCAAAGCTACAAAGCATATTATGGACACGCTTGTGTATAGAATTGTTTTTGGCACTCTGTGGCTATCCAAAACTGCTATCACTCCCAAAATCTCAGGCTTGGAATCATTCTTTTGACTTCCTCCATTCATCGAAGCGTTTCTCTCAGCCAGTAAGCCTTCTAAAGTTGCGTTCCCAATCGAGGGAATCTCATTTTCAAGCGTAACATTTGGACTTCCTAACTTCGGCGTAGAGTCCGTTGGGGTGAAATTATCAGGAGAGCCCGACGATTCTTTTTCTTCATCTGAATAACTTAAATTGTGGTTCAAATACTGGGAATCATTACTTAATTTAACATGAGAAATGTTTTCGTTTGAAATTTTCTCGTAGAACTCAATTTCTTCTGTGGAATTTTGTAAGAAGCTGACAGAATAATTAGAACTTCGATTCGACTCCAGGCCCAATCCCAACTCTGTTGAGTTGATCATTGGAAGTGTTGGAGATGGATTGGGTTGATTATTAGTTCCATTATTACTGCTAGACGACGGGGAGGATGGCGTAATAAGTAAGTGAGATCGAAAGGACTGTGTAGTCCAAAGTCGTACCATTACAGCTCCACTGCAGGAAATGATTAAAACACACGCAATGATGCTTGTGACAACTGTGAAAACAAAGAGTTTGTAGTTTCTGCCCCCTACGCATTGATTCAGCCACCGGCAATGATGGTCAAAGTTATCCACACACTTGTTACAAAGGCTGCAATGCTTTGTGCGTTGATGGAGAACGGTTATATTGCACAAATGACACCTTCCGTTCTCGATTACGTGAAGGTGTTTGCTTCGATCAAACTCTGGAATGGGTTTCTTGACTTTCGAAGCTCGGACTCCAGGATGAGCTGGGTCCACGAGAGTTGCGGCGAAGTAGAAGAAGATTAGCAGAAAGTAAATGACACTGGTGGTCACGGTTAAGTGAAGGGAGTAGGATGACGGCATATCTGGAATCATGAGAGTGTAAGTAAAGACGAGGAAGAAGATCATCAAAAACCACGCGAGCAATTGTTGAGGATGAAGAGGCAATTCCATTCCATGAACTCTTCTCCATTTCCTGTGCTGGGGTTCGATTTCAATCAAGTGGTTCTGCATGGAACAAGTGTTCTCCATGCAAGTTAGTGTTCGGCTTAGGATCTGAAATTAAGACCACACATTAAGTTCTTTCTTAAAGGGAATAATGTTTAATTAAATCACATATCACTTCAGGCAAATGGCAAATCCCTCCCACTGTCGACCTGCTGAATAATAGTTTCTATACCTTGGAATAATATTCTTGCTTGAATGCCATTTGTAGAGTGCTTTGTGGTGTACTATGCGTACATATAGGTACACGATTTACCCAATGACAAATCAATTGATTTCAACTAGAGACTATATTGTATTTTTAGTAGTAAATTCGATTGTGCAGGGTTAGTTTAATAGATAAACTTTCATGGCGAGTTCGCAAGTCAGAGTTGAAGTTGAATAAATAAGTAAGCTGACTTTGTAATATGAAGAAAGATGATATGATGAGATAGCTGAAGTTGAAACATGACTTTTTCCTTTAGGGTTCAAGACCGTGGGAATTTTATGTACTGGGAACCATTTATATGTACTTGTCCAGCAACTTATATACAGATTATATAGTGAATCACACTTTCTTTTTTCCATTTTATATTGCAAGCGAGTGACTCATGTAAATAAGAAGAAACTTAACAAACGGGTGTATTTTCTCAAGAAAAATGAGTGTGAAAAGTGCAGGTAAACAGGAAATTATGGTGTGAGGGGCTGTTTGAGAATGCTGGTCATTTAAAGTTTAAATGCCTACTGGCTATACACAACAGCCAAAAAAGTATCCATTATAATAGGGTTTCTGTAAGTTATGATTATTTCAGGGTTTGCAAAAGATTTCAAAAGTAAGTACCAATATTCGGAATATCCTACGGTCGGAAATTGAAACGTGAGAAACAGTTCGCCCTAAAATCTTGAGCATTTTTCCAGCTTATTAATTGTAATCGGGCGAAAACTTATGAAATGACTGAGCGAGGAATACACTTGATAGATTTAATGTGAACAAACTAAATAGGCAGCAGGTGAATGTGCTTGACGATTCATTTAGCAAACATTTTTCAGACTCAAAAATCAAATGCAGAATTTTATTCCTATTAAGTTTGACTTGACATGAAGACATTATAAAGCTGTGTAGTAAAGCGTGATCTGTCAGTCTTGGAAAAGTGCAAAATTATACTTTTATGTTGCACTGAACACTCTGTCTATAGTCTCTGTATAGCAAGCCTTTTAATTCAGACTCACGAATCAGGAACTATTATTAAATCAGGTGATTTGATGTACCTTTAAAAGACATCATGACAGACTAGTAGGTGCAACCAACTTGGATATGTGACAGTTCGAATTAACTAAAGAAAATGAATAAATGATTACCGTCATTTTGATGAGAAATAGATGCCACACACAAATTCAGCAATATTAGGAGATGATTGATGAACACATTAATTAAATCACTTCATGTTATCTGCGTATGACGAATGAGTGTTAAAATGTGTAAAAATGCGACATTGCAATGTAAATGATGACTCGTTATAGTCACATTTTGCAACTTATCAAGTTTTTACTTAAATTGCAAAGAGCCAAGTTATGCAAAATAACTTCCTGGAAACCCCACCAAAAATTCTGACGCAAGCTCGATTAAAAGTTAAGACTTGGCTGAACTACTAATATTAAGTGTTTGTGGCAGTTTGTGGTTTGGTGGTTCGTTAGCTATTCTTCGTTTGATATTGACTCTGAGGCAATCAGAAAGCGATTAAAGAAAGGTTTTATTAAGTGAGAACTACTAAAAGGTTATTTTCCCTCAGTCGCGTATATGGAAGTAAAAATAACCTAACATTTGGAATTGGAACTTTCTTCGGTGAAATTCATAACAGACCAACGCTCCCGATGCTAACTAGCTTGCGAGTCCCGACTTTTCGTGTCCCGTGTGTTTCCTCGGGCCATATTGGAACTCGTCGCATGGAAACCCGAGGGGATGAAGAGAGCAAACAAAATAAAAGTTTAGTCAAAACCTAGCAATTCCTCCGAATTTCGGAAGCAAACTCTTTTTTACCGAACCGGCAATCCGTACATACATATATAGTCCGTGTCTGCGTACAGGGAAACACACAATAACAGACTTTAGCATATTATTATAGCGTGCATCACGATATTCATACGATGTTCGATTCAATCGTTTCCTTAATCGACTCTTCAAATACAACAATATACGTTTGTCATGTTCACCTGCCTAGCTACCTGAAATGTATATTCACCTGGCTGCAAAGCACCTCACACGAACAAGAAAGAGTTTTATGCTAAATCGAATCCTTTTTACACTCCTCTTCATTCATGTTCCGGTTTTATTCATATGGGGAAGTTGATCGTAGGGGAAAGTCTTGTTAGCGTACGTACTGCCAGCCAGTCAGTGTCTTGTATCACTTGTTTCTGATGATTGACATGACCTATTTAGGAATAGGTATCGCGGAAGTTAATAATATATTGAAGTACGATTGCATAAGGAAAATATTAATAGTAATAGGGACGGTTATTTGTTTCTATTTCTGGCTGAAACTACATGGATTGATTGGTGGTTTATATGATTATTTGCTCCAGTCAATATGTTGTGACATGAAAATGTCAAAATCTAATATATATTGATAATTAACTCATAAATGAAGATGTAGCTCGCGTGTTAAGTTTTACGCGATTTCTCTTCAGCATAAATCATGCAGTGCAGTGCAAATTCTAAGTTTCCAATCTCACGTTATCAAATTTTATATGCAAATATCTTGTTCGGAGCCATACAGCCATACGATATGCAGATTACTTGCTGCGGTAGGCTGACATGTCTTCGTAAGACATAGCTCAGGGGCAGAGCATGGAAGTCATATGATCTATATGAACATGAGAAACCCGACTTTTTGCAAATTATCCTCCTGTCAAAAGCCACTAAAAAGTGGAATAGGTGAACTCTCGAAAGGACAACATGTTATTTCAGTCAAGGTGAACACAATACGAGTCCAGTCAATAGATCTGACTAATGTCATGTTGTCCATGACTAGAGAATACACTTGAGTCCAAATTCCAAATGTCCAGTGGGTTCCAAGCCATTCTTCGATCATCAGCACGCCAATTCTTTGCGAAATTCTCTGTTAATCAGTTCTTACTATTGGAGAAAGCTGCCTTGAAACATTCGTGTAGTAAGTAGGAAAGAATTATTACGTAGACACATTTATCGTCATTATCGTATTGTTTCATGTTTTGTAGTAGTGCATGTTTGTAACAAGTTCTAGTTTGCTTAATAATACTTACTGGACAGGTCACCTATTTCACTACTTGTGTCTTACTCTCTAATTCACATTTAATCAATAGTTACTTAATAATACAGGACCGCATATTGATATTCGCTTGTATGACTTTTTCTCGTGTAGGTTTCGCGACAAAAATGGGAGTGGCTGACGATTTAACGGTAAAGGGCGAGTTCGTGCGAAAGGATTCTGTGTTCCGTAACTTTATTTCGAAGGAAGGACCTTTTCCACCAGAAGCTGGGCGATATCATTTGTACATAAGCTTGGCTTGTCCATGGGCTCACAGGACTCTGATTGTAAGGAAGCTGAAAGGATTGGAAAATATCATTGGGCTGTCAGTGGTTCACTATCTCATGTTGGAGAATGGCTGGGAGTTCGTCGATGAATCTGAGATTCCAGGCTGTATTCCTGATACAGTGAACAATTTCAAATTTGTGAAGGAACTGTATTTCCAATCTGATCCTGGCTACACTGGAAGGTATACCGTGCCAATTCTCTATGACAAGGTTACAAAGAAGATTGTGAACAATGAGAGCACGGAAATCGTAAGGATGTTCAACAAGGATTTCAATGAATTCTCGAGCAATCCTGAACTGGACTTATATCCGGAATCACTCCGGGCGAAAATCGATGAGATAAATGATATGATTTACAATGGAGTGAATAATGGAGTCTACAAGGCCGGATTTGCCACGAGTCAACAAGCTCATGATGTCAATTCTAAGTTGGTTTATGACTCTCTTTTGAAGCTCGAGGAAATTTTTATACAGGGAAAAGGACCGTTTATAATTGGAGAGAAGATGACTGAAACAGATATTCGACTGTTCACAAGCATAATTCGTCACGACCCCGTTTACTACGTGCATTTCAAATGTAACTTGATTGCTGTGAAGGATCTTCCTAATATGTCACGATGGTTGAAAATGATGTACGAAGTGGATGGTATTAAGGAAACTGTCAATATGGAGCACATTAAGAAGCATTACTACATGTCTCACAAGCACTTGAATCCGACTGGAATTGTTCCTTTGTACAATGGCCCTATTGTTGGACAATGAGAACTGATGGCCTTTAGGCTGCCTTGCCTTGGCGTGGAGGTCTGAAAGTAGTTATTGTGAACTTAAGATGAAATTGAAGTATTACTTGCTATTAAATATGTTCAATTTAATAAAATTAATATAGTTTATTCAGCGGAGGAAGTTAAGATATTACTGACAGTTACACATAGTATTACATAGTATTTAACTATCACAGTTGACAGTACGGAATTACAGTTTACAGCATCGCATATAAGAATTCATAAAAATACAAACTTACAAATATCTTTAATTTGTACTTGTTACTTACAACAAGTTGTAAAGCTATTGACAGTTGGACAGTTAGATTAATTATTTTTCTGGGAGATCTTTAGGAGTGACAAATATCCTATCTTCCTATTTACGAACTATTGTTTGCAAAGATCGTGTTATAAAGCTTACAATTTACTTACAATTTACAATATTTAGATAGCATTGATAGTAGCATTATTAGGCGAGGGTTTAGTAGTTTTTTGAATGCAGCTAACTAGTTACAGAGTTATTGTTAGTAGACAAATTAAATCTCATCCAAATCATTGACTTCTGGGAAGTCACCAACTGTTACATTGCTCGGCCTAACGAAACTTCCATACTTCGGTTTACAGTCGAAGTATTTCTTCCCCTCAACACTCCCATCATTCTTCCCCATCGGCTCGTCGTACTGGACTCCTACCCATGCACCTGGTTTGAAATGGACCTTCCCGACATATTTTAATTGGCCCCTTCGAACTGGATTTCCAGCCGTGCGAACTTCAACCCGATCGCCAACCTTCAACGATTCCGCGAGCTCCTCCTCTTTCAGTTCATCTTCAGCCTTTTTCTTTGCTTTCTCGTCGTCGAAGCGGCCCAGTTTGTTCTTCTCCAGAAACTTCCTCATGGAATCTACAAAACGACATTTTTAAATTGAAAATATGAACTTGAAGAATGATACGATAAACACTAACAGTAAGAGGTGACAATACAAACCTTCTCGCTGAGCATACTCTTCGGAGCTAAGTTGAAAAGCCACATCCTTATCATCCTCGTCATCCCGTTCCTTGTCGTCTTTATCAACAACATGAATATTCATCCCATCCCTGAGTCCGATTTCCGCAAGAGTGAGAGTATCATCAGTAAGGTGCTGAAGCACCAATTCGCCAGATCGCAGTTCGAGCCTCATAGACTCCGTCACAACTCCAGTCAGCAATTCCAGCTTTCCCTATATAAAATTATTATATAATTAACTTAAAGTTGAATCAAGTCCAAAATCTAATAAAAAATGAAACACTCACCTTCAAGTTAGCCAAGTTGATATCGCTTGGAAAGCGCCTCTCGGTTCGAAACTCATTCACATTGCTCGTCACAATCAATCCAATGAATGTTCCACTTTCTCCAGCCATTTCGACCTCAGTTCGATTTTCCCAACACTCGACTCGATGGAATGCTCGACAATCACTAACCTCCTTTCAACCTACATGCACAATCAAGATATTATTCTACATTCAATATCCGACACTTGAATTTCAAAACCGAATGAAGGAAACTCAAAATGACGAAATGAAAACGGGGAAAATGACGATGCAGAAAATGAAAATGAAGGAAAATGAAAACGGAGAAAATGAATCAGAAATTCCGCCGACACTTATCTTCTTCTAGCACACACACAAGTGGGAACAACAATGCTTACCTGATGATAAGCCAAGTGGCGAAGTAATATGAAGTACGGCTTCGGAAATTTCCTCGAAAAAATTCGACTTTGAATCAGCAGAAATCGAGAGAGATTTTGAAAACCGGCGAAGAGAGATTTTTGACAGAGAACCTTCCAGCAACACGGAGAGCGAAGAAGTGAGAATGAAAAGTGAAAATCGGAGAGGGTGCAGAAAAGAGAGGGTGGGCTCTGATTGGCTCCTGGAAAAGCACGTGACTCCCGGAGAGAGTTGTGTAAGGAGAGGCGCGTCCATGAGTTCCGGACTGCCCGCCTGCATGGAGAAGTCTCACGACAGGTCGTCCGTGTTCTCTGTGGATGCACCCACCACAGGTCCAATATATAAACCCCGGCTGCCACATTACTCGGTCTCTCTCCTACTTCCAACTCCTCGTGGTCCACACTTGCTCCACACACTCTCAGCTTATCATCATCAACAACGAGGCTTATCGTCGTCACTTGATATCCTGCAGCAGCTCTCTTCACTTCATCTTTTGATATGGCCACGATGACTCAAACTGTCACCAAGACTGAGGACAAGCTTCCCTACAAAGTCGGTAAGTAGCCGTTTGACTTGTTTTAAAATATTATGTGGTTTTTCAAGAAAAAGATGCATCTGGGTATGATAGTAAAAAGCGGGTGTTCGTGTTACATAAGTTGCATGATTGCATAATTGACTTTCATATTTCCATCACAAATTTCATTTTGAATTACTCACTGGCAAGTGTTTTAGATGCCAGTCGTGAAGGGTCGTGTTATACACTAAAATCTTCAGGACGATGCGTAGAACAATTCTTAATATGAAGTCTGTTCATGTTGAAATGAAATAGGGCCCTGCAGGGTCGTGAAGAAAGATCGCGCCATTAGCTGCATTACTATGGTAGGAGGTTCAAATGGGAGATCCCTTTCAGGAGGCCTGAGACGGGTTTCCCTTTCCGAGCCCCCAGTATAGTAATGCTAATGTGGCGATCTTCACGACCCTGCAGGGCCCTATGTCATTTCAACATGGAACAGACTTCAGATTAAGACTTGTTCTACGCATTGTCCTGAAGATTTTAGTGTGTGACACGACCCTTATCTCGACTTGGCTCACCGTTCATTCAAATGTAAGTGTAGTGTAAGGGAGTACTCACTGTGAGGCTTGGTAGTACTGTATAATTAGCTTAATAGTTGTTTCAGTTTCATGTATGTAGTTCATGCGTCAATGGTTCGAAGAAATTCAGGATTGTTCTTTTTCGAGTCGGACCTCAGTTATATAGAAGTTTCAAGTATAGTTATATGGGGTTTTAATAGTTATTACTGCTAGTTTGGTTAGATAAATGGCAAGCACGATGATGACATAACTGCAATAGATGAACAAACAGGCAAGGGAAAATTTAGGTTGTAATGGGATCAGATTTGGGTAGGCTGAAAGTCGTAAAGACACGGAAAGCGGATACTAGAGATTGCATAATAAACCAACGGTAATTTTAATTGGAGAAGTTAATGGGCAAAGATAAAGAAAAGCCCATGTAATCGGTTCTGGATATCATTATGATGCAAAACTCGCTTGCGACTAAACTTTAAACTGGAACCCATAGCTTGACTAGGATTGCTGAGAAAAGTTAATTATGTAGTGTCAATTAAATGGCCATCTCAAGAAAACCCCATGCTATTCCGTAATGCAATGACGGAGAGCCTGAATTGCTTATTACTGGGAAAGAGTTGGGGATATTTGTGTTTGCAGGTAAAAGTGATGATGATGTTGAAATAGGATGGACAAAAAAGTGGAATTATTATTATGGAATGAACTGTTATGAGAAGCTTGGCCGTTCGTGGTTTCGTATTCATGTGTGCTGCATACACCTAGAAAGTACTAGAACTACTTCATGCAGTTGGTACGTTCGTATTTTTCCATATTACATCTCCCTACTAGTAGATACAATCACTGAACTTTGAAGGTCAGCAAGGAACAGGATAAGGTGAGAGTTGTGAGCATGACGTACTAAATATCTGTTATGCAAGATATTTTTAATACGTGGGATAGCATACTGCATAGATTTGAGGAGGAATCTGAATAAACTCCTCTTAAACGGAATACGAAGAGTGTGCAATGAAACAAGCAAAAATTAAGTTACATGGATGATAAATTGAAAGAGCGCAGTAAAAGAGAGAAATGCTTCTTACGAGATTATAATGATAACGATAAGAAAGGATTCTTAGTCATGCGATGCTTGTCAACTTACAGAAAAGAATTGAAATTAATCATTATTCTTTTGTGTTTCTGTCAATAGCTGACATCAAGTTGGCAGAATGGGGGCGAAAAGAAATCATGCTTGCCGAGAAGGAAATGCCTGGATTGATGTCTCTTCGCAAAAAGTACGGACCCTCTAAGCCTTTGAAGGGAACTAGAATTGCAGGATGTCTTCATATGACTGTTCAAACTGCTGTCCTCATCGAGACTTTAACTGAACTTGGAGCAAGTGTACAATGGAGTAGCTGTAACATCTTCAGCACCCAAGACCACGCTGCTGCTGCTATTGCTGCAACTGGCGTTCCAGTTTATGCCTGGAAGGGCGAAACTGAAGAAGAGTACAATTGGTGTATTGAACAAACTATCTACTGGCCTGATGGTCAGCCACTCAACATGATTTTGGATGATGGGGGTGACTTGACTGCTCTTGTGTTGAACAAATACCCTACTCTTGCTAGTGGAGTCAAGGGAGTTTCAGAGGTAAAATTTCATACAAAATAAGAACAAAATCATACTTTGTGATTCTCACAGTTCAAAGGTTTTTATGCTTATCATTCTTATGATCAGGAAACTACCACTGGTGTCCACGCCTTGTACAAATTACTTAAGAACGGCCAGTTGAAATTCCCAGCAATGAATGTGAATGATTCAGTAACCAAGAGTAAGTTTGACAATCTGTACGGATGCCGAGAATCCCTCATTGACGGGCTTAAACGAGCTACTGACATTATGGTGGCCGGAAAAACCTGCATCGTTGCAGGATATGGAGATGTCGGAAAAGGATCTGCACAGGTAATCTCCTATATAATCTTAAACTGCTGCCGAACTGAAACCTAATTACGGATAATCTTATTTCAATAGTCTTTGAGAGCGTTTGGTGCCAGAGTTATCATCACTGAAATCGACCCCATCAACGCTTTGCAGGCTGCTATGGAGGGCTACCAGGTAAGAATAGCACCTCATTCCTATTCCTAGAGAGCCGGATGATGATCTAACCATCGGATTTATTTCGAAACCAGGTTAGCGCAATGGAAGATGTTGTCCACGAAGCCCACATTATTGTGACAACCACCGGATGCAAAGACATCGTCCGAGGAGAGCATTTTGAAAAAATGCGAGATGAAGTCATCTTGGCTAACATTGGTCACTTCGATTGCGAAATTGAAGTCGCATGGCTCGACAAGAATGCCAAGTCTAAGCTGAACATTAAGCCACAAGTTGACCGATATGAACTGAAAAACGGACGTCACGTCATCCTCTTGGCCTCTGGTCGATTGGTGAATTTGGGTTGCGCCATGGGACATCCTTCTTACGTCATGAGTAACTCATTTACCAACCAAGTTCTTGCTCAGATGGCCTTGTGGAACGATACGTTCGCTGTGGGAGTTTACATGTTGCCTAAGAAGGTACGTTAAATATTTATGAATCTCTACCACCTATTGCCACCCCGAGTCTCAATGTGCTAACAAGATTATTTACTAAAATTCTCATTTTAGTTGGACGAGGAAGTTGCCAGACTTCATTTGGAGCATGTTGGAGCCAAGTTGAGCAAGTTGACCCCTGAACAAGCTGCTTATCTTGGCCTTGACGCTGAAGGACCATACAAGCCAGAACATTACCGATATTAAAATATTTACGTACATTTGATTCAAGCTTTTACCGACCTTTCCCAGTGTGTAAATTGAAATTGGGGGCTCGAAAGATTCTGTGTAAACTTCTACATTCATTTTGACGGTGACGGTTTTGGAATAAATAATGGGATTTTTACACTGAATTTAACTGCAATCTCGGTCATTTACTTAACATTATCATATAATTTCTTACGTGTTAAAGTTCACAGGTGCAATTGTTCGGGGTTTACAGAATGAGAGTAAAAAAAATCATTCAGACCATAAAATCATTGTTTATTTGTGCAAGCTTTACAAAATCTGCTATATCTGAAACACCACGCAAATATTTGTGATCTAACAAATTCAGCCCAAAAAGTTTAACCCAGATAACAATTTTTTCGAGTACTTAATAATATCAATAATATATAGGTACATAATTCATAATACTGACAACAGAATACTTCGTGTAATGAGTGAACCACAAGTAATTAAGTATGATGGCTGTTTTAGTAACGAGAACGAATAATGATACAAAGTTTATGAGTACAGCAGCTCAGGAACAATTTGAAAAGTGGAAAAAGTAAAATAGAAAATAGGAACAATCCAAAGCGTAGACATGTAAAATGCTTATGGTGACATTGATGACCTTATTTGGTTTCAATTGCCTTTCCTAGTTTTTGAATATCCTTGTTCTGAAGTATTTCATAAGGCGTCTCAGCTTCCCTGAACGTGTTGGCTACTATCGCCTTCCCCATCAATTCATTGTCAATAGTAAGGCAGTTACCGAAATCAATTGCTTTCATCACTGCCTGCGTTTTAGATCCCATCATTCCAGACTGATCCGAAGAAAGAACACCTCCAGGTCTATAAATTGACACTCTAGGAATTCCCAGCTCTCCCACGTGCTTATCAACCTGTCCTTTCACTCTTCCAAATAGAAACAGCGAGTTCCCAGCCGATTGTCCACTCACCCAATGCAAATGCTTCAACGTTCCACTTCCTCCTTCTTTTATGGCATCTGCTATGGCTAAGGCGTTTTCCAGCTCCACCTTCTTGTACTCCGCTTCCGAGACTTTAGCACTGCTCACTCCAATCGCATAAAACCCAACGTCATATCCACTAAAGAGACCACTCTGCTCAGAAATATTTTCAAAATCCATGACTTTCTGGTCGAACTTGGAATAATCTGCGACATCGTTCGAAGGAGGAAGCTCCACTATGCGTCTCCCTATGAGAGTCACTCGGTCATATCCCGTTGACGACGCAAGAGCCTTCACAATTCCTTTTCCTACTGCTCCAGTTCCCCCCAATACAAACGCACTAAATTTTGGTGACGACGCTGCCATCATCGAACCAAGAACAAAGTCGTCCTTAAACTTGATGGAAAGATCAGATTCGGAACAACGGCTTTGAATGAAGTAATAGACACCAAGCGATAATAATAATACGACAGCACCTGCTACAACAGTACCACTATTCAACGACATCAAGACTAACACGTCCTTCCGAACACGTTGTTCGACTAACTCTGACGTTGACGCAGGAGTCGGAGTCTGGAAATCCTTGAGTTTGAAGGACACGCACAAGGACAAAGAGTGTGGGCCAGTTTGGGGGAACAGAACAGGATGAAAGTGAATGGAAATTCGGAGCGCGGGAAAAAACCGAATGACCTTCAGTCAAAATAAAAACATTGAGATGAAGTCACTCGGCAATTTGTACCAGTTGGCAGATGTTTTGTGTCATTTGTGTCGTCATTGTCATCATTTCATTACTTTCGCACACGCAACACGCACTAGTCTAGTCGCGACAGATGTCAAAATAATCGAACGACATGTCAGGAGAGGCGTAGTTTTGTGATACTTCAAGTTAATTATTTAATTTCATGGAATTCAGAATCTAGTCTGGAGTTGGTGGAGCTGATGGAGAGCGATTGTAGGGCAAGGAATTTAGCTGGAGGAACTTGTTATAAAAGTGGGTTATCGAAGTTTCATTGAATTAATGTAGAGCTTAGATTGAGGGATTTAGTAGTTAGTACGTAAAACTGGAGGAAATGAGGATTAACTTTTATTGATTTATTGATTGGACAACAGGCGTAGTTTAGGTGTTTGTTATTTCAAAAGGGAGTAGAAAATATAACTTTTTAAGGAGGAGGACTTGCCTAGTATGATAAGGTTAAAAAATCGCATTACAGCTTCATCTACAGATCGGATAAGTTCTGAGAGCAATTTATACGGAATGGACGAAGCTCCAGACGAGGAAGGTCAACCTCGTTTGCAGGAGATGAATGAAACCCGAGGAACTTCGTGGATGGTTCAAACAAGGATTCTTTTCATGAAAACTTGGACTTGTAAATTCAGAGCAGGAAAGAATAAATTGTTGGAGGTGAGTCGAATTTTATCGAATAATTGGTTCATATCGGATTAAGTTTCCCAATTTTAAAAGGTTGTTTTTGCTTTTTTGGCTTTTTAGGAGATTTTCACTCCCGTTCTGTTCTTACTCGCCCTGGCTTTGTTTTCATGGACGCTGAGGAAGACAAGGCAAACGTATGAAATGGAACCAGAAGAGTATGATAAGCCTCAAGATATACTGACTAGTAAAATTCTGCAGTACGAAATTCACGTTGTGCACTCAAATGAAACGTACGCCAAGGAAATTATGTCTGGAATGAATGCCGTGTGGACTAGTCAGCCAACAAGTGGAATAGCCTGGATTTCCTCAGATAAAACTGATAAAAGACAGACATTAAATATAACGTGGATTGCCAGTGAAAGCGATTTGAACAGAAAGTATGACAGCGATCCAGAATCAGTTTTGATAGCGGTGGTTCTGCCTCCTGACCTGAATACTTTATCGTATTCCATACGAACAAATCCAGATTTTTTTGCGAATGTCATCCCAAGTCCGTCACAAGATAACGTGGGACTAGAAACATGTCGAATGCATGCTCAAGCTCCGAAGTTGGAAGACCCTTCAAGCTGCCCGGTTAATGGATACTACTACAGTAGCTTTCTTTCGTTACAGTACTTGGTTGATCAAGCTCTGATTGCGCGTGAAACGGTAAGTAATCGAAGTCATGAGTACAAACTAAATTATAAGTTGTAGACTTCATTTTATCAGCAGATTAACTGTGCCGTCAAATTCATTTGTTGTAGGGGGGAAAAAGCTTAAAAACTGGATATCCAAAAATTTCCATGCAGAACTATCCAAAGCCGGCTTTTAATCCGGGATTACCAACAGCTTTGCGGATTCTGATTCCTCTGTACTTGACCATGTCTTTTCTACCTTTCGTAGGTAATCTGATGGTGATGATAGTAACTGAAAAGGAAAGTAAAATCAAAGATGGATTGCGTATGATTGGAGTGTCGGAAGTTGCATATTGGTAACTAATTATTATTACTGAAAACCAAATACTATTCCTCATTCTTACTCTATTTTATGTTTCAAGGGACTTAATAATGGTTTTTTGCACAGGATGTCTTGTTTCGGAGTGTACGCGATCATTATGACTGTAGTATCAGTGATGGCTACTGTTGTTATCGGATGGATCATAATTCAGGATACCGGACGTGTCTTGATATTCTTGCTGACATTTCTGTTCGGCTTATCTTTGATAACATTTGCATTTGCAATGACGCCGTTTTTCCACAAGCCAAAAACGGCTGCTTCAGCCGCAGCCTACGTTCTGACATTATCTACCCTGTTGTTTTTACTTCAGACGTTCTTTAAAGAGTCTTCGAAGGGGTTCTTGGTTCCCTTTAGACTTGTAAGCACGGTTGCGTTTACGACTGCGATCGACGAAGTAAGACTACTTTGTTTAGTACAGAGTGTTGCTTTTTTATTGTTAATTGTACCTTGTCAAGAAAGTAACAAGTAATTTAATGCAGACATGTGCCTACGAATTTTTCGGGGGAATCCAATGGCATGATTTAACTCCAAATGGAAAAGGAGAAGGAGTGTTACTCTCCCTCTTGTTTTTGATTTTTGACATAATTCTGTATGGAGTAATAGCGGTTTACTTGGACAATGTTATCCCTAGTAAGGAAATGACTATTCTCACATTTATTGGTTCTACTATTATCTCGATAACCTATTTTTAATGTTCTATAGATGAATACGGCGTGAAAAAACATCCCTTCTTTTGTTTTTCAAGAGCTTACTGGCTAGAGTGTTGCGTTAAACAGGTTTGTCGCAGACCAAGATTCAAGCATTAATAATGAAAAGGAATTTACCTTTAATTTTGAAGGTTATTATGAATTAGAAATCAGTTTCCTACGACCGTAATTTGGAGATTGAATCTGCAGTGGAAGGTGAAGACGTCGAAAAAGTAGACGTCTCCGTTCAACAAAATGATGCAGTCAAAATCAGGCACATCAGTAAGACTTTTGAGTCATGGTCAAGGCAGGACAATGTGCAAGCGCTTACAGATATTTCGATGGACATTTATGAAGGCCATATAACTGCAGTGTTAGGAAGGTATAGATTTCTGCTCGCTTTTATAATCTGATTTGTGATGTAGTACGGAATGTTAACAGGGAAAATAAAATACGCAACTATGTACAGAAATGGTGCAGGAAAGTCGACGCTCATCAATATCTTAACTGGCTTCCTGACGCCAACAAGTGGCCAGTGTGTTTTATTTGGATTGGACCTTACGTAAGATTGATGCAATGATGACAATAATTAATATACCGTGAAATGCATTTTGCTTTAAAAATTGTAATGTATATAAATAGAAATCCACATGATATGGCTCGGTTAAGGAGGATGAGTGGTGTATGTATGCAACAGGATCTTCACTTTGAAAAACTTACTGTTCAAGAACATCTAGAATTTTATGGAAAAATTCGGGTACAGTTTAAAAAAAAATCATGTGTAGTTGACAAATGTTATACGTAGTTTGTGTGGGTTACTTGAAACATTCAGGGCGTTGAGCAGTCCAAGCTGATCGTGGAAATTGACGAGCTTTTACATGAACTGCAACTGATGGAACAGAAACACATAGCAGCAGAAAAACTCAGCGGGGGTCAGAAACGAAAGCTGTCTGTAGGAATCGCGTTAATTGGATCACCAAAGGTATATATCGAATTAGCTGACAGATTCCTGGTCCCGAATTAATGTGCATATGGCTCTCTTACGCAGTTTATTTTACTCGACGAGCCTTCTGCAGGAGTAGATCCGGTGTCCCGTAGACATATTTGGTCTCTTCTTCAGTCCAAGAAGGAGCAAAGAGTAAGATATCTAACTTAAAAGTTAAAAAATAAAGCACCAATAAATCTGCTTGACATTTTAAATTCATTAAGGTGATACTACTCACGACTCACTTCATGGACGAAGCCGATATTCTGGCAGATAGAAAAGCGATAATTCACGAAGGCAAATTAAAATGTATGGGATCATCGTTGTTCCTCAAGACGAAATTCGGAATAGGCTACTATTTGACGTATGAATTCGAGTTGTTAAAATTGCTCTTTATAGAATACTTCAGAGATTTGGGTTGGCCTTACAAATTTTAGTGTGGAGTTGGATGAGAGGAATCCGATTGTAAAGCGAAGCAATGAAATTGTAGCCGATTTTATTCCAGAGGCTATTTCGTCTTTACAAGTGATTGGAAACGAAGTTAAGTATGGGCTTCCCCACTCCAAGGTGGATAGGTTTGCTCCGATGTTTAAAGCTTTTGAAAATGAAATTGCTTCTACCTCAGCTATTGTCAGCTTTGGCGTGTCACTCACAACTTTGGAAGAAGTAAGTTAAATTTGCATTTCACTGATTGTTAT
>Ga0194135_10000476_pt1 | contig 23728 bp, 33 predicted proteins | sample LitLau_LLRF_2013_FD_134024 | JGI IMG/M metagenome (GOLD analysis project Ga0194135, IMG submission 134024) | Freshwater sediment microbial communities in response to fracking from North America - Little Laurel Run_MetaG_LLRF_2013 (version 2) | ecosystem: Environmental > Aquatic > Freshwater >...
GGTCTTATTAAGACGGCAACTTTCTCCAAGGGTCCTTGAGAGTCTTGAGTGGAAGTGGTGTCGGCGGAGAGGACCCACTTTGCCAAGGTCCTTTGACCTCATTATCACCCACCCGCACACGCCCACAACAGTAGCAGTTGACTTGACGTACGCCGTGTTCTATTGCCTAGTTCCCGGACTCCGCGGCGGCTCCTTCCGAATAAGTCAAGTCTCCTTGAACATTTCCAGGGAAGTGAAAACTGAATTAAGGACGAGACGAGGGAACAACTCATATTATTCAAAGGAGCTCATCGATTTTCCCATCAACAAGGAACAACCTTAACCACTCAGGCTCCTTGTGTGCATTTTGTCCAGAGCATAACCGTAAGTTTCCGATTTCCTTTTAGATTTTACTAACCTGTCGTAAGCCCATCCGCTCGCATTCCCTTTCCCATCTCCCAAGGTTTCCTTATTGAGCGCATCATCAAAAGTCAAACTCCCATCATCCTCCCATCACTCCTCAGTTCTTAGAGTTGCTAGGGAAGGAACTTAAACGGAAAGTGATGATGGGATTGCCTAACTCCGTATTTACCTTTTCCAAACGCCAAAAGGCTCTGGAAGCCAACTAAGCTCCATTTCCCCAAGTTCAGATTTGGAGGACATATTGAGGAGAGATGGAAAGGGATGGAGATGCGACGGATGAGATCGCAATGTGAGTGGGTGGGATTAGAAATCTCTGAGGGTAAGCGAATGTCTCCGTGGGGATTGCAATCACTGCAACAGTTTTACACTTTATTCTCATGTTTTGCCTTTTGGTTCCTCTCAAAATCCCTATATACATTTTCTGGGGAGAGATTACAAAACCAGTCAAATGCGACGTGAGTGACCAAATTAGGTCAAAAGCACACAATGCACAACACTATAGCCAGGAGAATTCCTGTCACCACATCTTGGCATTAAAAGTTTTCCTGGACGAAAACCTTCGGAGAGGACATTGTTGCTAGTCATTGCGTAAAAACTTGAAGCGAGAGAGGATTTTCTTCCCAGAATTAAATGCGTCAACCCAGAGCATACAGAGGATTGACGCAGAAGATAACTGGGGATACTGTTTTTATATATATTTAGTTGAATGGATGAGCATACGGTTGATCTCTGTGTTGTGTGTATGTTGTATCCCCCATACGCAAAACCAGTGAGGTCCATGGGAACAGATCCAATGACAAAAGGAAAATACAGTCAAGGTTACCTGCCACTTATATTTTTTGCACTTGAGAACCTTGACGGGTAAAGTCAAGTATCAGATGAGTTTTGATTTCCGTTTAATGTTATGCATTTATACGAAATAATTTTAATTCAAAGTTTTGTTTTTATCCCGTCAATATACGCATTAGGAGCGTCAAGTGCTCTCTCGAGCTAGCCTCCCCCCTAAATCAGGGGCAAGGGGGGGGGTGATGGCTTCTTACGGGTATGAAATGTGTGAAGCGCAGAAAGATGATTATGTAGAGGGGTATGAACTACGAAGGTGCTTTGGAAATAGACAAGGAGTCATGTCGTGTCATGGGAATGTAGCCCATTTGTATGCATGAAGTGGATATGCTTTCCTAACAAAAGACCCTCCCAAAACCCCTATTCTATTTTCTATTTCCTATTCAGTGGATACAGAAGGACAATTTGGAAGCTGTGCGTTCCTTTCTAATACAGGGAGAATCGGATCTATAAATTTCTCAAATCCTAAACTTAATTGAGGGTGTGATTTAAGGGTCATATTTGTTTCTGATCCTCTCCATTATTCCCTAGGAATTAATAAACAATCAAATCTCATTCCTTGTGTCGAGTGTGGTGGTACGATGATTAGGTGGCTAAACTTCCTTTCAGGGAGGCTAATTCCGATTAATTACTGATTGATTTGCCGATAGATGTAATATTGACTCCTAAATTTATAACGCAGACCAACTAGGAACTAGGCCAAATGGGAGTGTTTGAATACGATCGAGTCGAGTCTCCCCCAATTCCAACCTTGCATTGTGATTATGATTATGTAATAAGCCTTCTAATATTCAATCGAGTTAGAACAAGTGTATCCGGCGTCGTTGTCGTCCCTTTTCCTTTTTATACACGACTCTCAACAAATGGAAATGGTGTTGGCAAGGAGAGGGATGAAGGATGGTCATCTCTCTCTCTCTCTCTCTCTCTCTCTCATCGGATGATAGAGAGGGATGGGTTATTGTGTGGCTCATTGTAAATTGTAATATCTCCTCGGCTGGGTTAAGTTTAGTTGGGGGAAAATGGAAGGAAGCTTGGATTAGAGCACTTGCAGGAGCAGCACCAAGCACCAACACAGATATTTTTCATCCCTTTGCCTTTGTTGTAACAATGGAGTCTCTTCTATTGTCAAGGATCTTGGTACATTCGAGGAATCAAGGATTGAAGTGGCTCTGGCGTTTGCTGCACGTAACCCTTTTCTGACTCACACAGAGAGATTAAAGAGAAGAGGAATCTTGGTTTTAGTAATAGATGAGACAAAGGGAAAACTGGTTTCCATTGGACTGATCTTTCGCATCATTCCAACAAATTTCCACTTTTCCAAATTCGCATCAAGCTTCAAGTATAAATTTCAAAACAAGGAAGACGGAAAAGTTGCAAAAGGGAAAAGGAAGTTGGACACTTTCTTGGTTTTCGGAGGTTATATTCAAGAAGAGGATGCAGGGAGAAGGAGATGATGACGCCTTCAATTTCCTTTCCTTCTTTCTCTGTTTGGAAGTGATGCGGAGAAGATAATGGAGTCTTCTGGAGATGGAAGGAAATAGTTTTTATCATATTGTTTGATGTTTTTAGTTGATTCATGGGTCCTGGAATATAGTGAATAGTGATGGGGATGGGGAAAAGTACTTCCCTTTAGTTGAATTCCGTACCACACGACATCCTCCTGCATCCTGCGCTCCATTTGGATCCCAGATCCCAGGGACTTTCTGGGGGTTTCTTCGGTGGTGGTGCGTTTAGAGATAAGCTCACATCGCAACCTTTCTTTCCTTCTCGGTGTCATAAACCGTTTCTTTTCCATCCATTATGAATTTCCTTCCGATCATCTCATTGGATGGGACCCTTCTTAATGAGTTCAAGTAGACAAAGGAAACGCAAACGTTAAACAAAGGAACTTAAACTGTCCCCTTGCGCAGGTCCCTCTTCCGGTTGGCTGGCTCTTTCCTGGTTCCTGGGGAACTAAATCCCCGCAGACATTGCTGTGAGGAATGAAGTGACCCTGACCCAACTAATGAGTTTTTGAGTTCATAAGTAAAGTAATCCTTGGAGGTCACAGAATAAATTTTACCCTCATTAATATCCCTGAAAGCAAAAGTTTGAGGTTCATCTCTCTTTCCTTCACACTCCGCGTCGGCGGAAATTTCAAAATTCCGACATTAAAGTGTCAGCAGATCCGTTTTGATTTCATTTCCGATTTGACGATGCATGAACGTTTCGCATCTTGGAAGAAGAAAAGGAGGGCATGGGCAAAAGGGAAGGCTAGACGAACCACGACATTGCATCCACGAAGCCGACGGAGAAGGGAAGAGGAGTGAATCGAGTAACGTAAGTGAGGGTCGTGCTCTAGGGGAAGTTAATCTGAATTCTGCATCCAGGAAGATTTGGTTCCTTTTCCCTAAATTACTGTGTATTGGGGAAGTTGTTGTGGGCAGCAGAGGAGTTGTTTCGGATAGGGTATCCAAAAATCGGAGGTCCAGGTGACCCTTGTGGCAAGTTGATGAGAGGAGGATCCGAGACTGGAAACTGCTCCTGGATCGACGAAGCCTCCTTTTCTTTTCTTTTCATTTGGTTGAAGGAGACATCCCCCGATTCCCGAAGCAGACTGGGGAAGAGGAAATCCAGTAGTTGGACTTTGTAGTAATAATAGTTTCCTTTTTTTTCGTTTAGATTTTTTGGGAATGATCTTCGAGGCTTCTTTCGGGTTGTTGGATATTGCACTGCACAACTACTGCACTTCTGCGTGAGCCTTGTAATATCTCCCATCCATTTTCATTCTTCTAATTTCCCCTAACCAGCAACCTCTTCTTCTGTCAAAAGCCCTCAACAAGTTAACAGTACACGGTAGTTGGATACTCTCCCCTGCTTCGTCGGAGTTGGTTCTGCTTCTGCAAGCCACCAGGAGCTTCGATTCACGACGAACGAGGGGAGCCTGATATGCGAAGTATTCCCTGTGAGAACCAGTTGTTCATCGTTTCCTATCCTGTCCTCGTGCTCATAAACTCCCCGTCGTCATCATACTCACTCCCAGCATATTCCCCTTCTTTTAGTCCTAGGATTGAGGTCAAACGGAGTGGATCTGTGTGGTTCTCGCAGACTTCCCGAATCCCGATCAAGGGATTCCTCTCTCTGTGTCACTCCGCTTAACCCTAAGAGATCCGCCGCAGAGACTTTCCCAAGATCCGCTCTTCTGGGATTCCGTCGGACCACGCACGGCACTTCCTTTCTTCCAATTACTTCACTTTGTTTCAAGTTTTTGTTCTCCGCACTTCACCGTCGCGTCCACCTTCAAACCCCCCAGAAAGCTTTTTTTTAAGGAGAGAGGGAGGTGACGCGGAGGAGACGAGGTGATTTACCGTTGACTTTTTCTTCCCTTAATGTCCGTGCTTTTATTGGATCAACTTAGATTCACTGATTGACATCAATCCGGAAGGCAGGGAAGCCTCTATTTTTTCACACCTCTGTGACATTTTGGTGGTTGACCTAATTGATGTGGGACAATTTTGGGAGAGGGAGAGAGAGGAAGGGGGTTGAAGAAGAGAGAACTTGTATTTTGCAGAGTGTCTCCTCGCATCTTTTTGTCTAGCATCGAACTTCGCTTTTCGTAGTTAAAGTTGAGGCAGGGATGTTGATGTAAAGTGGGTGGCTTGAGAAAGTCCACTTATTTGTTAAGTGACGATATGATGGTGACAGCAACAGTGTTGAAGCACTTGACAGGAGGAGGATCTGTCTATTTCCCCTCTATTCATGCATTGCGTTAAATAACGGTGAAGAGCTATCCGTGACAGCAGCGTAGTTTAATGCACCTAACTTATTTAGTTCCGAAGGGCACTACTAACTCGAAACGTTTATTGCTATTTCAGATTCACTTTTTAATCTTCCATCTCTTCTGGATTAGCAACAGCATCACCACTACCACCAACTCCAAGGGAAATAGGATTCATTAGCAACCACTTTCATTAACTACTACTACCACCACCACCGCCATCACCGCTACTACTCACCACATTCGCTCGCTGGCATTTAAATTATCTGGTGCGATGTCATCCTGCTCAGGGATTGGCCTGTCATCCTCCACCACATCCATCTTCAGCGGAGGTCTCTGTTCGGGAAATACAAGGAGACCCTCCATGTTCACGGCCAAGTATCGACTCCGGGAGGAACGGAAAAAGGTAAACTCCATTTTCCCAAAGATTTTTAAATGGCTCTTTGAAAAAGGAAGAAATGGCTGAGGGTCCTTTTCTAATTCTTTAAACTCCTCCGTTTCCATTTATTACCATATCAGGGGAAAGGGGAGACGGAGAAGGGAGTGAGGGGGATTCCATTGTTGTGATTTTGCATTGTTCTCAGATTCCTAAAGAAGGAAAGACTACGACAGGGCAGTCTCCGCAAGCCCTCTCTTTCATTGATGGCTCATTAATTGGAGAGGAAAAGGACAGAATAACCTCAAAATATTACAAATGTTCCCATTATCTCTGTGCAATGCTACATTCATGGCTGCGGTCTCATAACCACGTCACTTCGTTGACAGGATAAGCCCGCACAGCAACAAGCCAACTCATATTATTATGCCTAGGCAAACAATTATTCCTTTGCAACAACAACAGGAGCGTTCAGCCGTAAGCCAAGTCCTTTCTTGAACGCTATGGGTTCGTCCTTCCTACTTGACGAGATTTTAATTCCACCACCAAATGTATTTAAATGCGTTCGAAACATAAGCATTTAATCCGAATCCCCCACTGTTGTTTATGTTTAGGACTTTCTTTATTACACAAGTTGTCATTGTATCCGCTCCTCATCCAATATTCCTAAAACTATATAACTAGCAATTATGCTCATACTAATGGTTACTATTGAAAGGGAGAAAGCCTTTTATTGGTTTGGAAGGAAAGGAGTTCCAGCGCCCTTACCTATACCAACATGATTCCCCATCATCATCATACGCAACGGAGCGAATGGGACCCACCCCCAAGGTCACGCCAGATTTGACGGTTTCATGACGATTTTCTTTTGTTTTCTTCAGGTCCTCAAACTCTCTCTCAACAAAGTGCGACGGATCGAAGATCCTGAGAATTTCCTTCGGCGATCGGTCCTCATCAACAACACAGTCAAGAGACTCCAACGGGAAGTTCGGGAAGAGAAAATGGTTCGTAACGGTGGGTACATGTCAAAGCTGAGCTCGATGCACTCCTTCCGGAAGAGCTTTGCCTCCTCACGCCTTCAGGAGTTGGTTCATTCCGATGACCTCATTGATGACAACTCATCCATTTGTGACTCTTCACCGTATGCCCAACCTTTTGCCAATCAGCACAACTCCCGGAAGCGCCCTTTATCCCTGGATTCGGATTCGGATGTAGAGGAAGTTCTTAGCCAAATCTACATCCCACCAACCCCTTGCATTATCTCAGCCATCGAAGAAGAGGACCCTTCCGCATCCCTTGGCTCCCTCGAATGTCTTTCCTCTCCACCTGGACAAATCAAGAAGCCTCGAATGAGCATCGACTTGGACGAAATTGAGGTGGTTACCTGCTCCTCGCTCTCCCCGCATCACTCTCCCACCGACCGCCGGAATGAAGAGATCGGAGTACGTGACTTTGAAATTGACGTGGACGTGGTGGGAGAAGAAGAGCGGAGCGTCTGGTCAACTGATCCCTCTCGGACACTCGCAACCCTCAACGTTGAAACTGTTGATGAGGTCATGGACGAGTTTAGATTGGACTTCCACTTGACGAGTCCGAGTCCCTCTTCATCATCAGATATGGAGAATGAATCGAAGCTGCTCCGAGGCCTTGATGAAGTGCCGAAACCCTCGGAAGAGAGCAAGGAGAACACGTGCGAGCCCGTTTCCTCCACTGTTCTGTCCGCATATTGCCCTCCTGGACTCAACGTCCCCTTGGCTGATCTCCCTGTTCACCAACACAAGTCTCCCAACTCTGCCAACACGGTGGTGGGGAACCCCGAAAATAGCAACTCTCCTGAAAAGCAGTTCTCCTCATGCGGCCACTCCTCCATTTTCGGGGAACTCCAGTCTGTCGTCTTCCATAGTCTCATTGCTTCCCTCGAAACATAGCAAGTTCTCATTGAGCAGGGCCCTCCCGAATTTTCAGGGATCCTGAAATGGGAATGAGATCATCGGCTGCTGTGAAGACATCTCCGGAAGTGCTACTGTGAAGTGCTGCGCTTCATCCAGATGGAACTCTGTCACTGGACCGTGTGAGGACGTGGTACATTAATATTATGATTATTATTTAATTTAGAGCATCTTGGGACTTGTGTCCCTCATGCTCACTTAAGTCCCCACTCGGGAAACTACTTGAGTGGGCTCGCGAGGTATTCATTAGTCATTTTCTTTCAATCTCTTGCCTTAAATCACCAAAAACTCTTTCCTAATATACTCCAAACAGCACTTTTACTCATTGTCAGTAAATATTTAAGACCCCTTCCCTTTAGAAGGACCTCTAAATTCGGAAACTGCTTTTGACAATATACCAAAGAGAGACTTTAGGAGTTCCGAATCAGACTTAACGCTCCATTGACTCAAGTCCCTCGAAGGTCCGACATGATCACAAGACCAAACTAACAAGTCCGAGAGTAAGACTTTGGAGCGTGCGGACTTAATTCCCTGCGGACCTACAGGTTCACAGGTGTTTAATTTCTGAATTTTAAAAGTCTTTTTTTTTAATACAAATTGAAGAGTATTGGGGAGGGTTATTAGTTTGATTTAAGGTCACTGAATGTTTTCTGTACTTAAAGATCATTGTGGAATTATTGCCTCCATGATTCCATCGCAAATCGTACGAGAGTCTTAAATTGCTTCCTTTCGAATTCCAAAAATAGTAGAGAGAGAGGAGAGGAAGAAAGCCCACACACACAAGACTCGCCCCCGTAGATAAAAGTTTTTATGAGAAAGTGTATTCTAGAAGATTTCTCCCACGCAGGAAACCAGCGAGTGGGAGAAAGTTCTCCTTTCCCTTCACCTCTTTTTTTCCCCTCGATAGTCCAATTCGTAGATGTAACGTAACTCTATTTATACAGACAGAAATTAAGCATGAATAAAAACTATACAAAACCGACTAAAGAGTTCTGACAGAGTTGGTGGAATGGACATTTTCATTTTGTAAGACTCTAAGCTCTAAAATGACTTCAAGGTGAGTTTGAGCTTATTTCCCTCCTTTTCGTATATTCAAAGAAAAGAAGTGAGTTTGAGGGTTGGAGAAAGCGAAAAGTTGAAAGCTGATAGAATGTTCCTGTCTTTCAATGTGTGGATATTCAAGCTTTTGTGAAGTTGGGGAAGGCTCTCTTCTTACCTATTGATTATTTTTTATATCCCTTTCTTCTTGGCTTTCACTTGCTCCAAAAAGAAAGAAAAAGAAAGAAAGACGGCCGGATTTTCTCTGGTTCTTTACTCTGCCTTCCTCGTATCCGTATCAGGATTTTTATATCTGCTCAAACATTGAGCGACTCCACGCTCACTCCTTGTCCAAACCGATACGGGTACATAAATAATGGGCATCTCCAGGAAAAAAGGAAGCCATACTCTTATGAAATGGCTTAGCCTAAACACTAAACACCGCCACCACTTCCGTCATCATCCTTCTGCCGTCTTACACAAACGTTATTCTCCTCCCCATCCGTACTTTCAAGGACTTTGGGAAAGTTTTGAGTAAAATGGAAGAATTGTAAGATCAATTGATTGGATTGGACCATGTTACATTCAATTGGGACCAACGAGCCATCCAATCCTATTCCAGGGAATCAATGAGAAAAAATTCTGACGAAAGCTAACGGGAAAATGTGTGACGTCGTAAATCGTTTCAACAGAATTCACAATTTCATTTGTAGCATTCAATTTCATTGAGCGGTTGTTCCACTTGATTTCTGATTCATTTTCTGACGTCGTAGTTGATTTTTGGTGATTTTTGAGCTAATCATAAACACCACTCTTCAAAAACTGAACTTCGATTTTATTTAATCGTGTCGTAATCTAAGCATTCGTAATCTAATGCTCATTATAATTTTTGTGGCCCTATTAGATCCCAAAGAGTTTAACTCTCCATTTCGTTCCAGGAAACTACTGTTGTATCCAGTTTTGATATTTGAGTTTTTATTTGCCTAGTCACCCACCTTCATATTCAAAATTGATGAAAACAGCCTTAAAAAGTAGCATACTTTCTTTCTTCTCCTTTGAAAGGGTCAACTCGGCGAGTGCTTTCACTTGGAATCTAAATTATGCATTCAACGGAACCATGAAGCTCAGGACGTAATGCATGAATTTTTCCCACCATCGTAATAATTTGTATGCGAATGACCCGAAAGAATTGTAAATACGAGGCTAGCTTTGTCCTATCATGATTGACCGAGAATGACCTACAATGAGATTAGAAGAATTTGGAGTTGACCAAATATTAGGCATTTCCATTTACACTCTCGGACTGTTCAATTCAAACCACGACCATCCTCTAGTTAGTCCAAGTTTCTTGAGCATTTGAAGAAAGGATCTCTACGGCTGTCGCCTTGTGCTGTCCCTTTTGTAAAGTGTGATGAAGGTCAATTGCTCCCCGTTCCTCTTGATTGGTTTTTGGGTTTCAATTGTCCATGGGCTATCCCAATTCTGTCCCATACTGACTCCGCCACAGGTAAAATTTCTGCCGTGTATCCTTACAGATTTTAATCTCGCGTGTTTCCTCACTAAAATGTATGGCGTACCTTCCGCATTTATTTATAAGGGAACCGAAATCCACTGCTCACTTTCTGAGACGGGTACTCCGAATGGGAACTGCTCAGAAGATTCGCCTTCACTGACCGTTGCGAGAGTCAGGTGTCAACCCCATTACAAGAGCCATGACGGTTCGAGTGAGCGACTCATCCGGTGCGTACGTGGAGGGATATGGCGAAGGGAGAGGGGATTCAATAATTTCAGTTGTCACCTGGGTGAGATGAGAGCCTTGCTTAGTTTATCGGCTCTTGTGGGTCCCAGAATGACGTAAAAGCATTGTCTGAAATAATGGAGTCGAATGTTCTCTAGTTGAGTTATTTGGTGGTGGGTGTTTGCAGATGCGGATGGATTCGTAGAAAAGCTGATCCAGAGTCAGAAGGTTTTGATCTTTGGAAGAAGTACCTGCAGTTACTGCCATGAGGTTGGATGAGATCCATTTAATTTTTTTTAGACGGGTCTGCTGGACGCCGGCTCTGGTATTACAAGGACTCTGTTTCAATGTTCCTTTTTTGTTTAGACCAAGAAGCTCTTTGATCACCTGGGTGAGAAGTACATCTCTGTCGAAGTGGACCATCTGGAACCGCGTAAATGAAGATCTAAATGGGTGCTCGAGAGTGAACCTTCTGTTTCATTCCGTCTTCCGTTTATTTCGAATAGATAAATCTGAGCTCCTTAAAGCTGCACTCTGGAGAAGAACTGGGATGCGTACGTGGCCAAACGTTTTTGTTAATGGACGCCATATCGGTGGGAATGAGGCAACCAAGGCAGCTTATCGTGAGGGCAAGTTGATCCAGTGGTTACAGGGTTAGAGTCGACGACGACTTCATTCCTGCCTAAGGGCTACCTTTCCTATAGATGTCAGTTACTTCACGGAACCAACAATGTATATTCAGATTTAACTTTGCGAGCTCTTGCTTTGCATTTGTTCCTATTTCTCCAGCTTTGAATGGATAGGAATTCAATTAAAGCTGAATAATTGGATTACAAACACCGAAAAACCCAAATGGTTTGTAATAATCATTGGATTGCGGATTTTATTTGGATTTGGGTTCAAGCAAGAGGACTGAGTATAAGGAGACAGCAAGAGGTACGTGATTTAGGTTTGAACATTGGACGCTTCACACTGAAGGAGCCATTTGCAGTGTCGGAGTTTACTTTCACCTGCCGGGATCAAATTCCGACGATCCACAGAACAAGAAAAAACGAGAACACAAAAGGAATCACACACACCTGCAACTCCATTAACAAGGCATTGCCTTTGCATTTCCCCAGACCTCAACAATGTAGGATCCATTGCAATTATTTTTTTTTTTTTATTTTGTCCATTTCTAATAATGAAGAGATACAACTGTTAGAAATTGTGAGAAATCTTTTTTTAAGCAAATTTTAGTAAATTTTTCATGTTCATTGGCAAAAACTTATACGTGTATAAATGCCCTAAAGGGCGAATATTATCCTTCCTGGTTATCTTACACACATTTCACACATTTGAGAGGAGTCGGATATTGCTGATTGGATCTCATTGCTCCTTTTCGATGGCTGGAATAATGTTGGCAGCAAGTCTGACCCACTCATTGTCCTTAGAGAAAAAACGTTTAAAATGTTAGGATTTCTTGCAAGGCATGAGGCATAAAGCATTGTATGTAAATTTGATTTACACGAAGAGCACGACGTGTTCGAAGGCTTCTTCCGTAGTAGAAGGGATAGTAGGGTCGGTTTCCAAATAAGGGTCCAACGAAGCCCACTAAAAGAGAGATGAGCAAGATGGAGACAGCGATGAGTCCAACCCAGTAGAAAATTGGAGTCCAAGCTTCCAAGCCTCGGCTTTCTCTAAGGACGGTTGCAGTTATCCCCTCCGTTTCCTAAAATTAAATGGAGAGGAGAAAGTCCACTTATATGAAAAGTTCGTCTCGCCTAGCGTACGGTGGTGTTTGGAAGAAGCAAGAGAAAGGCTTTACCTTTGCTACGTTTCCCATTCCTTCCATGATATTCGTCGACATTTCTCTAGTCTCTGTCTTCTTCGAATTGAACGTGGAACTTTAGAACTTTCTTGAAGTGGTTTGGATGATTCCGATTTGAGAACTAAAAATTCTCAGCCCATCTCTCTCAAGAATAAGTCTTTTAAAACGGGTGGAAGTTTTTAAGGAATTTTTGGATGCTTAGGTTTAAAACCCCTCCGTGTACCTTTTATGATGGAGGACTTGGAATAGTCCACCAATTACATCTTTCTGGTTTGGATTCAGGAGGTAGAGAGAGGTCAAAATCTGTCCTTCAAGGATCCTATCCCTTTGGTTAAAAATAACAGGATGGTAAGATTTTCAGGTAAGGCAGCTTCTGAGAGAGATCCCGAGCAAAGAAATAGGAAGAATCGGAAAGGGAGTACTTTTACCCCTCCCCACTACGAGAACCCTGGATACCCTTATTAATCCTTAAACTTTTTTATGAAAACCCTTTCAACTCTCATCGCAGCGTCGCAGCAGGTTGCCATTTGCTTCGGTATCAACACGGCGTGTGTTTTATGGCAGCTTTCAAAGCATCCCATTCTACAATTTCAAATTTAGAAAGAAACAACTTTTCCATCAGGAAGTATACGAATAGGCGATGCGTAACTTAATAAATAACCTAAACGGAGAAAGGGGTTTATAAGCACAAATTAACAATTCATCTAACCATAAATGAATTAAAATGGGGAATACGAACGAAGCAAATTGGGGATCTTTGATTAATTTATGCTAATTAGACTTACCCAATATTGCCGATCAAACCTGCCTCTTCCGGTTCTTAAAGTAAACATTTGAAACTGTGACATTCGAAAAAGATTTATTTTTCTCTGAAAATAAAAATAAAACCCCGAGGCGATAAAGAAGCGAAGCGTGAGGGGAAAAAAGAGTTTTAGATTTGTAGGAAAAGGCGGGCGAAAATGAATGAGGAGACGACAACCCCGACAGTAGCAGCACAGATAAGAAAGCAACAACGACAACAACAAAACGACTCTCGGTCATCGTCCAGCAGTCAGTCCAGTCAGTCGTCTCGTCTCGTCACCGTCTTCACTTGTCGTGTACCTCTCGACCGAGCACCGATTTCGTCGCATCTTCTCTCACCTTTCTGCCATCCTCTACAAAGTTAGCAGTGATGGAGGAAGTGGAGTTAATTCCTGCAGAAGTGTCCTTGGCTGAAATGAAAAATATTTGGAGTCAAGAGTTTGTCAATAAGATGCAGATGGAAGTAAGTCTACGACAATCAAGCTGTCCGCAATTAATTCCTGACATACTGTCACTGTCTACTTCTTCAGTAGTTTACAAAAAGCAGGATTGATTTGTTTGAAGTGTTTATAAAATTCAGAATGGAATGCTTCTCTTCCATCTCTCTCTCTCTCTCTAGATTAACTTTTAGATTGATAAGAGGTTGAATGGAATTGTCGTAATTAATTAACATGGACCCCTCTGTTTTTCCAGTACTTGCAAAAGTCTACGGCGGATTTCATTGATACGGCACTTGTTTTGGGTTCCCACAATATGCTCAGCGACAGTATCACCGAGTCGTTGGTTGACCAGTTGGACAACACCAGTTCTCCACTACACGCCAAAACTTCCGTTGCAATAATTAATCAGCTACTTGCCAAAGCGCTCTCTGGAACTGAGTCCGATTGCAAAGTTGTGCTAAAATTGATTATCCCCCTACTTGAGAAACCTGCCTTTTTCCACGTCGTGGCTCACACTTTTACTGTCATTGAGGAGATCCTTTTTGTAAGTATCATCAATGTTTGATAAATAGTTGTCATTATAATATTATAGGATTATATTTCCTTATTAAAATAATAGTTAACATCTTGTTCCCATTTGTAGACAAAAATTCTTTCCAAGGAAGAGTTGGAGGCAGGAGTGAAAAAGTTACCTGGAATTGATAAATTATATTACCTAAGAGATCGACTTTTGCTTCTTGAGGTGGGAATCCGGAAACTCGTACGAGCAGCGGAGATCGCAGGTAAAAAAAATAACAATAATGATAGTAATGTACAGTCATAGATAGTGATAGTAAAAAAATAATAATAGAATGATATAATTAATAGGTGTATTACATGTACGGAGGTTTTCACGAGGACAAGAATTCATTCAGCGAGCTATTCAAAAACTCATCTTCACGTGTGAAGGTGGAGGAACTACACTCCTCTCATTCCATGCCGTTTGTACCATCCTCATCACAATCTCAGAAGCGAGATATACATGGGGATACATGAGTTGTCCAGAGGTTGATAGCACACTCGTGACAGCGTTAGACCAGGAATTTGGAAGTTTCCTTGCCTGGCGAAACAAGGAAAATATAGAACCGGAAACTGGGAAATTTCTCCAGGATATCTACTCAAAGGCATTCAAGGTTTTGTTAACCAATATTCCTCTACATTAATTTATAATCCTACTTTCAAGGGCTCGGAAACTCTATTATACTTTTCAGGAGTCTGACAATTGGAATCCGTTCGGGGATGAAGATGAAGCCTCCCAAACTCCAGGAGCGGAGTGCCTCATTTTGGAACGACACTACTCGGCAATCTACGAACTCGGATATACGATCAACAGGAGAATTTTCACCTCGGGTGCGAAGTCACCAAAGTATTTCCCTGGGAAATCCAGTTTCGGAGAGCCGGAAAGTGATTGGCAGAGTGATATTGAGGATATTGCAATCCTTCTCCAATTCGGACTCCGTCAACGCCTTTCCGCAGATAAGTTACGTCAGGACAAGGAGGAGGAGGCGGGGGTGAGTACCAACAAGGTATTCGAAAATCCTGACTTTCAGTTTACAGATTGGTGGTTGAATACGCACTTGGAACAGGTGGGGCAAGTCTCGGGCAAACGACCGGTCAAGAAGAAGCAATAACGTGGATGAAAGGACCAATAAGATTAAGGGTAGTTTAGCATTTGTTCGGATCTCGTTTTATTAGTTGTAAATGAATTGCAATGATGCGAAATCCTCTTGTGGCAAATATTCACACCCTGTCGATGAGAATTATTTGTTTCAGTCCAATGGCCTCGGACAATTTATTTTTCTTACACTGATACACTTGACAGAGTTGAGAATAACTCTTTGTGATCCTTAGACATACCGTCCTTGTATTAGTTTATTTTTGTTAGATACCTTCGATATAAAAGCAAAGTTCGGGAATCAAAGTGTGTAATACCTTATTCAGTTGGGGCCGTGCCCTGCTTTCCTCACCCTTGGTTTTCTCATCTGAACAATCGAGTGTCGGAATAAGAAGGGAGTGCACTCGAGGTGTGGTGGTGGAACTTCCTTTTAATCCCCAACCAGACGGGACTCAATGAGGTTTTATTAGTCTAAAGTGTAGAGATATTCCTACCAAAGTTTTCCTCAGAGAGAAAGTTTTGAGAGAAGGAAAATGGAGTTTTTGGGGATGGAGTTGAGGAAATGAGTTTAGTAGCTTCAAAAATAAAAACTTGGAAAGAGGAAAAGGAGGATTATTAGTGGGAGAGAAAGCTGTTTGAGAAACGTTCGTCTGAGAAAGCATCCTCATCCTCGTCCGTCTCATACTTCTCCTTACAAAGTAGGAATACAATAAGAACTAATTTGTAAAAGGGAGGATGAAAAAAGTATTTCCCTTGTAATAAGGCCATAATTTGTTCTAGTACATGGCTCGAGCAATTGTCACTTTCGTCGTGTGGGTAAATGAGCATAGCAGCATCCACACCACCACAGTCGGAATGCTTTTGTACTGGGGGCAGACGGAAGAACATCCGAGACCTTTCCTTGTGCGAGAGGGAGAGTTTAGCTAAACTTCCCCAAATAGTTTGAAGGATGGATGGGAATTTTCAACAAGGGAAAGAGCTCCTATCAAGTCACACTTTCTCCAAATAAAATAAGGTTTTATCTAAGGAAACAACGTTGTCCTCTCGCCTTCTAACTTTCACCCTATAAAGACTTTCATCCAGGTGAAGGATAAAAACTTTCTCTCTACTCAACCAACTAAACTCAACTCAGCTCTGCCAGCATCTGGCTCTTCCTTCCTTGTCACACATTCATCCCGTTTTCCCCCTTCCTTCCTCATCCTTTGACGCATATCACTTCCAATGAACTCTCCTTTTTTTATTCGTCACGATACGAGCGCTTTCACATTACAGGGAGCGGAACGTTAGGAAATAAATTACGTTATAATCTAATTCCTCTAGAGTGGGTGAATGGCATAAGTTTAGGAGCTTCCCTTTACCTTCCTCTCCAGACATGTCACTCATACACGCCTCCGCCTAAATCTACCTACGCCAGAAATATTCAAATATCACAAGGATGAAAGATTGAAACAAATAACTTCCGCATCCTCTGGAATCAGTCTCGAGTCAAAATCCGGTTTGACATCACAGGCACAGGGTTCTTAGGGTCCTGGATCTATCCGCTCCACTCCTGCTTCCGCGATAGGAACAAACTTGTCTTCCATCTTTAGCAGAAGGATCGTTTTGTCTGTGATGGAACGACTCTTGGGATCACGATGACCTGGGATCCACTTATGAACAACCTGTCCAAAAAAAAATTAGGCGTCGCGATTTCTGACCAAATCAAACATTTCGCTCTCGTGAGTGATGCTTGAATGAAAATTTAACTCACAATCCCTTCCATTCCGTCTTCCGGGACCCAATTCTGCCAATAGGATCTACCACCGCGAGCTCTCATCGTATCATCTGGCCACACGACATCAATTCTCCGCCCCATATTCAAACCATCGTACACTTGATTCGCATCCACAATTCGCACCTTCTGTAGACTTGCCCATTTGAGACTTTCCACACCTCCGCGGTCCTTATCACGGGAATTCCCAGTATCTGTCAGGAACCCTGGAAAAGTCATAACCCATAAATGCTTCCTCACCATACCATTTCTCTCTCTCTCTCTCTTTAACGTGGTCTATTGAGAACGCAAGTAATGCAATACCGGCTAAACTTGTTAGTGTGGAAGTTGAAGGCTTGCCAAAGGACACGTTGGATGCCGCACTTCCGCGACTTAGATTCCTTCCCACTGACCCACGCCCCAAACTACTTCCACCAATTTGACTTCCTTCGAGAGACTGACTAGCCGAAACACTCATTCCGCCTTTTGAAAGAAAAAAATGTATATCTATTAGTACTTTTTCGTTAATAATACGCGACCTCATTCATTTACCTGGTGGCAGGGAATTCGATGGGGCCAAGGCATATGAGGCATATGACCCTTCTTGACCGCCATATACCTCTCCGCCTCCGTCTTCCTGCGGGAGGGAAGATCCTGAAGAACATCCTTGGACGCATCGGTGCCTGAATCGTTTCCAGGCATCAATAGCAGATTCCTTGATTTTGGAGACACTGATGGGACCTCCAAGCAGAGAAGTCAATTGTGGATGTGTCTCGGCGTAAGAAGTAGTGAGGGGTGAAACATAGATGGGATAACCTGAAAAGGGAAAATTTTTTTATTATGTTGTGTTGTGGTAAAACGGATAATTAAATTGAAAACGTAATGATTGCATAAATGTGACGCTCTTTAATTTACTCTTTCTGCCCTCCTTGTTTTTCCAATGCCATGTGCATCTCGAAGTTAAAGACCCTTCATATTTGAAAATTAATTCTTAAAGCTTCCAATTGATTGGATTCCTCTTCTGCTCATCTCCAATCAACGGAATCTCAAGATGTAAGTAAATCTCTGATTTCTTTAAACGTTATCAATTAATCAAATCAACAAATTAAGCGCTGCAATTTCTACTCTACTCGATTACTGCTTAGATTTGAAAAGTATTGGAGACATGGAGGAAGTTGACACGATTCGGGGAAAAAGCAAACGGCAAAGGAAGTATCCGAAGAAGGTTAAAGTTAAAGCGAAAACATGAGAAGAAGAAAGATTCAAAGCATCCACTGCAATAAGAACAGCAAACGAGATCTGCAAGGCATCTGCATGGGGAGAGTTTAAGTTCAAGGCCATGGGAGTAACAGTATCATTTTCCTCTACAAGTGCAGTCTATTTTAGCCCCAATATTCAAGAATTTTTTTAAAACTAAATTTACACTGTACTCTCTCTGTTAACGTGTGATAAAATTAATTGAGATTACCAATTGGTTGATCACAAGAAGAATTGATGATGTTCCTCAGCGCCTGTGTACAGATTTTGGATTAATTAAATGTCGCGTGTTGAAAAATAAAATTTTCATTTAATTCAAATTGCCAGTTGTCTATTCACCTGTTTTGCATTTTGGATGCTTCCACGTTCAGGGTCTCGGTTCCGCAGATAAACTAATTCCTGCTGTTGACCAGCCCATAAACCACGGACGCACTCCCGATTCAATTTAATTACGCGGAAGCTCAAGTGGCGCTTGTTCAACATGATGATCTTGTATTCGTCCGCTCCATCATCAAAAACATGCCTGCAGGAGAGAAAGTGAGAGTGAGAGAGCGGCTTGAGAAGAAGCACTCGGTTTCGCATCCCTTTCATTTCCTTGGAGAAAGTCGGAAGAGGGAACGACGAAACAGGAGGCCACTTTACATGCATTTTTTATAAACCGCCGGAAGATTCGTGAGGATGGAGAAACAAAAGCTTAATCCCCTTTGCAAGACTATTGCACGGCCGCACATACCGTAAATCACACATACACTTACATCAAATAGATTTAAACTCTTACCTCAGAGCCAACAATCCTTCCCTTCCAGCTAACACGGCACCTTCAACCCACGAAATCATGTATCAAATGTTTTTCTTTACGTATTAAATCATGCTTGCGCGTACTTCTCCAAGCAGGGTCTCCCTCGTGAGAAATTACAAGGTGCTCATCATGGTAACTGATTGCATCGAACAGGGCATTGTTATCGTCATATTCATCCGGACACATGAAATGATCCTATACAAGTCAATATAAATATTTTCCCACATCCGAACATTATTTTGGGCTCATTTTTTTTCTGTCAATTTTATTCGACCTGATGTAGTTTCAGCGACATTCGGACTGCAGGAGACACAACCTTCTTGAGGAGGTCCATGTCGTTGAAGACCCACTCATCCCTCTGTGACGTGATGCGAAAGTCACCCTTGAAAAGCGCATGGAGACCAAAGAGAAAGAACTCGACACTGGAAGAAGTAATCCGAAATCAAAAATTATTCCAATCTATCATCATCTGAAAAATTACCTAGAGAGGGAATTGCTATGAGATGCAATTCCAAGAGCTCTCCTTGCCAGAATACTCAGTGCAAAGCACAACGAGACAATGGTGGAATCTCTGCCACAGGGAACTTCGGTATCCTGCAATACAGGGCAAAAGAAAAAAAATTGAACAGATGCTTCTAACATTAAGATGAGATGAATTAAAGGTATACGTAGAATCTAGGGCTAACATTTCCGCGCTTGGCGAGACAGTACTGAATCCAAGAGTGGTAGACATTGCAAAAGCTGTTCCTCGTGATGCCAGAGATGGTAAAATCGTAGTCCTCATCAATATTCACATTGAAGATTGGATCTAACTCAGCATAGCTCTTCTCAAGGGTGGGTCGCATAGCAGTCCTTATCGCATCGGATTCCAGCCACTCCGGCATTTTTTCTGCCTTCATCGTGTAATAGATGACACCCTAGAAATAACACGATATAACATGTTCTTTAACTGGAACCTCAGTGGATCCACCATTAATGGTACAGTATATAGTATTAAGTGATAAACTCACTTTGATGTAGTAGGTGATTAGTATTTTCCTGAGATCGTACACTTGCAGCATGGAAACTGCACTATTGTCTGCTATGCTGTAACCTTCAAGGACGTATTTTGAAACTGTGACTTCCCATGACAGCCATCGTTGACTAAAGGCAGCGTTCGCACTGAGCATATGAGGAAGGTGTCCAGGCTCACAGCAACAGCATCCTAAAAATTGCAAGGAAAGGAACTTGACACCTAACTCTCGAGTAAAATTGCAAGAACAGGGAGAATGGTAAACCAACCATCATCTTCCTCAACGCCTTCCGAAATAGCTTCCACTTCTCGCTGTTGACAATAAGTTCCTCTAAACTCCAGTCCTCTCATCTGGAATGTAAGTAGACCATTCCCGATTTCTATGACGTGGACCAAGCAGTTTAGATAATCGGACGCCAACACAAAGCAGTCCCCTTGTGCAACTAATCCCCAACGGCCTTTAGAAAATATTTATGGTTTAATTATTATAAAATTAGACCAAATTCTTAATGGTTAATTCATACCGAGTGCGACATCCCCACAGAGTGAATCCTGGAGTGATCTCGTGAGATGCTCGTAAAATATTGAGTTAAGATTGTTGTCATCTGCGCCAGGATTTTTCTCCAGATGAGCAGCGAGTCGAGTATTCCTGCGAAAGGCAGTAAACGACACATGCATTAGATCATTTCAGGATAATGTTGTCAAGGCGGACATGGGTAAGGTTGCTGTTTGATCATTCGGCGTTTTGCGAACTTTCCAATGAATGGACATTCTCATAATTCTCAATTCCAGACAACTCCAAACAGGGCAATTCAAAGGATGTAACAAACCCATCGATGCATCGATGCCAGTCGGCAACCACATGTGACCGATAACTCCCTGTCCGGCTTTAGTTAATTTAATTAAATCTAAAAATATGCAAAACTTACGAATGATCTACTCGTTTCGTGTTGTAGTCTCTCTCCCAAAACTTGATTGGCCTCACGTAGGAAGTGATGAATATGGCACTCCCTAGGAAAGGGTTGAGTGGGGCGGAGAAAACGGAAGAGATGAACGCTTGGAGAAAGAGCATCGCTGAATGGGGTACGCTAAAAGGTTGAGCAAAGGCGTGGAATGCAGAACCCCACGAAATTTGCCTGTAAAATCACAAAAAAAAAAATTAAGTTATGCATAGATAGATAGACAGGCATCCAACCTAACAAAAGTTAGTTTATTAATAAAAATCTTACCAGGGTGAAATGTAGCTGGTAATAAATTGTAATTTGAGCCATAGTTCGTATATTTTGTGAAAAAGAATGGACGTAAAGAATAAGTCCACGATGAACGTTTCTGATGAGCCCTCCCAGTCAAACTTGAAGAATAAAATTGTGAAGGTGAGAATGAGATAATGCTTGGACGGATCTGAGTAGCTTGTCCTCAAGGCCTTCAGTGCAGTCACAGTGACCAATAAACTCCCAAATGCTAGTCCGAATCGGTCCTCTCTCACAACGAGGAATGCTTCCTGTGTAAGCGCACTGACAAACAGGATGGGATACAGAATATTTCTTTCCAGGAAACAGGCGACAACATAAACTTTCTCTAAAAACAAGTGATACAATGAGTTTAGATGAATTGATGAGCTAATTTAAGGGTATAACGACTAAATTATTGCAATTTTTACTTACCAAACCACATTAGCTTGGCGGCTTCTCTCGTCTCAAACTGATTGTATTCTCCTGGGAGCAGTACGGGATGTGCGACGAGAAGGCATGGCATCTGCTTCCGCAGTTGGGGAATAACGTAGTGCAGTATAAACCCAACCCCAATAGCGACCACCCACAGAACGGGCATCAGCCCTGGCTGAAGGGCAGTGAAGACAGTACTGCTGTGGAGAGCGAAAATGAGAATTCCAAGCACTGGACATGTGATGGTGTCTGATTTGAGTCGAGCATTTACAGTACTTTGTAATTTCTTTGGTAAAGGATCCCCATGATCTTCGGCCTCTTTTTGTTTTGCTGTCGCAGAGGTCGACTCTCCGAAGCAGTCTTCATCGGGACACAAGTGCTGCCTAAGTAGGCTCCACATGATCGTCGCATCTGAGGAACATCTGCTCATGTGGTATGTCACCGGTATAAGGAGTGCACAGAAAATTGAAAATAGAAGATGTTGCGTACATTCTTTTTCCGCAAGGGCTCCATAGACGAATCCATACAAAGACCCCACCGCCAGCCAATTTTTGAGATGACTTACTGACACAGCGAATAGACTCGCTGCAGCATTCCCTCCGAAGATGTGAATATCCGTTTGCTCAAGGAGGAAGATACAAAATGTATTCACTTGAGGGAAGATCCCGACACAGAAGAGGACCGGGAAGGCGAGGATCACAATAAGGACAAGGTCTCTAATTCCAGTAAGAATTTCATGGTTGCTAATGTCGACCCCGTAGATAGTCCAACCAAAGTCCGTTGTTTTATGATCTAAGGAATTCTGGATAAGAAACACTAAAGAACCACACAGGCAAAAGTAAATGGGTCGACTGAAGGCAACAATTCGATTGAATCCATGTGTTGGAGATGCTGCATCTGGTTGGACACTTTTTAGAAGAGAAAATTGACAACTTGCGATAACGAAGCAGAGGAGAACCATAGTCAAGTCCTGGAAAGATAAAAATGATCAACTTCAAAATTAATGGAAACTGAAGTAGAATTAAACAAGCACTAGTTCAAAATTCCGGCTTTGTTGTTGGATTTCAAAAATTAGGCAAAAAACTTGTTACCTGGAAGTAGCCGGTATGGAGCATGAAAGAACCGAGGGATGCGACGCCAATTGCTAATAGAATAGCAAATATATTCTCCAGGAAACTCCGACTTCTATCCAAAATGGCGATCAGATTAAGCCTATCGAAGGGAATTTTCAATTTAACGGATGTCATAAACGGAAGTGGATTCATCCAGTAGTAATAATTTTGGTGCTTCTTGGCTAGAGTTGGCGCGGATGAGAGTGGATATAAGTTAGAGAGCATTCGCTCACCTGTAAATAGGCAAAAATCCAAATTAAAAATCAGTAGACGGAAGAGAAGGCAAAAGGGAAAATCAGAGTGGCATTCAAACCAGCAGCATAGGGTCCGGAAGGAAGGCGTCTTCTTTCCAAGAAAGACTCCGTAAGGACAGAAAGCACGTCACGAGGATTCCTTTGCCAAGGGCGAGCGATACCGCCTGTTAATGGTATACTCGTCCTCCCACTCTGTGTAATTGCCAGAGAAGCTGGAATGCTGGGCTCATATTGAAAGTTAAGGGTCTCAATAGGAGAAGTGGATTGGCGCGGACGCTGTGGAACTTGTTGAATTCCCCTTCGGTAAGTTGAAGTTGAGTAGAGTTTGTGATTGGTAGGGTCAACTACCAACTCTGACGAGCTAACGCTGGACCAGGACTCTGAACTGGAGGGAGTCTTAATAATAGCACTTTGACGAGAAGGGCCAGCCACAGGATGAGCAGAAGCTGAACTGGGACCTGGAAAAGATGAAGAATTCATCATTGGGGAGCTCTCAAAACCGGAGCAGAGGATTAAAGTGAAAGTACCGGCTCGTGGCTCCAGGTAAGCCGAAGCACCGAGATCAATTCTGTTAAGAATTGAAGAAAGGCAAGGAGCCCTTGTAGGTGACGGAGGGAGCTCGGTGTGCACATTGCCGACTCCTTTCTCGCTGAATGTATAAGAATACCAGTCCCCATTCTCATCCTGGAAGTAGTGGAGTGCACCTTCCGTAGTATCGTCATAAGAGTTTGCTACATGCGTTGGAGCGTGTTTATACAGGACGGATGAGGTTTCACGCCTCCTCTCCAGAGTTCTTCGGCTTTGGGCGAGTCTTCGAAGTCTTCTGTGCCTGCCAAGGCAGAAATGTTAGTGGAATCATCAATCATCATAATATTTCACAACTTAAACAAAAGTAACAAAAATAAAACAGAGGAACCTCACCGGTTGACTGAAGCAGGATTCGAATGGTCTGGTTGAGTGTCATCTCTCGCACGAAAAAGTCCTTCAAGATGATTATGCGCCCTGCTGCTCCCATGTCCTTGTCTGTCGACAATGCCAGAAATATCCAGTGAATTATGTGTACCACCGAGAC
>Ga0194135_10000477_pt1 | contig 23701 bp, 16 predicted proteins | sample LitLau_LLRF_2013_FD_134024 | JGI IMG/M metagenome (GOLD analysis project Ga0194135, IMG submission 134024) | Freshwater sediment microbial communities in response to fracking from North America - Little Laurel Run_MetaG_LLRF_2013 (version 2) | ecosystem: Environmental > Aquatic > Freshwater >...
ATGTGTATACAGGTGCATACGTTTCCCCTGCTGATAAAAATTCAAATAAACCCATGCTGACTTTACAAGAACAAACCAGGCTCCGCCTGGTGGTAGATGTGCCTGAGGCTGCGACCAGCTATTTCACTAATAAAGATACGGTGCACTTTTCGGTAAAAACCTTACCAGGTAAACAGTTTGTAGCTGTTGTAAACCGGATGGCAGGAAGCATGGATGATGAACTCAGATCTGAGCAAATGCAGATGGATATTGACAATCCTGCCAAAGAATTATTGCCGGGCATGTTTGCCCAGGTCAATTTGCAATTAATTAATTCAAGTAAAACTTTCATTGTTCCACAAAGTGCAGTGACTCAAAATTCCCAACGTATTTTCCTTATCCGTGTGCTGAATAACAAAGCCCAATGGGTTGATGTACAAAAAGGCCGGGAAACTACAGATAGCCTGGAGGTTTACGGGAAACTTAACCCTGGTGATATCTTAATTCAAAATGCAACAGATGAAATTAAAGATGGACAGGCGGTGAAAACAGCAGCCTATAAAGATTGATAATCGGTAAAGTTGATTGGGATTAAGTCCCGGTCAACTTTATTAAAAGCTTATTAAGGTTCTTTATCTATTTCATTCGCAAATTCATCATAAATTCACGAAATATCATAAATAACAATGGCGTTATTATTAATTTAATTATTTGATTATCATTAAATTAAACATACGGCATACCTTTAGTACATAACTACAAATAATTAATTCATAAAAATCATTCACCATTAAAATTGAAACACATGAGCAAGATTACAGTAAAAGACGGAACCGAGATTTATTATAAGGATTGGGGAACAGGACAACCAATAGTTTTTCACCACGGATGGCCACTATCAGGCGATGACTGGGACGGGCAGATGATGTTTTTCCTGAAACAGGGCTATAGGGTTATAGCACATGACCGCAGGGGTCACGGTCGTTCAAGCCAGACTTCAGATGGACATACAATGGAACAGTACGTTGATGACGTAGCCGAACTAACCAAGGCGCTTGATTTAAAAGATGCTATACACATTGGCCACTCAACAGGCGGCGGTGAAGTAATTCGTTATGTTGCCAAATATGGTAAAGGCCGGGTAGCAAAAGCGGTATTAATCAGTGCGGTAACACCAATTATGGTACAATCTGAAACCAATCCGGAGGGCGTTCCTATGTCAATTTTCGATGAAATTCGCGAAGGCACAGGCTTTAACAGACCACAATATTTCCAGGACTTTACCATTCCGTTTTATGGTTATAACCGTGAAGGCGCGAAAGTATCACAGGGAGTTAGAGATAACTGGTGGAGACAAGGCATGATGGGTAGTGTAAAAGCGCATTATGAAGGCATTAAAGCTTTCTCGGAAACCGATTTTACAGAAGATTTGAAAAGTGTAGAAATCCCAGTTTTGGTTTTGCATGGAGAAGATGACCAAATTGTGCCTTTCCCAATATCAGGAGCTAAATCAATAAAGCTTTTGAAGAACGGAAAACTAATTTCTTACCCTGGTTTCCCTCACGGCATGCCTGTTACCGAAGCAGAAACCATTAGCAAGGATATTTTAGCTTTTCTTAAAGCATAAAGAAAACCAATCTGAATAAATTAAGCGGGTAATGAAGATAAGTTTTGTCTTCATTACCCGCTTTTGGCATTATCTCTATTTAATAAGTAGAACCAAATTTGGTAATACTCATTTCCTAACACCTTCGTAAATTGACGATATATCATAAGTCAACAGTCCCTCTTTTTAACATAATATACTCATTATTAAACAACTAATCAATGGCATCTAAAATGTATATAAGCTATAAACAAAAATGATATATCCTGCGCTAGTTATCAATTTGTCTAAATTTTAATCATTAATAATAGTGAAGTCCACCAAAATCATAATTTTTATCTTTTGCTGCTTTATCTACAGTAATTCCTGGGGGCAATCTTTCAGGTTGATGAGGTATGATGAGGATTATAGTTATTTATATAATGACACCAATAAAACATGGTATCAAAGTTTAAAATATGTGGGTCTATCACCCAATATATATCCCTTCCTATCCATTGGTAGTGACGTGAGGGAAGAATTTGATGCCTTTAATAATGAAGATTGGGGCAAGTTCAATGCAGGGAAAGATAATTTTTATTTGCAACGCTACGATGTCCATACCGACTGGCATTTAAATAATACATTCCGATTTTTCTTTCAATTAAGAAGTGCCCTGGAAAACGGGCGACCAAACGGCCCCAGACCAATAGATGAAGACCAGCTTAATATCCAGAATTTATTTATTGATGCTAAAGTATGGCGTACCGGTAACGATTCATTAATAATAAGAGCCGGCCGCCAGGAACTGAATTATGGGGCTGGAAGATTAATTTCGGTAAGAGAAGGCCCGAATGTAAGGCTTTACTTTAACGGCATAAAATTTATGTACGTTGCCAGAAACTTAACTATAGACGGCTTTGCGATGGAAGCCGACAATGTAAGGCCGGGAATATTTGACAACCAGAATTCTATGCAAATTAATTTGTGGGGCATCTACTCAACCCGAAACCTCCAGGGGAATAACAATGCGGACTTTTATTACATTGGCGACAGAAGAGACAGCGCCATTTACAATGAAGGAAAGGGCAATGAAATAAGACATACTATCGGTAGCCGGCTATGGAAAAATAACAATGGTTTTGTATACGATATAGAGGCAGCTTATCAGTTTGGCTCTTTCAACAATGGCAGGATCAGTGCGTGGACCGCTTCATTTGATCTTGGGTATATTTTCGGCGACCTTAAATCACACCCAGCTTTTGGTTTGCGTAACGATTATATTTCCGGAGACGACAAACAGGGCGATGGGCAGCTGCAAACATTTGATCCCATTTATCCTAAAGGAGGATATTTTGGTTTTGACCCACAGATTGGCCCGGTTAATCTTATTGATGTACACCCTTATGGTTCTCTGTTTATCCTTCCAAAGGTCTCCTTTTTGTGGGATGTTGTATTTAACTGGCGGTATTCACTACAGGACGGCATCTATCGGCCCAGCGGCACTTTCAACCTAACGGGTGTGGGTTCTGATAAACGTTATATTGGAACCGACTACCTTGCCAAAATAAGCTATGTAATCAATCCATTTATAAATATGGATTTTGGTATACAGTATTTTGTAACCGGTGCCTACATTGATAGTGAAATTGCAAATCATAAAAACGCAGTCGAAACCAATTCCAGGGTATCATTTAAATTTTAAACAGAATCATATGAAAACTCAAAAATCTCTTTTTTTCGGATTTATACAGCTCAGCCTTGTTGTGGCCGTTGCTCTATCACTCTTTATTTCGACAAGCCAGGCCCAGGATAAGCCACATATTGAACCCGTAGGTACACACAAAATATTTGGAGAACTTCATGGCGTTGCCATAGAGGGCATGGTTCAAAGTCCGTCTACAGAAGTTACGCCGTTACAATTCATCTGCGTTTTTGAATATCAGGAGGGCGATATTTATACAGCTCCACCAGCCTTACCTGCAGCAGCCAACGGATTAGTTCATATCGACAAGCAATTAAATGGACTGTTTACAGATCTCAGAAGAAGCGGTAGATTTTCCGGGCATGCCCTGGAAACGCTGCTGATTAATCCGCAAAAAGGAATAATTGGAGCCAAACGTTTAATGCTGATCGGTTTGGGCGATCGTTCTAAATTCACACCCGACATGATGATTGAAGTGGGGAAGTTGGAGATACGAGAAGCATTAAGACTTGGCGTAACCAGCTATGCTCATGCCAGCGATCTGAAAGATGGCGGCGTGGATTCACCTACTGCACTTATCATCAACAATGTTCTTAAAGGTACTATGGATGGCTATGAAACAGAGCTTTACCTTCAATCAAAAAAGGCTGCACAATTAAAGCCGGTGTTAAAAATAACGCTGCTTGCCGGGCAACCATTCTTTGATCCGTCCGGCCAGGCAATCACCCAATTCATCCAAAATTATCATCAATAAAGTGAACCTTTACCAGGCACTTTATCATTCAAAACAAATTATTAAACAAAACACCATGAAACCAAACATCGGAATCTCTGCGGAGAATTTAGCTAAAGTAGCACACGCAATGAACATTATTCTTGCAGACGAATATTTATTATACACCAAAACCAGAAATGCACATTGGAACGTTGAAGGCCCTGATTTCCATAGCAAGCACGTGTTTTTCGAAGCTCAATACGGCGAACTTGACGACATTATGGATAGTGTTGCTGAACGTATACGCACATTGGGCCACTATGCACCTGCAACCCTTCAATCATTCCTCAGTTTAACCCATATTTCAGAAGTTTTACACGAGAGAAATGACAGTGCCGGCTTTATCGCTGAGTTATTAACTGACCACGAAAGCCTGATTATTCACCTGCGGGAGAATATTAATTTCTTCGCAAATGAATTAAAGGACCTGGGAACAAGTGATTATGTAACCGGATTAATGGAAAGACACGAAAAAATGGCCTGGATGCTTAGAGCTCACCTTAAATAATTATTCACGAAGCGAAATTAACCAGGCCGGTAGCCGTTTTGTCGGCCTGGGTAAGCATAAACAGGCAAATTGAAAATTAATACCATGTTCCGTTATTGTATTTTATTGTTGATTAATCTTTTTTCCATAACCACTGCTATTGCTCAAACCGCTGTGGAAGCAAACGCTATAAGGAAAAATCTTTCTTCATCAAAAATGGATACAGTCAGGGTAAATTTGCTGCTCAGCTACGGACGATATTACCTTAATAAACCCGGAGAATTTAAAAACGACCTGGATAGCGCACTTTTGTTGGGCGCCGAAGGAAGAAACCTAAGCTATGCATTGCATTATAACCCGGGAATTGGACGAAGCTTACTTCTCGACGGGCAAATTTACCGAGAAGCTGGCCAACACGATTTAGCATGGAAAACAAATGAAAGGGCACTTGCTTTTTTCATGGCCCATAAAATGCCTTTTGAAACTGGCGAGGCCTATCGGGCAGCAGCTGTATTTTTTGATGTATCGGGAGATGGTCTGGATAAAAAAATTACTTATACAGAAAAGGCCATATCATTAATGGAGCAAAAGGGTAACAGTATAGAATTAGCGTATGCTTTGCAGGATTTAGGCGACTACTATCAACTAAAAGACGAATGGACAAAATCTATAAAAGTATTACAAAAGGCACTGGATGTTTATAATGCAGTTGGTTATAAACAGATTCAGGGTGTTACTAACCTGCTCGGCTTTGTTTATCATCGCAACGGTCAGGATACTTTAGCCCTTAAGTATGGCCTGCTTGCTGTAAAGGTAGCTGAAAGTGTGCATGACAATGGTATGCAATTATGCACAGTTTATAACCGGCTTGCCATTACTTACTACGATTTAAAAAAAAATGAGCTTTCGCTATATTATTATCAAAAAGCAGAGGCAATTGCTGAAAAGTATAAGGATGCAGGTTCCATTCAACAAATTAAATTTAACCTTGCTGTTTTACTGAGAAGGCTTAATAAGCCCGAAAAATCATTGATAGAATTAAAGGAACTTGTAAAACAGTCTCCGCCTGTTGAGAAGGACTTGGTTATAACCACGGCTTATTTATTTGCCAATATCTACATGGATCTTAAACAATTCCCGCAGGCCATGTATTATATCGATTCACTTGGAAAGCTTCGCAAAAAATATCCTAAGGAAATAAGCTATGCTATGTATTTTAACAAAGCGCCAGTACGGTATTATTTTGAGACAAAGCAATTTGCAAAAGCATATAAATATTTGGTTTCGAATGATTCGCTGGTGAAGCTCAACCATAGCCCAACCGCTCATATGGAGAACGAACTGTACTGGTCAAGGGTTGATTCGGCACTGGACAATTTCCCTTCGGCTTTGGCACATTATAAATTATATAAGATGGTAAGCGACTCGAATAAAAGCGAGTTGTTAAGAAAGCAACTGGGAGAGCTGCAATTACAGTTTGATGTTGAGCATAAGGACCAGCATATTGCTATGCTTACGCAGCAGAGCCAGCTACAGGAAAACAGGATAAGGATTGAATCGATATATAGGAAAGTATTTATAGGCGGACTAGCCGTATTATTTGTTTTTCTTGCCCTCGTTTACAGTCGTTACCTGATAAAAACACGCAACAACATAATCATGGAACGGAAACAGGGCGAAATTAATAGTCAGAATGAACTGTTAAAAAACCTGGTTAACGAAAAAGAATGGTTGTTGAAAGAGATTCATCATCGGGTAAAAAATAATCTTCAGATCGTGATTAGTTTACTGAATACCCAATCGGCCTTTTTGGAAAATGAGGATGCGCTTTCCGCCATCAAAAATAGTCAGCACCGAATGCATGCCATGTCGCTCATCCACCAGCGCTTATATCAAACCGATAATTTGGGTGCCATTGATGTAGTAAGTTATATAAGGGAGCTGATAGATTATTTAAAGCAAAGTTTTGGGCCAAATCAGCAAATAGATTATTTATTGGACCTGGCCCCTATGAAACTTGATGTTGCAGAAGCCGTTCCTTTGGGGTTAATCCTTAATGAGGCAATTTGTAACGCCATAAAGTACGCTTTCGGGCCGGGAAAAAGAGGAGAAATAAAGGTTATTCTCAAAGAAATTTACCAGGACCGATACTTGCTAAAAATTACAGATAACGGTATTGGTTTGCCAGATAATTTTGACATTATGGAAAGCAAATCATTAGGCATGAGCCTGATGCAGGGATTGACTGATCAGTTAGGTGGAGTTTTTACTATTGAATATGAAAATGGATTGAGCATATCCGTAGAGTTTTCACATAACGGCACACTAAAATTTAATAACTTAACCGCTTAAAAAGCATCCATTTAAACGATAAAATGAAAGAGAATATTTTAATAGTTGAGGATGAATTTATCGTCGCGAATGATTTAAGGATCATGCTTCAAAAAGCAGGGTACGCAGTATGTGGCATAGCACCTTCGGTACCAAAAGCTATGGACCTGATAAAAACCAAAAATCCGGATTGGGTATTGCTTGATATTTTTTTACAGGGCGATAAAACAGGTATTGATTTGGCCAGTCACCTGCTGGATGTAAACGTCCCTTTTATTTATATCTCTGCCAATACCAACCAAACTATACTGGAAGCAGCTAAAGAAACCAGGCCCTATGGTTTTTTGGTAAAGCCTTTCAGGGAAAATGATTTGTTGATTATGCTGGATATAGCACAATACCGGCATGCGCAAAGCACCAAATACGACCATGGAAATGATACCGGACTCCAGCGAAAACTGGAAAATATAGTTGGTTCTGATGAGGGTAAAGCAAACCAGCTAAAACAACTGGCCCTGGCATTACAAAGTTTAGTTCCCTTTGACCTTTTAACCATTTCTAAAACTGATGGCAAAGATTTTTCTGAAGATATAAACCTGCTCCAGGTTTCGCCCGGTATTTTTGAAATGGTTAGCCATGATGGTTTGCTGAATATGACAGAGGTATCAGCAAGGGAGCTTACATCGTGGAAATCTGCCCGTATTTTGCCGCAGGGCGAACATATATTTAATGCCTCAAATTTTAGCCGACTAAGGATGGATAATCTTTGGATAAAAGCTTTAAGCGATACCTTTAAACTAGGCTCAGCAATGGCTTTGGATATACCAAATGAACAGGCTGGTGAATACCGTTTTGTTTTTTATAGTAAAGATGGCAGCGCTTACACTTTGATCCATAAAGATCTGCTATCAAAATTTAGCGATACGCTTAACCTCACAATACCAACATAATAACCGCCAAACCAAAAATAAAAGAGACCCAAAAAGGAATTTCTGCTCCTACTGTAAAAACGGTAGCACCCGCCGATGATTTTCATGGTATAGTAGGCAAAAATCAATTATTGATAGATGTTTTTAGTAAAATAGAAATGGCTGCGCCCGATGATACTTCTATTCTTATTTTAGGCGAAAGCGGTACCGGAAAGGAAAGAATAGCCCATACCATTCACAAATTATCACCAAGAAAATCAAAGCCCATAGTAACAGTAAATTGTGCCGCGCTTCCTATAACACTGATAGAATCAGAGTTATTCGGACATGAAAAAGGTGCGTTTACAGGGGCAAATGACCGCAGGATAGGCAAGTTTGAACAAGCCGATGGCGGCACCATATTTTTGGACGAAATTGGCGAATTGCCACTTGAGGCACAGGTGAAATTACTACGCGTATTGCAGGAAAGAGAAATAGAAAGGCTCGGCGGATCAGTAACAAAGAAGATTAACGTTAGGATTATAACCGCCACTAACCGTAACCTGGAGAAAGAGGTTGCAGAAGGGCGTTTTAGGCTCGATCTTTACTATCGCCTCAATGTGTTCCCAATAGAGCTACCCGCATTAAGGCAGCGTAAAGATGATATCCCCTTACTGGCCAATTATTTTATTACCAAATATGCCAGGAAATCCAATAAAGCAATAACCGGTATTTCAGAAGAGGTTATGGGTGAATTAAGGGAATATGAATGGCCTGGAAATATAAGGGAGCTGGAGCACCTGATAGAACGAAGCATTTTAATGACTACCGGTGATACAATTACCAAAGTTGATATCCCGGTTATCACAGCTGCACAGTATACCAGTACTGACGAAAACTTCCGAGTAAAAACACTGGATGAAATGGAACGCGACCATATTTTAACCATCCTGAAGATGTGCAGGGGTAAAATATTTGGTCCCGGCGGCGCGGCAGAAGTATTAAATATTCCATCAACCACCTTAAACTCCAAGATTAAAAAACTCGGAATAAAGTATGAGTATACCAAGTAGTTGTTTTATTGCGAATGCCTGTGTTGGTTGGCCGAATTGATTTACTTACCCGGTCAATAGATTCACAGCTGGCTAAACGCCGAAATATTCCGTACTTTCGAAGATAGTTTTGCAGAAAATGCTTCAATATGGCTGGAAGGTTACTGTTTTTCGGATTACTTCTTTTTGTTCTTTTATCCGGAACGGTGTCTGCACAAACGGAAAGAAAGTATTCGCTTTCGGAATTAAAACAAATGGCCGGCAAATCCACGCCGGCAATGGCCAGCGCCTTAAATCTTCGCATCAGTAGGTTTTATTTAGATAATAAGCCGGGGAATTCTCAGAACCTTGATAGTGCGTTGTTTTTTGCCAATATGGCTGAGAACTACGGTAAGGCTACATCCTCTGCTACAGACATATCCAATGCCCGGTTACAACGGTGTAAAGTGTATAATGAAATGGCCGAAGTTGGCTTTTCAAAAGTTATGCTCAACACCGGCGACGAAAATTTTAAGATGCAACTAAATCTGGAGCTTGGCGCTTATTATCTTTTTAAGTCGGGAGAGTTTAAAAAGGATTTGGATAGTGCTGATTATTTCCTTTCTGAAGCTGTAAAAATCAGTGAGGCATTACATAATATACATTCAAAGCACATCGCTCAAATGTATCAGTGTGATGTGCTGTACGAACGGGGGGATTTGGTTAATACCAGAAACGGTTTATTGAAACTTATACAAGCGTGTGAAAAAACTGGTGATCTGGACGGGGAGGCCCAGGTTTACTCTCAAATGGGGGATCATTTCGATAATTATCATGCCAGTGAAAAAATAAACAGTTACGAAGATGCCATGCGCATTTTCAGAAAAACAGGTAATAAAGAGGCCGAAATCAATATGCTCAAAGCAATTGGGGATGTACATCTTAATAGTGGAAGTTTAGATTCTTCAAAGAAAGAGTTAACTGCTGTTTTGAATTGGTATAAGGCAAACAATTACCATCAGCTTCAGGATGTTTATTTTCTGTTAGCCAATGTTGCGCGGCTTAGTGGCGATTATAGCACCGCACTTTATTATGGGCTCGAAACAATCAATTGCGCCAACAAAATGAAAAGCGACAAGGCCCTGGGCTATTTTTATAATTCGCTGGCGCAGATATATAATGACTCAGGTGATGCTAAACAAAGTGTTGCCTGGTATCGCAAAACCATAGATGCACTAGGTAGACAAAACTCAGAGTTGATGTATAATAGTCTGAAAGATCTGTCCAATTACCTGATTAAACAAGGCAAATCAGCTGAAGTGTTAAAGCTATTAAATGACATAAGGCCGCAAAATCATCCATCGGGCCTGGAAATGGAGTTAATTGCTTCTATTAAGGGAGCCTGTTATAACCAGGAGGGCAAATACGCGCTTGCCGAGCAATCTTATCTGGAAATGTTTAAATGGGAGCCATTTGCCAAAATGCATACTTATAACACTGCCGATTGTTACCAGACGATAGCCGAATTTTATATATCAAGGAACCAATATATTAAAGCAGAAAATTATTTACACAAAGTGTTGAGAATGCCGGCAGGAGTTTATTCTGCCGCTAAAATAAAAGACGTTTACCTTGATTTGTATAAAGCCGATTCTGCAAAAAATGACCTCGCATCGGCCATTTTAAATTATAAAAAATACAAAGCCTTAAACGACTCTATATTTAACCAGACTAAAAACTGGCAGATTCAGGAACTAACCATTAAATACAATACCGAACAATTGAATCGGGATAATGTATTGTTGCGGAGAGAAAGCCAGTTAGAAAAAGACAAGTTGCAGAAGGCTTCGCTTTTAACCAAAATTACAATAGGTAGTATTGTCATTTTGCTGGTACTCCTGGGCCTGGTTTACAAAACTTTTTTGAACCGGCAAAAATATATTAGGATGGTGGCGGCCCATCAGAAAGAGATTGAACTGAAAAACTCCTCACTGGAGAGTTTAATAAGCAAACAGGATAAGCTATTGGCAGATAAGGAATGGCTCATTAAGGAAATCCACCACCGGGTGAAGAATAATTTACAGGTAGTGATGGCTTTATTAAATACACAGGCAAATTATTTGGAAAATGAGGAGGCCATCCGTGCAATTACGGATAGTCAAAACCGGATGTATTCCATTTCGCTTATACATCAGAAACTTTTTCAATCCGAAGAAGTTACTATGATTGATGTAAAGCCTTATATCACCGAATTGGTTAAATTTCTTTGCGATACCTTTCATTTTAGTCAGGCCATTTCCTTTGAATTCGACATTGAATCTGTACAATTTGACATCAGCCAGGCTATGCCCCTTGGCCTTATTATTAACGAGGCTATTACCAACATTATAAAATATGCATTCCCCGAAGGGCAAAGAGGGATAGTAAGCATCGTGCTAAAAAAGACAGCTGATAGCACTTATTTATTTTCCATATCAGACAATGGCATTGGTTTGCCGGAGGATTTTGAATTAGGACAAAGCAACACACTCGGAATGGTTTTGATGCGCGGGTTAAGTGAACAACTCAATGGAACCCTTTCGGTATTAACCAAAAATGGTGTAACTATTTCAGTGATTTTTGAGCTTGATCAAAATAAAATCAAGGATGAAGATATGGCTCATGTTTAACAATAAATCAGGCTACCTACCTCCAATTTATGGTGATAGTGCAGCCTGAAATAATTGATTATATGATTGGGTTTAGGTTATTAAAAAATTAATGCGTTAGCGAGCTCAATTTCCCTGCCGGAGATTCCATGAGGTTTTCCCGGAAAAGTTTCCAACCTAACGTCTGCCTCCATTGCTGATAGTATGCTTTCACTTTCTGCTATTCTGCTTAACGGAACATGCGGATCAGGCACACCGGCAGTTATCAATATCTTTGTACCCAAAAAATCACCCTCGTACCTGGATGTATTCAGCTTTTCTCCAATAAGTCCGCCGGTAAAAGCTACAACGCCACCATACAATGACGCGTTGCGGGTTACATATTCGAGCGTAAGGCATGCCCCCTGTGAAAATCCCAGAAAATAAATTCCTTTGTTGCCTACACCAGCAGCATTTAGATTTTCAACCACTGTCCTGATTTGAGCCAGTGAATTATCCAGGGCTGGCTGGTTAGCATCCTCATTAGCCATGAAACTATATGGATACCAGCTAAAATCTGGCGCCTGTGGCGCCACTATAGTAAATTTGTCGTTAAGTTTCAAAGCGGGGGCAAGCGTAATAATGTCATTAGCGGCGCCACCGCGGCCGTGGATCAGTATCAAGGCTTTTGAAGCATGGCCGGGCAATAACCCGGCCATGATGGTTTGATTTTCTGTACTGTTCATCATCAGTTTAGCTTTGGTAATGTTTTTTCCAGTGTTTCGCGGTAGCGCTCATATTGCACCGGCAGTTTCAGATGGGTGCCCAATTCATCAACGGGTTCATCAACATCAAAGCCTGGGTTATCGGTGGCAAGCTCAAACAATACCCCGCCTGGTTCACGGAAGTAAAGGGAATAGAAGTAATTCCTGTCAATCTTTTCCGTAATGTTAAGCCCCAATGCTGCAATTTTATCCCTGTAAAACATCAGGCTTTCTTCATTCTTTACCCTGAATGCAATATGATGTACAGAGCCGCCAGCGGTATGCCCGGCAGTTTGCCCCGGAATTTCTAACAGGTCGATAACAGCAGCGTTTGGAACCTCATCAGTAATATAGCGGTGGATATTTCCATGCAGCTCAAGGAAACGATAACCAAATACATTAGTAAGGATATCTGCAGTGGGCTGCACCTTATTAGTGGTAATGGTAACATTATAAAACCCTCTTGTTGCATGTTCCGCCTTAATATCCTCAGTTTCCCAGGGAAGCCTTGCATCAGGCGTTTTGGCTGCAATCAATTCCAGCTTTAAACCATCCGGATCAGAGAAAGCTAGATAAGACTCATTAAATTTCTCCGCAATTTTATCATAAGGAACATTAAAAGCATCAAACCGCTTGGCCCAAAATTGGAGACTGTTTTCCGGAACAAAATAACCGATCTCTGTTACCTGGTGACTTCCTCGCCGTCCCTGCTGAATGTTTTCCCACGGAAAAAAAGTTAAAATTGTTCCCGGCGTGCCATACTTATCGCCATAATAAAGGTGATAGGTTTCCGGGTCATCAAAATTGACCGTTTTCTTTACAAGTCTTAGCCCTAAAACTTTGGTATAGAAATCAAAATTACTTTTAGCATTACCCGCTATAGCGGTGATATGATGAATACCATTTACTGTATTTTCCATTGATTTTTTAGATTTAGTAAATGATTACTGGGCTAGTGCTTTTCTAAGTTCCGTGCCTGCCTGAAGCATGGCTGCTTGCGTTGCGGGTACGGTAGCCAGCGGATTTAAAAGCCCCCAATCGTGAATCATGCCGTTATATTGAACAGCTGTTACCTTAACACCGGCTTCATCAAGTTTGCGGGCATAAGCTTGTCCCTCATCGTGCAATACATCATTTTCAGCAAACTCTACCAGGGCCGGAGGAAGTCCATTCAGCTGTGCGGGGGTAGCTTGCAAAGGTGAGGCGTATATCTGTTTGCGTTCTGCCAGGTCTTTGGTATAATTATCCCAGAACCAGATCATCATGTTACGGGTTAAAAATCTTCCGGTTGCATATTTGGTATAAGAGTCATTGTCGAAATTTGCATCAGTTACGGGCCATAGCAGCACTTGCAGTTTTATCTGTGGGCCATTTTTGTCTTTAGCCATTAATGCAGTTACTGCAGCCATATTGCCGCCTACACTATTGCCTGCTACTGCAAGTCTTTTACCGTCAACACCAATCTCTTTGCCATGTGCAGCTACCCATTTGGTTGCTGCATAAGCCTGGTTTATAGCAACAGGATAATGCGCTTCGGGCGATGGCGTATAATTAACAAATACCGCTGCTGCGCCTGAATATTTCACCAGATCGTGAACAAGTCTTTCATGGGTAGGAAAGTCACCTAAAACCCAGCCGCCGCCATGGAAAAACATAAATACCGGAAGAATGCCTTTTGCACCTGCTGGCTTTACTACGTTAATCTTTACTTCAATGCCGTCCTCGGTAATGAGTTTTTCAGAAAGGGTAATATCGCTGTAGTCAAATTTTACAGAGTTTTGTGCACCGGTTAATACGGCCCTCGCTTCTGTTGGGGTCATTGTTTCAATCGGTTTTGCATCGGGCACATTTAATACTTTAAGAAAAGCTCTAACATGGCTTTCAATCTGAGGGTCGGTTGCGGGATCTGCAACTTGTGCAAATGCATGTTGATTGATCACAAATGCAACGATGAGTGTCAATAAGGTTTTGATTTTTTTTGTTTTCATTTTTAAGATTGTTTTATAATTGTTCGTTATCTGCCAATTCATTACAATCCCAATTCCAATTTATATTAATCTCATTTTCAATAAATTAATCAAAAAACTAATAATTTGTGTTTATTGACATATCGTCAAATTACGAAGCTCATCATCATTTTATCGGATTAGATCTTTAAAATATAACTACGCTTAACCGCGATTTTCTTCTTGTTTTTTCGATTGTCATTTAAGGTCAATCAGCTTCACAGGAGGAATAAAAAAGTGGCAATTGCTTATAAGTCAGAATATATGATGATTCCATTCATAAATTGACGAAATGTCGTAATCGAATTTATAGAGCATCCAGTACAATCATTTGATTTTTAGCACTTTAAATAGTCGCCCCAATTTTGCTATCAATTGTAAAAATAAAATTAGCGACATGTCAAAAAAGGTAGCGGAACAATTGGTAGAAATGCTGGTAAATGCCGGAATAAAACGGATTTATGCAGTTACCGGCGATAGTTTAAATGAGTTAAATGATGCGGTAAGAAGAAATAGCCAAATTAAATGGATCCATGTAAGGCATGAAGAAGCCGGAGCCTATGCGGCGGCGGCTGAGGCTGAATTAAACGGACTTGCCTGTTGCGCCGGAAGCAGCGGCCCGGGGCATATCCATTTAATCAACGGATTATATGATGCTCATCGTGCAAATGTACCTGTGTTGGCCATTGCTTCAACCTGTGCAACTGTAGAGTTTGGAAGCGGCTATTTCCAGGAAACGAATGTGATTAAACTTTTTGATGATTGCAGCCATTACAATCAGATTGCTGCTACTCCGGCTCAGCTCCCACGTATGACACAGGCTGCAATACAACATGCAATACAACGAAGAGGTGTTGCCATATTGGGCCTACCGGGAGATGTAAGTGCCATGGAGGCTGTTGAAAATATTTCTTCTAACAAAAATTATTTTTCAAAAGCGCTTATTCGTCCTACTGACGAAGATGTAGCCGAAATGGCTAAACTTATTAACCGCTATCAAAAAATAAGTATTTATTGTGGCATAGGTGCTGCTGATGCGCACGATGAAGTTGTAAAGTTGGCAGAAATGATAAAGGCACCTGTTGGATACTCATTTCGTGGTAAAATGGGCATCCAATATGACAATCCTTACGAAGTTGGTATGACCGGCTTACTGGGTTTACCATCAGCCTACCATAGTATGCACGAAAGCGACCTCATTATCTTACTTGGAACAGATTTTCCTTATGTGCCATTTATGCCTACTGATAAGAAAATTATCCAGGTTGATCTTCAGCCAGAACGGCTGGGGCGCCGGGCCAAATTGGATATAGGCCTTCATGGTGATATAAAAACGACTTTAAACGCCCTGTTGCCGTTGCTTAACAGGAAGAATGACGAAAGTTTTTTAAATGCGCAACTACATATCTATAGTAAGGTGAAAGAGCATCTTAATACCTATGTTGAAAATAAAGGTACTAAGAACGCTATACATCCGGAGGCAGCAGCTGCAACAATTAGCAAATTGGCAGCCCAAAACGCGATTTTTACGGTGGATACAGGAATGTGTTGTGTTTGGGGAGCCCGCTATATACAGGCAACAGGTAAGCGTCATATGTTGGGTTCCTTTACGCACGGATCTATGGCTAATGCTATGCCGCATGCTATAGGTGCTGCACTTGCCTGCCCGGAGCGCCAGGTAGTTGCGATGTGCGGAGATGGAGGTATTTCTATGTTGCTGGGAGATTTGGCAACAATAAAACAATACAATCTTCCTATCAAGATCATCGTATTTAACAACCGCTCTTTAGGTATGGTAAAATTAGAAATGGAAGTAAGTGGATTGCCGGATTCTGAAACGAATATGGAAAATCCGGATTTTACCCTGATTGCAACCGCGATGGGTATTAAAGGGATTACTATTGATGATCCGGAATTTCTGGAAAGTGGCCTGCAAGAGGCATTTGACCATCAGGGGCCTGTTTTAGTAAACATATTTACCGACCCAAACGCTTTAGCAATGCCTCCTAAAGTGGAGTTTAAAATGATAAAAGGAATGACACTTTCCATGACCCGGTTAATGCTCGGCGGAAAATTCCAGGAAGTATTGGATACAGTAAAATCCAGCTATAAGCATATGGGCGAATTATTGGATTAAAATAAATACCTCCAAAAATCAAACACTATTTTAAAGCACACTTGATTGATGATGGTTGCCAGGTTTAGCTGTCTCAATTGTAATACTATTACTTGATATACTGAAACAATGCAAAAGCCGATGACAATAACAAAAAACCTGATCTATAAAGACAACCTTGAACTAGACGTTTATAGCGGTAAAAATTCAAAGGGCGCTATTATAGATATCCACGGAGGCGGATGGTTCCATGGCGACAAATCAAAGGATGAAGACCTGGCGACCAGACTTGCCATGGAAGGCTATCTTGTAATTGTTCCAAACTACCGTTTAACACCTGCCGGTGTATTTCCGGCAGGCCGCGAAGACATTCTGGCTTCATTAGATTGGCTTATAAATTCTGCCTATTTGTTTGACCGCAATAAGATCGCTGTTTGGGGTGGTTCGGCAGGCGGTAATCTTGCTGTAGAGGTTGGCTTAATCAGAGGAATTCCTGCAATAAGCTGGTCGGGAATTATTGACCTGGAAGGATTTATATTAGAAACTGATGGTAAAGCATCTGAAGCTAAAGATGATCTGGATTTTTCAAAGATACCAAGTGCTAATATTAACCAGGGAGGTCGTAACGATGCCTTTTTAAGATGGTGCATTTACGCATTAATTGGCAATAACAGAAGTTTACTAAATAAAGCTACCCCATTATCCCACGTTAGCTCATCAAGTGGCCCTATGTATCTGGCAAATTCTATTGGCGAATTTGTACCACCCGATGGCGCGCTAAAATTGCAGAAGGCTTTATTAGATGTTGGAGTTCCGTCAACTGTTCAGCTTATCCCCGGAACGGTACACGCCAAAGGGTATATGTCTCAGGCAATAGATGGATCATTAATCTTTCTGGACAATATTTTTAATTAATCATATCAGTAAATGCATTTCAAAAAGAGGAGCCAACGGGAAATGTCCGGGGGCCAATATTATCTGCTAATGCCCAGTTTCTTAATTTTTGAGTTAAGAGTAGTGGCCGGGATACCTAAAAGTTCGGCCGCTCCTCCTTCGCCCGATATTTTTCCATTACATTTTTGAAGAACACTGATAATATAATCCTTTTCATTCTCAGCTATTGTTTTTATAGCTTGAGGTTCAGCAGGAGCATTACCTTTGAGTACTTGTAAATCATCCAAATAAATCTCTTCTAATTGTTCACCTTTTGCTAAAAGTACGCCCCTTTCAACAACATTAATCAATTCACGAATATTACCCGGCCAGCTATAAGCTATAAGATCATTCATTAAACCTTGCTGAACACTGTATACTTTTTTATTGAATTTTTTAGCATAGAGTTTAATAAAATGATCAATTAGCAAGGGAATATCTGATTTTCGGTCCCGTAGAGGGGGGATAAGAATGGGGAAAACATTAAGCCGGTAAAACAGGTCGATTCTGAACCTTCCCGCAGAGATTTCTTTTTCAAGACTCCTGTTCGTAGCGGCAATAATCCTAACATCACCAGCAATGGGGGTTTTGCCGCCTATTCTTTCTATTTCTTTTTCCTGCAAAACACGCAATAGTTTAGCCTGCGAATCAAGCGGCATTTCGCCAATTTCATCTAAAAAAATTGTTCCGCCGTTGGTTTCTTCAAACTTTCCTGTTTTTGTCTCTGCCGCGCCGGTAAAGCTGCCTTTTTCATAACCAAAAAGAATGGTTTCAACCAGTTCGGAAGGCAGGGCCGCGCAATTAACAATAGTCATGGGCTTTCCCCTACGGGTTGACTGCCGGTGAATATTTAGTGCTACCAGTTCCTTTCCGGTACCGCTTTCGCCTGTAATCAGAACAGAAGTATCCGTTGGGGATACTATCCTGATCTGATCGAGCATATTCAGTAACACCGGATTGTTCCCGATAATTCCTGTAAATTCAAGATCTGAATCTGTCTTAAAAGAACTTGTAGCTATTTTTTCGTGAACACGCTGCATCTGTGGTGTTACTTTTTCGAGATCAAGGACACCCTCTAAATTGGATACAAGAGTTTGGTGTAGAAAGTTTAACAAATCCAGGTGCTCCTGTCTGTAAATGCCTGAAATACGACTGTAAAATGATAAAATGATTTCATCGCCGGTTTTTAATATAAATGTTTTGTCCAAATTCGAGCGGAGGTCAAATTTTTCGCTTACGGCTTTTTTAAAAAGAAAATCTTTTCGGGTCTCATCAAAATCTTCATCTGTATACACAGCATCTGTATGTAGTGATGGGCTGTATCCTCCATAAAAATTATTGTTTTCATGTTTTTTACCGATGATTTGAATCAGCTCAGGTTCGGATATAACTTCGTATTCATCAAAATTAAGCCTGTGAATATTTAGCTCATTATAAGCTGTGTGATCGCCTGATATGCAAAGCACAGACACGAAATCAAAAGGAATAAATGGCTGAAAAGCACTTACCATCTTTAACAATCTTTGCTCCCTTGTGATAGAGCTTTGTGAAATTCCGCGTAAAACACCGCTAAGGTAATGCTGGCTGCTAAGTTTATAGTTTACATTATGATTGTGCCTGAACCGCGCAATATCTAAACTTAGCAAAACATCCTTGTCGCGATACGGCTTTACAATAAACCCATATGGATCGGTTTGCTTTGCTGCTTCCATTACTTTTTCATTGGAATTAGCAGAAATATAAATAAATGGTATTTGAAGCTGTAAAAGGTGCTTGGCGAGATCTATCCCGGTTAACTTCCCTTTTAAATATATATCAAGCAAAACAAAGTCTGGCCGGGAAACTTCCAGTATAGTCATTGATTTTTTTACCGAATCAGCAATGCCAATAACGTAAAAACCAGCCTTTTCCAGGGTCTTTTGAAGATTGTGTGCAACAATAAACTCATCCTCAACAATCAATACCTTTTCTTTTACCATATTACTTATTTAATAGTATGCTCCCTGCTAATCCGGAATTTTTTGATTTTTGAATTGAGTGTTGTCGCGGGTATACCGAGTATTTCTGCGGCACCTCCTTTACCTGAAATTTTTCCATAGCATAGTTTTAATACCTCAAGAATATGATCTCTTTCATTTTCAAAAATGCTTTTTATATGGTGCTGCCCCTGGCTTTTAACATCCGCCGATTTTTTTTCCGACTGCGGCAAATGGACGTCACTTATGGTACTACCATTGGTAAGCAGTACACTACGTTCAATTAAATGTTCCAGCTCCCTTACGTTTCCGGGCCAGTGGTAATTCAGAAGACTTTTAATGGCTTTTCGGGAAATAGTTTTTACACCTCTGTTTAATTTGTTGGAATAGCGGTTGATAAAAAAGTGGGTTAAGCTTAAAATATCGTCCCTGCGTTCGCGAAGCGGCGGTAAGCTAATTGGAAAAACATTGATTCTGTAAAACAAATCACTTCGAAAGCCACCCTCTTGCACCTGTTGAAATAAATTGCGGTTGGTAGCTGCAATAATCCGTACGTTGATTTTTATAACCCCTTTGCCTCCAATACGTTCAATTTCTTTTTCCTGTAATGCACGTAACAGCTTTACCTGCAATTCTAAAGGTAATTCGCCAATTTCATCAAGGAAAAGGGTGCCATTGTCTGCAAGTTCAAATTTGCCTAAGCGCCGTTCTGTAGCACCCGTAAAGCTTCCTTTTTCGTGTCCGAAAAGTTCACTTTCAATCAAATTGGCTGGCAACGTAGCGCAATTCAATTTAATCATCATTTTATCTTTTCTTGATGAATTATTATGAATTGCCCTTGCAATAAGCTCTTTTCCAGTTCCCGTTTCGCCCAATATTAAAACAGTGGTGTCGGTATCGGCAACCTGATCAACAAAATGAAATACTTTTCGCATGGATTCACTCCCGCCTATAATTTCACTGAAATTATAATTGATTTCAATCTGCTCTTTAAGGTAAAGCTTTTCTTCCTGAAGCTGTTGCTGATAGGCTTCGATCTTCTTTAGTTGATCTTCAATAATTTCATTTGCTTTTATGTTGGCTATCGCTACTGAGATCTGCAGGCCAATACTTTTCAGAAAATTGTAGTGAACGTTCTTAATCGCATTTTTTTCTTCAGCATACAAATAAAAGAAACCGGCGCATTCATTTCTGTTCGTAATAGAAAAGGCAATCATTTCCTTAATCCCCTTGTCTTTCCAAAAAGAAACCCAGGGCGGACAATAGGGTTGTTTGATCAGCTCATCCATATCAAAAATTACAGGTTTTTTTTCTTTTATCATTAAGGTGCAAAGCCCGTCATTAATCGGGTATTTCGCGTCGGCGCTCGGCGCTATTCCAGAACAGTTTTGAAAGTCTTTATTGTCATTAAAAAGAAACGGACTATGTGTTTCTTTATCGTCGTTGATCATGCAGATCACAAAATCACTAAATGGGAATATATTATTCAGGTCGTTTACGATTACTTCGAAAAGGTCCTTCTTGTTCCTTATTGTTGCTATTGAATTACTGAGCGACAGCAACACTTCATTTTCCCGTTCTCTTCGAACGATCTCTTCACTTAGTATTTCCCGGCTCAAATTTCCTGTTGCATTTTTTTCTTGCTGAGCTTCAGAAGCGGCTAATTGACCCGTGGCCGGGACTAAAGAGCTTTCCGAGCCATTTTCACTTGATTTTGCATCATTTTTCATAGCCTTATTTTTGTATAAATTAAAAATACACAATTAAATTGTATCGGCGATATTTCGTCAGGTGTTTTTACTGTTTTTTATTTTGATTTGATTGTCAGATAGTTAGAATAGTTCTCTATCGATTTTATAATAAAAATATGAATAATTTGCTCACCTTATATCGCCATATTATTCGCCATTTGGCGATATTTAGTGAGTAAAATAAGATGTGTGATTTTTTAAAGCACTGAACATTAAGGGGTTAATGTTTATGGCATATTTCTTGGTTTGCGGCCACTAATTGCAAGTACGGGCATATACCAGGAAATCAAGATTAGCAGACCAAAAGTTATAGCCTGGATTCATACAAATAGACAGTTTCAAACGCTTTAGCCTATCTAAATGAAAAAAAACGGAGAGAATACTGGAATAGTTGATACTAATTTGATAAGTGACATTAAGGCACATACATACTCACTGGAATTTCGTGATCTGATTCATATATTACTTAATAAGATTGGCCCGCTTTATCAAATAGATTGTATTGCATTGGTATTGTATGATGAAAATTTAACGAGAAACGACTTAGCCTACATCTCCGAAACTGATACAGATTCCGGCGAAATAATCAGCCATTGCATTGTTGATCAGAGGGCATTTAATAGCATTTCAAAAGAAATTGCCGGGTTCCAGTTCCCTGTTATTAAATCGAGAAAAGATTGGCTGGATGAATTTGGAGAGAATCATTGTGTAAATAATGATGCCGACACTTATACGCATCATTGTTATATTCCCCTTGAGGTTAATAACCGGATATTGGGAACATTAAGCATTCACAACCTGAAAAAAGCATTGAGTTCAGAAGGTTTGGTTTTTTGCAGTAATATTGCCGATATCCTTTCCGAGGCAATTAGCCTTATAAAAGTAAAATCAGTTCAACAATCCACCCAGGAGATCATTCCCGGCAATACTAACAGTAATGAAGATCGCCCCTGTAAAACAAGCCAGGACAATGAAACTTTATCGGCGTTAAATAACGCATTGGCAACATTGAAAAGGCGTGAAAAAGATAAAGACATCCTTTTATCATTGGGGTCAGATTTGTCCAAAGCCAGAAATAAGGATGATATAAGTTTTATTTTATACAAAAAAATAAGCCAGGTAATCGATTTTGCGCATTTGATAGTAAGGCTTATAAGGGCCGATAAAAAAACGCATCATATTTACTTTTCCACTGTTAAAGATTTAAAAGTCCTTAACGCGCGGGAATCAATTGTTTCGGGAGATTATAGCACGGACGATTACCTGTTTACCCAATTAAAGCATACTGAAGAACCGTTAATATTCAACACCGATAAATTAGTTAACATTAATAACAAAACCGACTATATCAGTTTTTGGCATAAGAATGGAATAGAGCAGATGATTGCCATCCCTTTGCTTTCAGGAAAAGAACTGTACGGAATATTGCTCATCAACGTTAAAGAAAAAAATATATATAGCAATGAAGATATTGATTTGCTTAAAGGTATTGCCGCCCAAGTTTCTATAGCAATAACCAATGTTTTGGCTTATGAACAAATCAATCGCCAGCTTGATGAAATAAATGCCTTCAAAGAAAAGCTTGAAGAAGAAAAGGAATATTTATTGGAAGAAACAACCGAAACCGGCAACTACGGCGAAATAATTGGCAGCGGGCAGGAAATGAAAAAGGTATTTAACCTTTTATCTCAAGTTTCTGATTCAGAGACAACTGTTTTAATATTGGGTGAAACGGGAACTGGAAAAGAGTTAATAGCAAGAGCGTTGCACAATAATTCAAAGCGTAAAAATAGACTAATGATCAAGGTGAACTGCGCTGCAATTCCTGCCAATTTGATTGAAAGTGAACTCTTTGGGCATGAGAAGGGGGCTTTTACCGGAGCAACCGAAAGAAGGATTGGAAAATTTGAACTGGCAGATAATAGTACCCTTTTTTTGGACGAGATTGGTGAACTCCCAATGGAGCTTCAAGTTAAACTATTGCGTGTATTACAGGAAAAGGAATTTGAACGTGTGGGCGGGCGTGCTACCTTACGCACCGACGTTCGGATTATTTCAGCAACCAACAGAAATTTGCAGGAGGAGGTAGAAGCAGGAAATTTTAGAAGAGATCTTTTTTATCGCCTCAATGTTTTTCCTATAAAACTCCCTCCGCTACGCGAGCGAATAAACGATCTCCCGGTGCTTGCAGATTATTTTCTGAGCAGATATAGCCGAAAAGCAGGTAAAACTATAGGCGGCTTTTCCAATAGGGCGATACAGAATCTTAAATCATACCATTGGCCAGGCAACGTAAGGGAATTAGAACATCTGATTGAACGCCAGGTATTACTCACCAAAGGTCAAATTATTTCGGAAATTAAAATTCCTTCCGCACAGAAAGTAACAATAGCTGCAAATGGGGCGACATCGGTACTGAAAACACTGTTTGAAAATGAGCGCGATTATATATTTTCTGTATTGCAACACTGCAACGGCCGGGTTTCGGGCCCGGATGGTGCCGCTAAAATATTAGGATTACCAGCTACCACGCTGAACTCCAAAATAAAGAAATTAGGATTAACCAAATCTCACTCTGCATAAAGGTTTTAACGCCGGAACTGGCATCCTAACAATGAATTACCCGCATTTAACGACAGTAAATAGCGGTTCAACGAATATAGCGGCGAAACTTTAGTATGGGGTTTAATTTTATGGTGTAATTAAAAAATCAACTTTTTTATTAAA
>Ga0194135_10000478_pt1 | contig 23698 bp, 29 predicted proteins | sample LitLau_LLRF_2013_FD_134024 | JGI IMG/M metagenome (GOLD analysis project Ga0194135, IMG submission 134024) | Freshwater sediment microbial communities in response to fracking from North America - Little Laurel Run_MetaG_LLRF_2013 (version 2) | ecosystem: Environmental > Aquatic > Freshwater >...
CCTTGGATGACCTCGCAGGTCAAAATGCAAGAGGAAAAAGTTGTTCCCCGTACGGTGTTCCATAAGGAGGGGCCATTGGTTTGGGGGGTAAAAAGGGAATGTGCACCTCCTGTTTTTTTTCCAAGTCCCGTGAAGTTGAGGCAAGAATTTTAAGGACGATAGAAGGGGAGCCTCAGTAAGGAGATTTTTGAAGTTCACTTACTCGGCAGTTGGGTGGAGGTCCAATAAACGTTGGTTTGCATTGGCACTGGGCTTGACCTTGTACATTGGTACAAATACTGTTCGGGCCACAAGGAGAAGGTACACAGGGGTCTCTTTCTTCAATTCTTTCTGGTGGTGGAGGAGGAATGGCTTGACATCCTGAGAATGGATTTCCAGTAAAACCAGATTTGCATGAGCAAATTGGGGAGTGATTGATGACTTTACAAACAGCATTCCAAGCGCAGGTTCCAGGGCAAGGATCTTCACATCGCTGATTTCTACAAGCTTTGTCAAGCGGACAGTCTGAGTTCACCTGTTAAAAACATTTTTATTTAACCAAGCAACTACAAAATATCGATTGCTAAAATAGTCATTAGAATTACAACTACAGAACGTACCACACACTCAGGTCGACAATTTGGTGGAGAACCGAAATAATCAGGCAAGCATGAGCAGATTGCTTGTTCATTTACGGTTCTACAGACGGAGTTTGGTCCACATGGGTTAGGTTGACAAGGATCGCGTCGAACAGGAGGGGAAGTAGGAGGTGGGGGAGGCAGTCGGCATTCCACGAATGCATTTCCAACATAGTTTTCTATACAAGTGCAACTTGGAATGTGATTAATGACTTCACATCTTGCGTTTCGACCACAAACTCCAGGACAAGGGTCGATGCATTTATGTTGGACACAAGCTTTATCTCTTGGGCAATCCGAGTTGATCTGGAAATGAGGATTCTCGTAAGAAAAGTCTTGAATATCCTTTCTAGAAAATTATATAAGCTTGGAAGTGAACTGGACTTACGGAGCACTCAGGATTACAAGCAACATAAGGATCTCCTTGATATTCAGGGAGACACGTGCAAGATCCAACACCATTGCGAACATTACAGACAGCGTTACGTCCACATGGACTTGGGTTACATGGGTCTCGAATTTCTTCAACTGGTTTCCTCACTAGAAATTTAAAATACTTGTGTCAGCTATCAGCATTTAGTCACATCTAAATTCATGAAATTATTTTGTACCTGGGCTACAATATGACAAGGCATTTCCTTCATGGCCTGAGATGCATGTACAAACTGGAGAGTGATTAATTGCCTAAACAATCAATTATCAAGTTTTAAGAATAGCAATTGCATCATTCACTGCAGATCTTTGCATTCAAAGAATTAAAAATGCATTGTTACCTGGCAAATAGCATTTATTCCACAGGCACCTGATTAAGAATAATAGACACATGAAACTCATATGTTAATGTAAAGTCACATTAAGTTGCAAACTGCGAAAATATCATACCTGGACATGGATCGACGCACTTCAAGTTCCTGCATGCCAAATGATTTGGACAGTCTTGGTTAACCTACAGCACAAAAGAATGGAACTAATCAAAAGACTAGTTCAAGAAAAACTTATTGAAGTTAATTTGAATAATACGTACGACACATTCAGGTCGGCAATTTGGTGGGGAGCCTAAATATTCAGGATAGCACGAACACTGAGCTCGATCCCCAATTCTGTCACAGCGAGCATTAGGTCCACAAGGAGATGGATTGCATGGGTCGACATATTCCGTTCTAATTGGTTCGGGAATCTTTTCAACTGCAACAGAAGTCCATACAGTGAATATAGTAAACAAACTCATGGAAGCTTTACTTAATCAATTAACTAGTTATTTACTTGGATAACATCGCACGAAAGGATCTCCTTGATGCTCTGGCGGGCAACTGCATATTGGCGAATGATTTCGAACGCGACAGTTGGCGTTGGACGCACAAGGATTTGGAGCACAAGGATTAGTACATTTCAGATTCACGCAAGCCTTGTCATCTGGACATTCAGAACTGACGGTACATTCCGGTCGACAAGATGGCGGTGACCCAATATATCCTGGTTGGCATGAGCAAATAGCTTGTCCGTTGACATTTCTGCACTGACTGAAAGGTCCACATGGGTTAGGAACACAAGGATCAGAAGGTTCCTTGATTCTCTCTGGTTCCGGTGGAATTGGATAACAAGCAGTGAAAGGATTGCCTTGATAGCCTTCGATACACGTGCAAATTGGAATATGTTGCTGAACACTACATCTTGCTGAGAGTCCACATACACCTAAGAGACGGAAGATCACAGGAATTATTCGTATTCTTTGTTCAAAATACGCCGCATATAATTAAACTCACCAGGACAAGGGTCAACACATTTCATGTTACTGCAGGCCTTGTTGCTTGGACAGTCAGAATTCTGGACACACTCAGGTCTACACGAGACGTATGGATCTCCAAAATATCCTTCAATGCAAGAACAAGAACCAATGTCGTTGTGTGCTTTGCAATTAGCTCCAGTTCCACAAGGACTTGGATTGCATGGATCTCTATGTTCTTGTCGGACAGGCTCTGGAGGAATTGGATAACATCTGGAGAACGGATCGCCAGTTGTTCCAGCTGGACAAGAGCAAACAGCAGCATGGTTAATAGCTTGACAAGTTGCTTCAGGAGCGCACACACTGGAGGCACATGGATCCTTGCATTTCATTTGAATACATGCCTTGTCTCTTGGGCAATCGTCATTAATCTAAACCAAGAAAATATTTAAGTGTCCTACAAAAGTGTAAGAGTAACATAAATAATAATGTTTTAGCTTACAGTACACTCCGGTCGGCAGTTCGGGGGGCTTCCAATGTAATTTTCATAGCAGTAGCATTGAGCTACATCGCCAACTGCTCTGCAATACGCGTTCTGTCCACAAGGGCCGTTATTAAGACAAGGATCGACACGTTGAGGAACCTTAGGCTCCGGTGGTGGTGGAGGAATTCGTGTACAATATTGGAATGGGTTTCCTTGATATCCATCTGGACAATAGCAAATTGGACTATGGTTGTGGACTTTGCAGAGAGCGTTGCTTCCACAAACTCCAGGACATGGATCGACACATTTCTGCTGTTGACAAGCCTTGTCAGGAGGGCATTCTGATGAAACAACGCATTCTGGTCGACAAGATGGTGGTGAGCCTTGATAGCCTGGTAGACAACTGCAGATCGCTTGTCCATTAAGTTCTCTACACTGACTGTTTGGACCACATGGAGATGGTTCGCAGGGGTTTCGTTTGACTTGTATTGCTGCGAATAATTAATAAAGTAATTCAGTCGTACAACAAATTTCATCCCCCCCCCCGATTATTTTTATAGAGTACTTACGTTGAGGTCTTTCTTCGAGACGACACATGTAGAATGGATCCCCAACGTAGCCTGGAAGACAAGTACAAGTAGGAACGTGGTTGATAGTGTCACATTCGGCGTTTATTCCACAAACTCCTGCAAGTAAACCGAAACATAGAGACTGAATATACAAACAAAACTCCAAATTCATGCCGGTTCAATGTATTTGGCCAGTAATTACCTGGACAAGGGTCGACGCACTTCTGGTTCTTACAAGCTTTGTTCTTGGCGCATTCAGAGCTAACAACACATTCTGGTCGACATTCGGTGTAAGGATCTCCGAAGTATCCTTCGATACATTCGCAAGCTCCAACACCATTGCGGTTGGTGCATCGCGCACCCGTTCCGCAAGGACTAGGATTGCAAGGATCAATTCTCTCTGGAGGGGCGGCTAAAAATTAAAGGATAATTAAATTTTGACCAAATTTGACTTAAAACAATAGTAAGCGCGGAGAACTTACTTTTGACTGGTTCAGGATAGCATTGCGAGAATGGATCCCCGATGTAACCCGTAATGCATGAGCAAGAAGGCACGTGATTGACGACTTGGCAAACGGCGTTCAGTCCGCAGCTTCCAGGACAAGGATCCTGACATTTTAAGCTAATACAGGCTAAGTGACTAGGACATTCTGATGACTGAGTACACTCTGGACGACAATTTGGAGGTGATCCAATGTAATTTCTAAGGCAAGTACAACTGGCTCTGTCACCAATTGCTTGGCATTCTGCATTCTGACCACATGGACTTGGGTTACAAGGATCTCTCCTTTGTTCGACGATGACTACGTTACAAATTATTCCTCGTTAGTTTATAATGAATAGAAGAAACATTAACACCAAAGCCCAACCACAGTGTTGTCTCACCTGGAGCAGGAGGAGGAGGAGCCACAAAGCAATGACTAAATGGATCTCCAGTGTATCCTACGATTAAAGTAAATGACATGAGTTATGAGATGATAATTTTGTTACAGATACATATGTAACAACTGAATCCACACGGTCGTAATGTTTTCATACCTGACGGACAACTGCAGAGAGGACTATGATTGATGACTTTGCAGACAGCACCTCTGCCACAACTTCCTGGACATGGATCAATACACTTCTGATTGTTACACGCTTTATCAAGTGGACATTCCGATGATACAATGCACTCTGGTCTGCAGTTGGGGGGAGAACCAATGTATCCTGCTTGACAAGAACACGAAGCCTGCCCATTCCTATTGATACAGACACTATATGGACCGCATGGATTTGGATTGCAAGGATCCGTTGTCGGTGGTCGTCGCACAGGCTCCGGTGGAATAGGAATGCATCTGACAAAAGCATTTCCGTGATAACCTTCCGGACAAGTGCAGATTGGTACGTGATTATTGACTTCACAACGTGCGTTAATTCCACACGTTCCTGGGCAGGGGTCTTTGCATTTATAAGCCACACACGCTTTCGATCGATCACAGTCGTCGTTCTTCTCACACTCCACTTTGCATTCCCTATAAGGATCTCCGAAGTAACCAGGTCTGCATGAACATGACCCAGCGCCATTTCTCACTTGACAAACCGCGTTGATTCCGCAAGGAGATGGTTCACAAGGTTGTGGTGGTGGCTCGATCTTTGGAACAGGAGTGGTTTGAGGAATAAGGTAGCAATTGACTTCAGGAGTTCCAGTGTATCCTGGCAAGCAAGTACAACGAGGAATGTGATTCGAAACTTTGCACTCTGAATTTGGAGCTGTGCAATGACTACAAGGGTTTCCACATTTCCTCTCAATACAAGCTTGATCCCATGGACAGTCTTCATTCACTACGCATTCTGGTCTACAATTTGGAGGTCTTCCAATATACCCAACGAGGCATGAGCAAGCTGCACTCGACCCAATGACTCTGCACTCAGCGTTCCTTCCACAAGGTGATGGTTGGCAAGGGTTGACAGGTTCTTGTTGCACTTTGGGCTGCAGATGACATCCAACAAATGGATCACCCACGTAACCATCATTGCAAACACAAATTGGACTGTGGTTTATAACTTTGCAATTTGTATTGCTCTGACCACAAGCTCCTGGACAAGGATCAATACATCTATTTTGTTGACAAGCTTTGTTCAATGGACAGTCACTGTTAATAGAACACTCAGGTCTGCAGTTGGGAGGGCTTCCAATGTAATTTGGTAAGCAAGAGCACACAGCAACTCCATTTCTACTGTCACATTTACTGTATGGCCCACAAGGAGATGGTCTGCATGGATCTTGTGGAGTCTGAATCTTTTCAGGCTTCTCGGGAATTGGGAAACATGCTGAGAAAGGCTCTCCTGTGTACCTTGGGAAGCAAGTACAAGATGGAATATGATTCACAACTGTGCATTCCGCGTTAACTCCACAAACTCCTGGACAAGGATCTTTACAGTGATGGCTAATACACGCTTTGTCTCTTGGGCAGTCGTTGTTATTCACACACTCTGGTCTGCATCCTGCATATGGATCTCCAAAGTAGTCTGGAATGCACTTACAAGATCCAACTCCTCCTCGATTGGTACACTCAGCGTTGGCACCACATGGAGAAGGACTGCAAGGATCATACACTTCTTTCGTTGGGGGTGGGGCAGTGGGGATGACTCTCAGTTTACATTCAAAGAAAGGATTGCCTTCATAGCCAGGTAGACAATAGCATTGTGGATTGTGATTAGTAGTTCTGCATTCTGCATTAATTCCACAAGAACCTTCACAAGGATCTCTGCACTTGTTCTGAATACAAGCTTGGTCAGTCCTACAGTCTTGGTTGATTGTACACTGAGGTCGGCAGTTTGGAGGTGACCCAATGTATCCAGAATGGCATGAACAAGCAGCCAATCCATTGATTTCCTTACATTCTGCAAATGGTCCGCATGGGTTTGGTACACATGGATTTTGTGGTTGTGGGGGTGGTTCGATCTTCTCCACTTTGTAGCATCGGTAGAACGGATCTCCAGTGTGTTGTGGGGGACATGAGCAGATAGGGGAGTGGTTGATTACTTGGCAGTTCGTTCCAGGACCACATGGCTCTGGGCATGGATTAACGCATTTCTGATTAACACAAGCCTTGTCCAATGGACACTCTGAGGAAACAACACATTCTGGTCTGCACGAAGGAGGAGATCCTATGTACCCAGGAAGACAAGTGCAAATAGCTTGCTCGTTCACAGCTCTGCAAGTAGAGAAAGGCCCACAAGGTGATGGCTGGCATGGATCACGAGATCTTACAGGTTCTGGAGGTGGAGGAGGAATAAGTCGGCATCCACTAAATGGTTCTCCAGTGTATCCAGGCAAACATGTGCATGTTGGCACGTGATTAACTGCTTCACAGATGCTGTTGATTCCACAGACTCCTGGACAAGGATCGACACATTTGTTCCTAATGCAAGCTTTGTTAGAAGGACACTCGCTGTTGGTCGTACACTCAGGCCTACATCCTACGTATGGGTCTCCGAAGTACTCCTCAATACAAGTACACGCTCCAGCTCCATTTCTTTCTTGACAGCGAGCGTTAGAGCCACAAGGAGATGGTGAACAAGGGTTGATGATTTCTGTTGGGGGATGAGTAGGTTCCACTCTGATCTCGTAGCACCCACTGAACGGATCTCCAGTAAATCCTGGTTTGCAATAACATTGTGCGTTGTGGTTGGTAACTCTACAGTTGCTATTATATCCACAAGATCCTGGACAAGGATCTTGACACTTTTGTTGCATACAAGCCTTGTCATTTGGACACTCTTCGTTGATGGTACATTCTGGTCTGCAATTTGGTGGGGATCCAACGTAACCTTTGAGACAAGAGCATGCAGCAAGTCCGTTGATTTCTTTGCACTCAGCAAATTGTCCACAAGGAGAAGGTACACATGGGTTCTGAGGTTGTGGAGGAGCTTCGATCTTCTCCACTTTGTAGCATCGGTAGAATGGATCTCCAGTGTGCTGTGGAGGGCACGTGCAAATTGGAGAATGATTGTGAACTTTGCATGAAGCACCAGGGGCACATCGTCCTAAATTAATAAAAAATATTGTTTATTTGTCAATAGCATTAAGAGTAAGACATCAAAGCCTAAACTAATAAATTTACCTGGACATGGATCAACGCATCTGTAATTGACACAGGCTTTGTCTAAAGCACACTCTGAGCTTATCTGAAAAGTTAGAATAAAATTTAGATTTCAAAGATCATGATTTTATTCGGCATAAAGAAGCAAGTGCGATTATACTTACAGTACACTCTCTGGTACATGACGGAGGACTGCCGAAGAATTCAGGGAGACAAGAACACACAGCAACGCCATTCAAAACCTTACATTGACTGTTCGGTCCACAAGGATTAGGCTGACAAGGATCTCTTTCTACGACTTTCAATGGTGGTGGAGGAGGAATGCTGTAACATCCCCTGAATGGATCTCCAGTGTATCCAGCCTCACAGGAACAAGATGGAATGTGATGTCTCACATCGCAAATTGCATTCTGGCCGCACACTCCTGGGCAAGGATCTTTGCATTTGTTGTTCATACAAGCTTTGTTAGCAGGGCAGTCGTCGTTAGTAGTACACTCTGGTTTACAACCGACATACGGGTCACCAAAATACTCTTCAATGCAAGAGCAAGCACCAGCACCGTTTCTTTCACTGCATCGAGCATTCGATCCACAGGGAGATGGGTTACAAGGATTTAAAATGTCTTGAGGAGGTGGAGGAGTCTCAACTCTCCTTTCGTAGCAACCACTGAACGGATCACCAACGAATCCTGGATTACAGAAACATTGTGCTTGATGGTTGTTAGCTCTACAGATTGCGTTGATTCCGCAGGCACCTAGACACGGATCGCGACATTTCTGCTGCACACATGCCTTGTCACTTGGGCAATCTTCGTTAATACTACACTCTGGTCGACAATTTGGTGGAGAGCCAATGTAATCTCGGAGACAAGAGCATGCAGCTATACCATTGATTTCTTTGCATTCACTGAAAGGACCACAAGGAGATGGGACACAGGGGTTACCTCGAATTTCTTCCTTTATAACCGGCTTGGGCTGGCATCCTACAAACGGATTTCCAATGTGCTCTGGTGGACACGAGCAAATCGGAGAGTGGTTTACAACTCGACATAACGCATTATGGGCACAAGGTCCAGGGCAAGGATCTGCGCATTTCTGATTGATACAAGCTTTGTTCAAAGGACATTCAGAGGATTGGACGCATTCTGGACGACAAGAGGGTGGAGCACCGGAGAAGTTTTCAAGACATGAGCATGAAGCAACTCCATTGATATTTCTGCAAACGCTGTTAGGTCCACATGGAGAGGGATTACATGGGTCTCTGGCAGGTTCCTCTCGAATGACTTCTTGTGGTTTAGGATGGCATCCTCTGAAAGGATCTCCGATGTAGCCGTTAATACACGTGCATGTAGGTACGTGATTTCTAACGGTACACTCTGCATTGTGACCACAGACACCTGGACAAGGGTCAACGCATTTGTTTCTTATGCAAGCTCTAGTCAGAGGACAGTCTTGATTCAAGAGGCATTCAGGTCGACATCCAGAATATGGGTCTCCGAAATATTCTGGTAAACATGTACACGCTCCAGCTCCATTCCTTTCAGTGCATTTGGCGTTATCACCACATGGAGAAGGATTGCAAGGGTCCAATTGTTCTTTAATAATGGGTCTTGGAGGTTCCACAGGTCGTGGAGAGCATCCTGAAAATGAATCTCCAACATAACCATCCAAACAGAAGCATTGAGGCTGATGGTTATTCACAACACATCGAGTGTTGTATCCACAAGCACCTACGATAAGGATATTATATTTATAAAATTCGCACTGGAAATTCAGATTTAAACTGAAGTTGATTAGTTTAAAACAGAATAAGGAGCATTACCTTCACAGGGATCAACACATTTCTCACGGATACAAGCTTTGTCAAACGGACAATCTGGGGTAATCTGTGAAAAGAGTAAATCATGTACGAATTGTTCTACCTTGTGGAAGCTTATTACAGCAGCATATGGACACTCTTTCTAATGTGATGGAAACTTACGACGCATTCCGGTCTGCAAGAAGGTGGAGATCCGATATACCCAGGTAGACAAGAACAAGCTGGTTGTTCATTAATAACTTTGCAGGTAGAAAATGGTCCACATGGGGATGGTTGACAAGGATCGGATGGTGGCTGAGTTTTAACTTCTTCGGGTCTGCAACTACTGAATGGATTTCCAACGTGCCCAGGTGGACAAACACAGATTGGGCTGTGGTTGTGCACTCTACACAATGCTGTGGGAGCACATGGTCCACTAAGACAAGGGTCTTCGCATTTTAACCTCATACATGCTTTATCCAGAGGACACTCGCTGTTGACCTGTACAATACCATTGTTAGATTTGCTTTAATTTTCGCTCCTCATGAAAATACGAAACTTCAGAGTGTAATTGCTGAGCACATACCTGACACTCTGGTCGACAGTTAGGAGGAGAGCCGATGTACGTTGGTTGGCAGGAACAAACAGCAACACCGTTACGATTGTCACAAGTACTGTAAGGACCACAAGGCGAAGGATTGCAAGGATTCACTACTATTTTTTCAGGAGGTGGTTGACGTATTTGCTGGCATATTCTAAATGGATCCCCTACGAATCCCTGTATGCACGTGCAAGTTGGTACATGATTCAGTACGTTGCATTCCGCATTTTGACCACATACACCTAAATTAATGTTCAGAGACAAATATATTTATAGTACGATTCTATTACACACATTAATTAGTTTGTCAGCGAAAGCTCATTCAGAAAGTACCTGGACAGGGGTCTCTGCATTTATTGTTCATGCAAGCTTTGTTGGAAGGACATTCTTGAGACATGATACACTCAGGTCTGCAGCCAACGTAAGGATCTCCAAAGTATTCAGGTAGGCAGACGCAGGCACCAGCTCCTTGTTGTTCGTTACATTGAGCATTGGAACCACAAGGAGATGGATTGCAGGGATCAAGAATTTCCTTCTGTACCGGTGGAAGGTACGTTGGAGGAATTGTGCATCCAGAGAATGGGTCTCCCACGTAACCATCGACGCAGTAGCAGTTAGCTTGATGATTCAAAGCCTTACAATAAGCGCCTGGACCGCACACTCCTCGACAAGGATCTTCGCATTTCTCATTCAAGCAAGCTTTGTCTGATGGACAGTCCGCGTTGATCTATGAAGAAATAATACTAGTTAGGCCCGAGTAACTAATTCAAAATAGCTCTTCACGGAACTTTTGTCGTTTGTCTTATTACCGTGCACTCTGGTCTGCAATTTGGTGGTCGACCAATATATCCCAACAAGCAAGAGCAAGCGGGTTGATTATTAACCCTTCTGCATTCTGAAAATCTGTTATAAAATTCATGAGAATGACTTAAATGTTTCAATCTCCAATTCGATTAGTGAATGAATGGGAAATTTCTTACGGTCCGCAGGGAGATGGAGAACAAGGATCTGTTGGTTCTGCTATAACTCGACGTTCTTCTTCACAGCTTATAAAAGGGTTTCCTGTGAAACCTGTGGGGCAGCTGCAAATAGGAGAGTGGTTAACGACTCTGCAAGTTGCACTTGGAGCACATGGCCCAGAAATACATGGATCTACGCATTTCATTCCTATGCAGGCCTTATCGAGTGGGCATTCAGAAGACGTGGCACATTCAGGCTGTAAGTACAAAGGTCACATCAGATTCTTGTTTGCGAATCTTATGACACTCTAAAGGACTACACTACTTACTCGGCAGTTAGGAGGAGAACCGATATAGTTCGTAAGGCAAGAACAAACTGGAACCCCATTGCTGTTTTTACAGACACTGTTTGGACCACATGGATTTGGGTAGCACGGATCTGATGGTGCAGTTGGTCTAGGAGCCTCACCTTTAAACCGAAAACCATCATGATTAATAATTCTAACTTATGGAATAGTATAACAGGATTTATTTGACACATGTTACTTACGGATCATTCTACATCCTTGGAATGCATCTCCTGTGTATCCGACAATGCAAGTGCAAGTTGGCACGTGATTGAAGACATTGCATTCTGCGTTCTGACCACAAACACCTGGGCATGGGTCTCTACACTTGTTACTCATACAAGCCTTGTTAGAGGGACAGTCCGCGGATAGGAGACATTCTGGTCGACACCCAACATACGGATCTCCGAAGTATTCAGGGAAGCACGTACAAGAACCAGCTCCGCTACGTTCTTTGCACACCGCGTTGGCTCCACAAGGAGAAGGATTGCATGGATCTACAACTTCATGTTTAACTGGTGGAAGGTAAGTTGGCTGCAGTCGACATCCAGAGAATGGGTCCCCAACATATCCGTCCAAGCAGTAGCAATTTGCTTGGTGATTTGTTGCTTTGCAGTAAGAAGACTCTCCACAAGCTCCCCGACATGGGTCCTCGCATTTCGAGTTGACACACGCTTTGTCGAATGGGCAGTCTGGATTAATCTAAATAATGCAATACAAATACAATAAGTTAGACTTCATGTTTCTTGATAATTCTGAAAGCATACGTGACTTACAGTGCACTCTGGTCTGCAGTTAGGAGGTCGTCCAATGTACCCGACGAGACAAGAGCAAGCTGCCTGGTCATTTGTTCTACGGCATTCACTGAAAGGTCCACAAGGAGATGGATTGCACGGGTCTTCAATCCGTTGAGGAGTTTTAACTCTGAAGACACAACTAACGAATGGATTTCCTTCGTGATCTGGTGGACACGTACAAATGGGTGAATGATTGACGACTTTGCAGATTGCTTGAGCCGAGCAAGGTCCGTTGAGACAAGGATCAACACATTTGTTATTTATGCAAGCTTTGTCTAACGGGCATTCTGATGATGTGGTACACTCGGGCTAAAATTCAGTTATAAATATCGATCTTTTAACTGCTTATATTTATTTTACTTGAGACAACAACTGAATTTACTCACTCTGCAATTTGGTGGGCTTCCTATATAATTTGCCTTACAAGAACAGACAGCGAGTTCATTGATGACATTACAGACACTGTACTGCCCACAAGGATTAGGCTCGCATGGATTTCCTCGAATGAAAGGTTCTGGAGGGGGAGCTGGAATTGGTCTGCATCCAGAGAATGGTTCTCCCGTGTAACCAGGTTCGCAGGAACATACCGGAATATGGTTGAATACCTCACAGCGTGCGTAAAGACCGCAAACACCTTAATATAACAAAAAAATAGTAAATAATCTTCAGAACTTAATACATGAATGTAAGAAGCTATATTTAAGTAAATGGGCTACCTGGACATGGATCTTGGCATTTGTTATTCATACAAGCTTTGTTCGAAGGACAGTCATTGTTTAAGACACATTCAGGTCTGCACCCGACATACGGATCTCCAAAATATTCTGGCAGACAGGTACATGCTCCTGCGTCATTTCTAGCAGAACATCTTGCGTTGGATCCGCAAGGAGAGGGGTTGCATGGGTCGACAATATCTCTAATCGGAGCCTGAGTCACTACTTCGTAGCACCCTCTAAAAGCATCTCCGGTAAATCCTACAACACAATAGCATTGTGGGTTGTGGCTAACAACTCTGCACTCGGCGTTTTGACCACAGGAGCCTACAATCAAAAGAAATTATTTTGAAGAAGATTTCTGTGACACTCTAACTCTAAATAAATGAAAAGATACTTACCAGGGCAAGGATCGATACATCTCTCCTGAACACAAGCTCGGTCAGTTGGACAGTCCTGGTTAATCTATTCATTGATCGAATAATGATTAGGTGAAGCAAAAATAAATCTTACAAATCTAGTTTCCAAAAATTTGTAACTGTACATACCGTGCACTCAGGTCGGCAATTAGGCGGTGCCCCGATGTAATTCTTGAGACAAGAGCATGCTCCATGACCATTGACATTCCTGCATTCTGAAAAGGGTCCACATGGATTTGGAACGCATGGGTTGGTTACTGGTTCAGGGACTGCTATGACTCTCAAGGAGCAAGACACGAACGGATCTCCATCGTATCCTGAGGTATGGTTACAAAAATTCAATTGCTTTGCAAGTAAAAATACTTCGTAATAACCCGTAGTTTACAAACCTTGCTTGCAGGAGCATATTGGACTGTGATTTACAACTCTGCACACAGAATTGTGCTGAGTACAAGGTCCATCCAAACATGGATCGATGCATTTAGTGTTGACGCAGGCTTTATCCAAAGGGCAATCACTGTTGATCTATGGGAGAAATCATCATAGTGTCACAAAATGATCACTTAAATAATGCAAATCTAATATACAGTCACCGCAATGACTTACAATGCATTCAGGCCGACATTGAGGGGGAACTCCGAAGTAGTCTGGTTTGCAAGAGCAAATAGCAATGCCATTTTGTACCCTGCAAATTGAATCAGGTCCGCATGGAGATGGCTGACATGGGTCCCGAGGAGCTGGAGTAGTTTCGATCCTTTGCGGAATAGGATAGCATGCAGTCAATGGTTGTCCAGTGTATCCGACTTCGCAAGAACAAGAAATGACGTGACGATAAACTTCACAAATGGCATTAATTCCACAAGCTCCAGGAGTTGAGCAAGGATTGACGCATTTGTATTGAACACACGCTTTGGTATTGTCACAATCTGAGTTCTGAATACATTCCGGTTTGCATGCGACGTACGGATCCCCGTAATATTCAGGCAAGCACGTACAAGATGCAAGTCCATTGTTGTTGTTGCATTCCGCGTTGGTCTGTGATTGGACAGATAAGGTTTATCAATCATTATGAAAGCGAAAATACATAACTTAATTTTTAAAAACAGTCACTTACACCACAGGGACTGGGATAACATGGATTCTTTTCTTCAACTCGAATAACTATAGAAAATATGCACAGTTATAGAACGCTTCACTTTCTCACTATGCCCTTTTGTTTTTATATTTACCTATAGCTCGACATCCGTCGAAAGGATTACCCTCGAAGCCAACATCACAGAAGCAAGACGCTACGTGATTATTAACTCTGCATACTGCAGTCACTGAACAGGCACCTTTAAAATTCGTGCACTGAGGGTTAACTCTTTTCCTTTTAAAACCAAATGAGAACATGTGTGTATGTTTCAAAGTCTATTTACCTAAGCAAGGATCGACGCATTTCTGTCTCACGCAAGCTTTGTCGTTAGAACAGTCTTCATGAATCTACAACCCAAGTACTCAATACGAAATCTGGTTCAATTAAGCTTCTAAACGAACAATATTGAAACAAAACTTACGGTACACTCGGGTCGGCAATTGGGTGGAGAACCGTAATAGCCTTGTAGGCATGAGCATCTAGGATACTTGTCATCTGCAACGCACTCCGAAAATGGTCCACAAGGAGCTGTAGTAATATAGTCGTGCATTTTAATTCTAATGAATGAAACTATAATTCAAAACTTTCGAAATGGCTCAATTGCATGCTTACACGGACTGCAAGGATTTCGTGGTGGTTCAACAGCTGCAAACAACAACATTCTCATTAAGGACTCCGTTCATGAATCCAATCTAGTTTTTTTATATCTTACTTTCTGCAATGACTCGAATTTTCTCCTCGCAACGAACGAAGGGATCTCCAACAAAATCAGGAGGACAAGTGCAGATAGGCGAGTGGTTTCGAACTTTGCAAGACGCTCCAACTCCACAAGGCTGGGAGACACATGGATCCACACACCGTTGTTGAATGCAAGCTTGGTCCAAAGCACATTCAGAAGACTGGACACATTCTGGTTTGCAATGCGGAGGACTTCCAAAGTAGTTTGGAAGGCATGAACAAACAGCTCGTCCAGATTGAGAGTCGCAACTACTGTATGGACCGCATGGACTTGGATAACAAAGATCTCGCGGTGGCAAATCTACAAAATTAGGAAAATATTTAGTTCAACGATACAAATTCGTGTAGCGTCATGAATTAAAAATACACTTGCATTCATTGTTCTTCGGTTTTGGAACACAAGAATGGAACGGATCTCCCTGGTATCCTTCAGGACCTAAAATTCGATTAATAACTATTACAAATGTTTGCTGCAATTAACAATGGCTGCATATTATTATGCTTAACGGACATGAGCAGGCAGGAATGTGGTTGTAAACTGTACAAATCGCAAGAGCCCCACAAGTGGAGATACAAGGGTCCGCACACTTGTAATTTTGACAAGCTTTGTTGGATGGACAATCTTCATTTCGCAGACACTCGGCTTTACAAGCGACAAACGGATCTCCCTCATAAGGATGGATACATCTACACACAGCTCGACCATTGTGATCAGCTCTGCATTCAGCATTAACACCACATGGGGAAGGATTGCAAGGATCTTTAGCCTTTTCAATAGGTTCTAAAAAGTTCACAAAAGTAAATTAATAGCTTGCTTCGAACGAATTAAAAGGTATGTTGAAAACAAGGGCAATAATTACCAGGTATTCTTGTGCACTGATATAGCGCATCTCCTTGATATCCAGGTTCACAAGAGCAGGTAGGAACATGATTGATAACTTGGCAGATGGTATGTGAGTGTCCACAAGGAGCTGTTTGAGCCAAGGAGATAATGAAATTACTTGTCTGCTACTATTATACTGAAAACTTATTGTGAAACTTACATGGTGTGCATGGGTCCTGACATTTCTGATTGATACAAGCCTTAGTAGATGGACAGTCTGAACTTATCTAACGAATATTAAAAAAACCAACCACGCATTAGAACAGAAAACTCCAATAAATATGATCTGGGTGAATAATACAATTCCATATTACAGTGCATTCTGGCCGACAATAAGGAGGTGTTCCAAAGTATCCCGGATGACAAGTGCAGGTAGCTCGTTGTCCTTGTGTCTATAATTAATTCATGGTGTTTAAACTTTGTCTCGGAAGGAATCAAGTTTGTCGCTATAAATTAGAAAAAATGAATGCATACCGTGCATGATGCATATTGCCCACAAGGGCTTGGAGTACATGGATCTCTAGGTACAGGTGTAGTGACAACAGGTTCTAAAATAAAGGTAATACGTATGTTTTAAGATTACGTTCGGCTACAAATTGAAGGGTTTAACACTCCTTGTACCTTGATATCGGTTACATTGGACAAGAGGATCACCTCTGAATCCTGGGTTACAAGAGCAAACAGCTGCATGATATCTGACTCGACAAAGTGCATCCCTACCACACGCTCCTACAATGTGATACATAAATTTGTTTTAAAAAACATTCGAACATTCTCATCAGTAAGTTAAAATCACTAAATATTTGAAGTACCTAAGCATGGATCTTGGCATTTTTGTTGCCTGCACGACTTATCCAATGGACAGTCAGAATCAACCTGTCAATAAAATATATTTTAGTTAAAGTTACTTTTTCATGCTTTAGAAGTTTTTGAATTACAACGATAACATACAATGCACTCAGGTCTACAAGATGGTGGAGAGCCATAGTATCCAGGCAAGCAAGAGCAAACTGCTTGTTCGTAGATAGATTTGCATGTAGCATAAGATCCACAGGGAGACGGTGAACAAGGATCCTTCAATACTGGCTGCGGCCTTGGTTCTATAAATTCGAAACCCAGTTTAAATGTTTTCATAAACGGCAATTACAGAAGTTAAATATTAGCTATACTTACGTATTTTAGTGCAAATCGAAAACGGATTGCCTTCATATCCCGGTTGACAGCTACAAACTGGAATATGATTCGTAACTTGGCAAACCGCGTTCAATCCGCATGAGCCTGTACAAGGGTCTTTACACTTGTAGTCCGAACATGCGAGATTGGTAGCACAGTCATTGTTCATCTAATGCAATAAAGTACATTAAGTGAGTATGATTCATAAGGACTACTCGAAATTTTTCATGTGCATGCACTCACAACACACTCGGGTCGACATCCAAGTCGAGGGTTTCCAAAATAAGTCGGCTTGCATTTGCAAATAGCCGTGTTTCCTCTTTCCTCGCAAAGGGTGTTTTCTCCACAAGGAGTTGGTTGACAAGGACGGACAGGCACAGGTTTTGGAGCTAATTTTTTTCAACGTATGTTATAGCACTGATAAAATAACTCATGCATAGTAAAATGTGTGAAACTACTTACGTGGTCTGCGTTCGCACAACACAAATGGATCACCAATTCGACCAGAAGTACACTGGCAGATTGGCCGATGCTGAATAACTCTACACTCAGCCTATTAGAAGAGCATTTACTTGTATTAGATAATGTGCTTCCTGATACAAGAATTATTCAAACTAAATAAAAACATATTCAGTACCCCAGTTCCACAAGCTCCTCGGCAAGGATCGACGCATTTGAAAGAGACACATGCCTTATCAAGGGCACATTCTGCATCGCTCGTACATTCTCTTCTGCATGGGCTTCCGAAAAATCCTGGCTCACAAGAACAGAGAGCTGCTCCATTGTTAATAGAACAAACTCCATTCGGTCCACAAGGGTTTGGTTCGCAAGGATTTCGTGTCTGAGGAGGCAAGTACTCTGCAAGTTTACATCCAAACTCTGGGGAACCGAAAAACCCACTCCTGCATTCACAACGTCTAACATGATTTGTGACAAAACAGTCAGCGTTTTGGCCACAAGTTCCTACACATGGGTCGATGCATTTCATGTCTCTACACTGTTTGATACTTGGACAATCGGAATTGACCTGAAAGATAAATACACATTCTGTAGTGCTGCTGTACTGTTTAATCCTTAATATTCAGACCAGTTCAGACTTACGATGCATTGTGGTCGACATCCTTGGATTGGATCACCGAAGTAACCCTTAATACAAGAGCAGACCGGTCGTCCGTTTCTATTTTTACAAACCGTGTTGGAACCACAAGGAGTGGGATTGCAGGGATCATCCTTTACTATCAGGTCTGGACGCACAGGAGCAACAACTGGAATTAAACAAGTCAGTGTATACTTAATCTCTATTCCTGCAAATTATGTTTCGCTTTATTTACTCTCAGGTACTTACGAGGGGAGCAACGAACGTATGGATCTCCTTCAAAGCCGTATGGACAGTAACAAACAGGTCGATGATTTTCCGGTCGACATTCGCTGTTAATTCCACAGGCAGCTATCAAGTAAATGAACACATTCAACTTTTTGTGATAGGTCAAGTGTGTACGACTATTCTCAACGAATTCGCAGGTGACTTTACTTACAAATACAAGGATCAACACACTGCTCGTTAATACAAGCTTTAGTCCATGGACAGTCTTCGTTGCGAGTGCAATCAGGTTTGCACCCTTGTCTGCTAATTGGATGTCCTTTGTATCCTCGTTTGCACATACAAACAGCGCTGTTTCCTTGAACCTTACATTCTGTTCCAAATTCACCACAAGGAGCTAGAAACAATTAAATGATTTGTTACAATTTCCGCTCATAGCATACCACCCCAAATTGAAAATTGCAGCTTCACTCACAAGGAACGCAGGGGTTGATAGCAGACCTACAACCTTCGTAAGCATCCCCGTCAAATCCCTTTTTACAAACGCAAACTTCTTGGCCATTTGAAACGTAGCAGTCAGTGTTCTATACAAGTGCAAACAAGATTTTACTATTGGAAATGATTATCAGTGCGCAAAAAATCCACGGGTGAAAAACTTACTGGACCACATGGACCTGGTCGACAAAGTTGAACTCCAATGCTGGTGCAGTTAGAATAAGGGTTTCCGTATGTTCCAGAGGGACAATAGCAAGGTGGATTTCTCGTTGTATCGCAAACTGCTGAGTTACCGCATGGATTAGGTTCACAAGGGTTCTTGCGTTTAACGCAGCCATAGAGAGTGTTCGGCCTTTCCGTGAAACCATCCAAGCAAACACATTTTGCAGCACCTCCAGAGAGAACACATTGAGTGTTGGGTCCACAAGTTGAAGCTGGGCATTCAACAGTGGGACGAGTGCATGGAATCTGAGGTGGACTTCCAACATAGTTAGTGAGACAAAAGCAAGTTTCCTTTCCACCTGACATAACGCATTCAGCATTAGGTCCACAAATGTTCCGTTCGCATCGACCGCTGTTTTGTACTGAAAAGAAAACATATTTTTACACAAGATGAAACAAAGAAGAATTGTTCACATTAGAAGACTTTGAAATTCTTACCACATCGTATAAATGGATTTCCACTGTAACCCTTTGGACAGCTGCAAACTGCTCCTTGAGTATGCTTCTCGCATTTTGCCCCTTCCCCACATGGAGATGGATTGCAAGGGTCTGTCATAGCTAAAGAAATGAAGACATAACAGGATTAAAACATCTTGCTGACTTATGATTCCTCCTTACACGTGTAAAACCTACCTTTGCATCCTCGGCGAGCATCTCCAGAGAACCCGATTGGACACTTACAAGTCATCTTGTGATTCCGAACTTCACAAATTCCATTAGTTCCGCAATGACAAGGGCTGACACACTTCCTTTGCACACAAGCCAAGTGAGATGGACAATCAGTATCACTGCGACAACCAGGTTGAGCTAATGAATGTAAGATCAGAAACAGAAACCAGTATGATTTTCTTTAGATAACATGTTTCTTATTATTATGTCAAATGATATTAGTTCTAACGTCGATTGCATCCTCTGTACGGGTCTCCCATGAGTCCTTCGAAACATTTACAGGTTGCTTCTCGATTTCTCACAGTACACACAGCGTGGGTTCCACAAGTGTCCGGCATACAAGGGGACCTGCAAACTCTGTTCAATCTATCGCATATTCGGTTTTCTGGACAGTCTTCGTCATACTGACAGGCATGCAATGGCTGGGGTGAAGCGCAGGACCTCGTAGGTTCACCCACGAGCCCAGGAAGACATTGACAGACAGGTCGGTGATTAATATTTGTGCAGAATGCAGACACGCCGCACACCTGAGTCTGGCAAGGCTTCACACACTTCCGGTTCAGACATGCTTCTTCTTGAGAACACTCGTTGTCCGAACGGCAGCCAACTGTTATTAACCACATTACCCCATGAGAGAAATCACACCTTTCAGAGCCTATTAATGCTTCCTTAGCCCTATCGCAAGTCCTTCCCTATGTTACTTCTCTGATTTTAAGCATTATCTGGTTTCAAATTTTATAGTACATAGGTCAATGCTGCCAAGAGTAGATATTAAATTCCACACATTGAAAGCTCTGACGTGTTCGGTTAAAATTTAGACACTTATCAAATAAATAAATTTTACATTTCTAAATTACGCAAGTTCATGTGAATATCTACAGTTGAACAGAAATCCTAGCAAAGAAAATTGAGATAGTTGAGAAAAATTACTAAAAATTAGCAATACAGCAAACAAAGATACTGTATATATTGTTAACTGGAATTGTTATAGAAAAATTAACGCGTAAGAGATTAAAAGACAAGAATTAGCTGTATTTCAGAGTTATTAGAAGGCTGGTTACACATTTAATGTTTATATTTCGTTAAGAAAACTCCAAAAGCACTCATGTCAACGATATTCATCCTCCAGCCTTCTTGAAGACTAGTGAAACGGCAATATGAGTATTTTACGTGAAAGGTATATCGGGTTTTGTTGAAGTTTGTGTAAAATTTTTCACCCAAAATAATTTCAAAAGTTACGATTTACATCAGAGTTCCGTGTTTCAATATTTGTTCCCTGTAACTTTACGAATAGCTATAGTTATGGGTGTCTCTTAACATTGATTAATCTGTATAATGAGTCATCTAGTATGTGTCTGTATATTGAAGTGGTCGATTCTAAAGTGGAATGATCTACAGCTACTTTGTCAGATGAAATTATAAATAATTTAATACCCATGATTTCCGTAAGCCCATGTTAGGTACCCCGAAGTGATGGTCACTGTGGTTGTTATTAGGTAGTGCTTTTGTGTAGTGGAATTCCTCGGAAAGGATTCCTAAGAGATCTGTTTTTGTGGTTAAAGTTACGGTGATCGAATGGCATATTCGTATAGGTGTATCGTTTGTGGCTGCAAAGGAAACTAAACATATCTCCGGGAAGGTTATTATAAATATATATAATGATATTGAGATCCCAAATGGAACTACAAATTGTGGTTTTTATGGTACCCGTCGAATTTGTAGTTATATGGTGGATTGTGATGATATATAAATGTGTAGTAACCTGATTATCATTTGTTAGTCATGGTGAATCTGACACAGTCTCTCATCTCCATCGAAGTATTAGTATTCAGAATCCATATCCGTTGATCCAGGAGTGTACTCAGCGTTTTAAGGATGTTAATATTGGTTCATTGTTTTCGTTTAACACCCAACCCAAATCACACTCACATTCACACGCACTTAACCTAAGACTTAACCTAGTAAGCGATAAGAAACTGAAAAATTCACCACCGAGCATACCTGCAGGACGGCATGCTAGACTAATCGGATCACAAATTTCGTTTGATCCGCACTTGCACTGCTTGGATTCTGCAAAACATTCAATTCATTTTTTAAACACTAGCTGAAAACTTTTTTCACGAAACCTGGTCTAAATTAGTTTCAAAATAAATACAGGAAGATAGATTCCCAGAAGTGTGTCGAATAACACGTACCCACTGTTATACATTCTTGGACGTGATTTTTCACAATACAATTCTCATTCGGAGAATTACAAGGTTTGCCCAACTGACATGGATCTCCACATCTGCCTTCTAAGCATGCCTTTTCAGACGGACAGTCGTCATTGTTTCGACATTCCTCTGTTGAACATAGAACACATAGTTTAGTACATCTTCATCTTCCAGGATTCCATATTATTACAAAATGTTAACATGCGAAATTGGTTTTTAGCGAGGTTGAGTGCAATTAGTTGCCATTAAGTAAGTAATTAAAGTTACAGAATACCAGAAGAAAGTTTATACAGGCAAAAAAGGTTAGTAGTTTTCATTCTCGGAGCATTTTGCAGCAAAAAATATTAGGATCAAATTTTCGCCATCATTTTCGCAGCTAATGCGAATTTTCATGCAAATATATACCAGTAGCAGTTTCAGAATGCACTGAAGATTCACCAAGTTTGTACGATGCTTGTTAGACACCATTCATAATGGATATTTTATCTTAATAACACACAATTTATTCTCTAAAGTCATATCTTGACGAATTCTACTGTCATGTCACTAGATGAATTCGGATAATTTAAGGGTGCTATTATTCTGAAGGCGCAAACAATGTTAGTAGATGCGACTCGTCATAAGCTCGTCCATCCTGCGAATATATATATTTATGTACGTGATTCCATTCGGGCAATTAATTCAGCTTTGTTTGTTATTTCGCGTTTTGTCACATTCCATATAATAAATCTGGACCGAAAGCAGAACACATGAATTCTTTGATGTTCGAACAAAATCTTATCTATATAGTTTCCAGAGTATTACATGTCGTAATAATATCCGAAACCCCGTATCCACGTAATAAGGTCGTTTATCTAACTAGGTACATCGCATGCAATCCCGTATAATTAGCATTCAACTACCACGAGATACACATATAACTCTCGCAGAGCTTTATGTGATTTTCTAAATTTTGCTAAACATGCTTTAAATCAAATCAAAGTTCATAGTTGTGTAATCTGTACGACTTCTTCGATGTCGAAATTTGGTTACCTGCAGTCGAATTAGAAGGACACAAACCATACGGTAATGAAGTCGAACTAGCAGAGCAGGAACAATAGGCCGTACGATTTCTCATGAAACAATTTTCACAGGAAGAATACAATTTACATAAGTCTACGCAAGACTGAAGAAGGCAAACCCTATCTGAGTCGCAATCAAAGTCATTGTCACACGCGTTATTGCCAACAGACAACAATCTAGAGAAATTTTTAGGTAAAAACCCCTTTAGAGTAAAATTGTGCGGAGCCATCAAATGAGGTAAGTCAACGTAAGTCAAGTCAGGGACAACAGTCGTAGTTTCTAAATCAATATCTGTCTCCGTTCTGTTGATTATAAAAGGCATTGTGGTTTCCTCATATGTTTCATTTTCCATCACGAAGAATGGACCAGCTTTAGAGGTTCTCTCCTTAGACGAAAACTCATCGAAGCCAGAAAAACTAGCTGATGTAGTCGATACAGATGAATCCATTTTAGTAGATGTTTCAAAAATATTTGTAGAGAACACTTCTCCCGTGTAAATTCTTTCCGTGGACACCAAAACAATCGGACGACTTGTACTCACGTTATTGCTTTCAGAAGTAACAAAGGCTCCAGTCGTGGTTTCATACTGACTCCTTGTGCTGGCTCTCATGGTCTCAGTTTCAAATGGACCAAGAGTTGTTGGAGCCCGTTCAGTTGTTCCATCGGTTTCCAA
>Ga0194135_10000479_pt1 | contig 23688 bp, 25 predicted proteins | sample LitLau_LLRF_2013_FD_134024 | JGI IMG/M metagenome (GOLD analysis project Ga0194135, IMG submission 134024) | Freshwater sediment microbial communities in response to fracking from North America - Little Laurel Run_MetaG_LLRF_2013 (version 2) | ecosystem: Environmental > Aquatic > Freshwater >...
GTGTAGAAGTTTCACAAGTGTGAACGACAAGGATCAATATTTTAGTCACTGAAACGAATCTTGTCAACCAGTCAGCATGGAGCTTAAAGATAAAATATTTCTTCAAGTTCCTTCCCAGGAGGAAGTGTTCCCATGATTTTTATGACCATTTTATCAAATCACCTGTCTCTCTGTAGTCATGCCAAAAGTTTTGACTCAAAACGATAAATGAATCCTTTGCCTACTGGTCTTGTCAGCATCTTCGGGCACAGCATCGCGTAAAACTAAAAATTTACGACAGACTAACAGAACCGTTTTAACTTACGGTGAAAACTAATCAGCACGGATAATAGTATATAATAGAGATGAATAATAATTATTAATTGACAATGGCTTAGCCATTGTCAATAATATCCAACATAATCCGCTCCATTATTCTTGTAATTATTCATCCTAATGTGTATTGCGTGTTGGTAATGACGTACTATTCTAATGACGTACTATTCGCACTATTGTTCCGCGTCTGAAATCTCAAATGAATTGGGCCCGGCCCAAGGTTCATCCAATTTGTGCAGAGTTGCCTCCAGGGCATTAAATAATAAAACATCCAAATTTAACAACGAGGCTTCAATTTCTATCGGGGCTTGGGACGTTCAATTTTCCGGTTATTGGATTACTATGGGATTTAACGTTTAAAACGCGATATTTCCACAATCGCCGGAAAGGTAGGGAATTGGCATTATTACGTGAAAGTGGTCCGGACGCTTGAACTTTCTGCCGAGGATTTGCAAGTTATAATTTTCAATTGCGTGCGTCTACGCGAATTTAGTTGTGGCTGTGTCATTGTGTTGCAAATTTTGTGTTTTCTAGGCATTATTACATTGCAAATGCAATGGAAGGAATTTCATAGGCGTGGAACAAGTTACCCCATCAAGTACCATGTTCCCAACCGGAAGAGTCCAATCCTTTCCTGTCCTAGGGAATGCGGGAGATGAGAAGCCTCGAAGTTAAATAATAATCAGAGAAAGAAATCAAGTGAAAGTCAGCCAACAGATTAAAGAAGCAAAAGGAAGAAGTTTGAAGATTTTTGAATTGAAGAAAGTTATAAGAATAGGTTTCAGTTTCATCATCTTCACTCACACGAAACCCAGAAATTGTAGCGATCAGCAGAACCTAAGGCCAAGTAAAGCCAAGCGAAATCATGTAATATTTTGATGACAGGAGGGAACCGTACCAAAACGTAATCCGCAATCTGAAATGGCGGATTTTACGGAAGCTCGAAAAGAGCGTAGTAGCAGTGAGAACAATCCATCTCCTGTCGTGTTAGAAATGGAACTTCCACCACCCAGTGACGGGTAATTTGTTAAACAGGGACGTATTGGGGTATTGGTCCTTACTTGATGCTAATTTTTTGTTGTTGCTCGGTTTAGCGAGAAGGATCCGGATAAAGACGTAGAGCGAATCGGGAAGAAGATCAATCGCTTGCAAACCAAATTCAATATTATGCTCTTCATTGGTTTTGTAACCCCTTTCTGGCTAATTGTGTTCATTCGGTACGGGACTAATTTGGGACACTGGGTATGGCTATTCACAGGTGTTGTCTACTGCCCAGTAATCCTGTACATTTTGAAAAGGTACGCATTCCCCAGACATCGGAATGTAGTTTTTCAGAAGTTGAAATTACAAATAAAACTGGAACCTGATTTTTGATTTCAGGATTTGCTCCAGTTTTTGTGTGACAAAGCCTCTCTCTCCAGCAGAATTGGCCTATTTACAAGAAAATGAAGATTAAACATGGTCAAGCCGTGACAAGCCAAGCCAATTTTGCCCGTCTTGTAATAATATTTATTATAAACACAGTTCTGCAGCAGCCGAATACACAGCAATATCTTTTTGCCAGACATAACTTATCTTGACTCACTTCCTGTGAAGAAAATAACGTATCATCCAGTATTATGCAATCGGGGTCAAAGCTTTTAGAAGTATGAAATTCTCTCTATGTTTGGTTTCTCTTCATTCAAGTTAAATATAGGGCACTTCAAATACTCTTGCTGGGCTAGGATTATTTATGTTTATTAAAATATAAGCGATTAATTAGCATGAACATTTTCTAAAAAGTAGTTTTCCGGCCTAATTTGCAGGCCTGAAGCAAATAAGAAAAGACGTCTTTTCTAAGACCTGAAGCTAAAGTCTAAACTTTACACTTTTGAACTCAACCAATAATGGGACGCTAACTGTTAATTTAGGAACAGAAGTTATTATGGGTCGGTGAAACCAAAATAATTGAGATCTCCAGTTAGAACTGAAATTTCTTTTCCAGAAAATCAAGGTGCGCTAAATTAACACTGAGAGCTTTTGCACAATTCCCACAGTTTACACGTAATGGTAAAATATTTAGTGAAAATTTTAAACTTTATATTGAAATCCATCTCCAGAACAGAGTTGCCATTTTATCAACTAGTAGGCAGAATCAATTATTGTAAGTTTTTATAAGTTATCAATTCTCATAAGTTAAGCAATTCACAAGTTTTCGGAACTACATAAAGGTAATTTCTTGTTGTGTTGAGTATTGTGTTGAGCAGTGAGCACTATGACAAGTTTGCTTCCAGCACTCTTAATCATTGTACGATTCAATCGCGTTCATTCAAATTTTAACTCATTAATCCCTTACTTTATCATCATAGTAGTCTTCTTACACTATAAGTTGTAAGTTGAGTCAGCAAATTAGTTTAGTAAAATGGGAATGAGAATGAAGGCAATAAAACAGTATTATGGCATGGCAAGAGTTCCCATAATATAATCAATTGTCAGTCTTTGCCAGTTATCATCCAATTCATTGATTTCCCTTCACCTCGATCCGATTCAATATTCTTTTATCCAAAAGGATTAGCGCTGCTGGAAACGCTGGAAGCCAATGCTGTCGTTGAATCCAGTGAATTTAGTACTAGCAATGAGTCTTAGGACGCATTGGTATTAGTTAACGGATAGTGAGCACTTTGAAAGCGCCCTCTCGGGAATACACAGCGCGATGCTTTCAATTCAAGGCCTAGCGGTAAGTCAGCGGTGGTGGGTGGATTTGGATGTTGTTGTAATCCTGGAGGAATTTTGCCTTTTTCCTTCTTCGTTCGTTTTCTCTCACGTCGTCACGTCACGTCCGTCTACGTCCGTCCTTCAGTTCCAGTTCAGCGATGTCGATAACTTCAACCTAAGACAATCTAAGGTTCAACTTGAAAAAGTGAGAATGAACCCACCTGCCACCCTACCGAGGCGAGGACCCCGCGGACGATTTCGGAAGTCGCCTAGAAATACTCCATTACTACGTGAGGGTCCTGATACACTTCCACTGCTGCCACCCATAGCATCTCGAAAAACTGTCAAGGCCCAGAATGGAGATGGAAGTAAGAGCAAGAGTATGGGGAGCTTTCCAGCCCAGCAGGCACCCAGTACCAGTAACCTTCGAAAAGTATCATCGTCGCTAGACCGCACAACTTTCTCCGAAAGATTTCAACGAAAAAATGTAACGGCGTCGGCGTATAACTAACAATATATATCAGGCACAAACTCAAATTAACATAGTTTTTTCTCAATCATAGGTTGCCAGTGTGGCGGAAGTAAGGCGAAAATCGCTCAATATGCCTCTGGAACAGGAAATCTTGCCCACTCCAATGACACCACCACCCCCGGTACCTTCTAAAAAACGTTCACGATCACCAGAACTCTTGTCTTCTGGACCGCTTAAAATGAAAATGTTGCCTAATACTCCACCAACACCGGCACCATCTGAACGCCCAGTGTACAGCATCCAGTCGATGTCTCCTGGACCGCTACAGGTACAAATTGTACGTACGCCAACCCCCACTCCACCACCACATGCATCATTTGAACGTCCAGTGTCATTGTCTCCTGGACCACTGGGAGGAGAAGTATTGCCTACTCCAACTCCACCACCCTCGTCGTCGTCTCCCAAACCGCTGGAGACACAAATTTCACATACGCCAATTTCACCACTACATGCACCATTGAAACTATCACCATCGTTGTCTCCTGGACCTTTGGAAAGAGAACTGTTGCCTACTCCAACTCCAAACTCACCACCGCCGACACCAACTGACCTTCCAGGTTCTCCTCCGTTGCCTCCTAAACCACTGGAGACACAAATTTTACCTACGCCAACTCCACCTCCACAGGCATCATTTGAACGTCTAGTGTCATTGTCTCCTGGCCCACTGGGAGAAGTATTGCCTACTCCAACTCCACCACCCTCGTCGTCAGGATCTGACCGGCCAGGTTCCCCGTCGTTGTCTCCTAGATCGCTGGAGGTACAAATTTTACCTTCGCCAACTCCACCACCACAGGCACCATTGGAACTATCACCATCGTTGTCTCCTGGACCGCTGGAAGAGGTGCCGCCTACTCCAATTCCAAACCCACCACCACCGACACGAACTGACCGTCCCGGTTCTCCGTCGTCGTCTCCTAGACCGCTGGAGGTACCAATACCGCCTCCACAGGCACAAGCTAACCCAATGGCTAAAACTTCCCAATTATATGTTGGCAAGGATTTCGCTTCTGCTAAATGGAGAAACCCGTGGCTATGGCCTTCATCCCTAATCGACGCTGAGTTAGACTACAATGGAGATATGCTGACATTTTCCAATTTGGAACTATTGGAGCAAGGGCAAGGAGAAGTAAATCAGGATCGTGACCTATTAAATAAGACTCAGCATAACTCTGCTGCGGCTCCTGACGGTAACGACAAGTGTTCAAATGAATTCGAATCAGGCAAGAATTATCTTGAAGTGGTCAATATGGCTGATGTTCAAGCAATGATTTCCTAAAATTCAAAAATATCTCCAGATTGGATGCTCACTTGATAACTCGTTCTGTTTTTTTTTCGGACAAGATTCTTAAATGCTTTATAAGTTTCGCCAAGTTCTACCGATGCTGATACCTTCCTGAATGGCTTATTAAGCCTTTTCTTTATTTGTAAAATTTATTAAAAATTTAAAATGTAATTGACCAACCAGCTGGGCCCTGACCCTATACACACACACTCAAACTTTGTATTTCACAAACACTTTAATATTAATAAAGTTCCCTACAAGTATTTCAGAATTTAGATACCGGTATCCAGACATCCTCTTCATCATCATCATCGTTAAAAACTGAATTTAATTCGTCGAACCATGATGGTTAGCATAAAAAAAAAGTCGAAAAAGAAAGTGTCGTTATTTGAGAACGTAAATTCCGGTCAAGATGTAGCCGCCGTTTGAGCTCATGTTAATTTCAGGATGTGTCCTTTCCGGCTGGATTTGCATGTTGCGGTACCAGTTATCAAAAATATTCAAATTCACACCTTTGTTTCCATCCTTTAGCCAAGTGAAGCATTCTCCCAACGGCTAGAAAGATTATAAGTACGGCATTTAGACGACAAACAACATTATACCTTTGCCCTACTCAGGCCTGGCATGTCTTCCTCTTACCTCTGGATATTGACAAAATACCGCAAATGGAGACGAAGCTCGGAGCCTAGGTAGCAAATTTTGCAAAATGCTAAGGGGATGCTCCTTGGCACAAATGATGAGACCGTCGAACTCGGTCGATTCGAAAATTGAAGCAGATTTCTCATTATCTAGTCGATTAACACTTTTTCTTAAGGTAGGCTGGAGTGTTGACTCATCCTGTTGCTCATCTTCCAAGAGATCCACTGATCCATCCATCAGTTTAGTCTTCTTAATCGCTGGTTCTGTGCCACTTTCTTCGGATTCCACTTCCTCAGCCCCGCCGCTCCGGCTATGGCGAATGATATAGTATACATCAAGCGTTTGGAGCGGTTTGAGTTGGTCAGATGTGAAATTCAAACAATGCAACGCCTGCCTAAGAGTGGAAACTTACATTTAAATTCTGGTAAAAAAATGTCAAGAGGTTATAAACTGACGGACACGGAACTTGATGTTGAAGTACCTCTGCGGTGTGCTGCCAGCGTGAATATGGAGACATAGTCCATTTCCACCCAGCCTTTCTAGAACAGCCGCAACTACCAGACTGGAACAGCCAGTTTCGTAAACCATGTATCGTCCACCGGAGCAAATGTTGGAGTATGTCAGTAATTGTGCCAGGGAGTCTGCCCGTAAGTTCCTAATAAACAATTGAACTCTAGCGTAGTAATATTTCTGTCTAGACAGTACGGATCAAAATCAAAGATAGTATTTGTAGTTACATTATTTTGACGGGATCCACCCTGAAGTTATAGTCTGCTATGACTTTCAACGTTGGTTTTACAAAGAGGAGTGAATCTCCATAAGCCCGTACTTTCTTCTTCAAGTATTTCTCCTGAGAAAATTCCGTTTTCTGAGTAAAGGTCTTGGAATTACTAATGAGGGTGTCCAGGATCTCCGGCCCAGAAATCCCTTTCTCTCGAAGTACGGCAATATCAGTCTGGCCCATCGGTTGTGATTTGTTGTCATCCATGATATTCCGATTGTCTTTGCCACTGGAAGTTTTTTCTAAAACCAAAAATAATTTATACACGATGGGGTTAGTTTGAAATTAAAGTATAGTATAAACACTGAAAGTCTTTACCGGCTACGGCTACAAAAAGTTCTTCAGGAGGCATTATAGCGTCAGTAATTGGTTCCAAGTAAAAAGTTTTCTTCTTCGTCGTACCGCTTTCGGAGTTGTAGCTTTGAACTCGGAAGCTCGAGAAAAAAGGGAGTCCTTCTGCATTCTTTAGCTCAATTTCTTGTTGGCCATTCCCTCTTCCAAATCTAAGTTTTCTACAAAATGAATGAATTTACGGTCAACGGTTGTAAAAAATTTGGTGTTTTAGCACATAGAATTACTCGTTGGCGCTTGCTAGATTTCAAATTAGGTTAGGGATAATCCCATGTATAATAATTTACCCGTCGGCCTTGAATTCAATGATTTTATCTTGCTCTCCCCTTTGCACGAGAACAAATTGACCATCAGTGATCACAGATTCGGTTCCAGTTGACCTCCGAGATCCTCCAGTAATTGAAGTGTCCATAAGACGTTGTGAATGGTGTGAAATGCCTGGTGAGAAACGGAAACTGGAAGAACCGAACACGTGGCTCACTCGACAATCAAAGAAACTCAAAGGAGCAGCTGCAGCTCCGAATAATAATAAAAATAATAGTAATGTTTATTGTGAGTCAAAATCCGCACCTCATTCTCCCACCGCTACCGCACCTCAAACTTTTGCTCGGAGCATTTTTGCTTCCTTACTGTTTGCAAATTACCCAAATTACAGATTGTCGCAAAGTAACATTGCTCATTCTTTTCATGATGGTTTTCTTTGATCATTTAATCATTGCAGACTCCACTTTATCGAAACTAAGAAATGGAGCAAGAACATTCTTCTCACTGGCAGCTACGAGTACCAGGAATGAAGCGTCAGCGGCGTCAATTATCCCATCCGTATCTTCAGCCCGCCAGCAGCCCTGTGAAACATGTTTAAGGTCAAGTCACGTTGGAATTAATTTGCACTTATTACAGCCAAGTCCTTGTACATACTGTGACAAATTGGTTTGCCATCTGAACCAATGCGGGCGCTGTCATTCTGGATTCTGTAGCTCCTGCTCCATACAAAAGTAAAAGACTACGTACAGATTGGCAGTTAATAAATTTCCCGGAGGAATATCCTAATGAATGTTTTATATTTTCAGTTACGACGACGATGAGGATCGACTATCGGATCATTTCATATGCATAAGCTGCCTTGCTGAAGCAAAGTAAATTAATGTAATCCCAGTAAACTGTAATGACTCGTCACGGTCACGGTGTGTATGCGCCACCCCCGAGAATACTGTGACCCCGAGAATGCTGAGACCCCGAGAATACTGTGACCCCTAAGCCACTTTTAATTTATGTGTTAACTAAGTTTTATTGAATTCAATTAGATTAAATTGAATTGGGTAAAATTAAAGTGAAGATATGTACGGGATAGTATCCCTTCCAGAGTGGAAGTGACCTCAGGGGAAGGTTAGTTGTACCGTTTTTACCCATTACCAGATTTTCCTCGTGTAATTTCCTCCACACCACACAACAGTGAACTAAATTAATATTGTTTCGGATTTTCAAAAGTGAAGGAAAATAAAAGTGGTTGCGTGTTTCATTGTTTCATAACAAAAGTCTAGAAAATGCGAATGTTTTGCAGGCTCATTGTGTGATTATTAAAGTTAATGGACTTTCCAGACCAGACCATTAACTGCGGAAATTATACAAAGAAGCTGTTGTTTTATACAATTGATTTATTCTCAACTTTCACCTTTTCATTCCTATCATCATCTGCTCTGCTGTTCCGTTGTCATTTCATGCCCGCCCTTCTGAGTTTTTAAATGAATTCATAGACATTTTAGTCAGCAGCGATTTTTGGAGGAGGACGGACACACGGACAGTAAATTGACATTTTATTGAGTTGAGTGGAGTGAGTCGAGTGTGAGATTGAGGATGAGGAAAACGGAGTGAACGTAAAATTAAAGTAATAATGTAAAGCGAATTAAATTAATTATTCAATCACCACGCGACCACTCCCAGACCGTCGCTCACTCAACAACTTGTGAAAGGAAAACTATTGAATTGACAGGTGAAAGTGGACTTTTTGTTTGACAGGCAAGGTCAGCAGCCAGCAGTGCAGTGCGGCCGGCCGGGGCGCTCCCCCACATCTTTTCAGTTGTTCCAACGGGATTAGTTGTTAACGTTTTTCCTCCCTTTGAACTTTGAAGTATTATTCTAAAGACGTATAATGTCATCGCAAAAACCAGCAAAGACGAATGTCACCGTCAAAGGGACAGAGAACGAAGTGGAAAGGGCACGGGACATGGGGGAGTGGAGAAAGGTCTTGGAACTGATTGAAGCTGGTCGTGCCGGGAAGCAAGTCAACTCAGGTCCCGGAGATATCTTGGCCAACTTCCTCCACTCTGAAGCAAAACTGGAAATATGGCTCGAGGACAGTCAACCCTTGGGAAAAGTCACAATCACAAAATCAAAGTCTGCGCTTATCGATGTCAAGAAAGGACTTCAACTCGTCCTCAGTCATACGGGAGATCAGGTTAGTTTACAGTCAATATAGTCAATCAGCTAGTTTATAATGAACGGAAATTCTAAAACCCAAATAATTTGATAATTAATACAAATTCTTGCAGTCTGGGTTGAAGACGGATGTGCGTGTACTTCTGGCAAAAGTTTACTTTACTTCTGGACTCTATGAAGAGGCGCTGGATGAGCTCGACAAGTCTGGAATCATGGGTGTTTCAGAAACTGGACAAAGCGTGCGGAACCTCCAACTAATGGCAGAATCCCATGCAATACGAGCACACAGTCTAGAGAAGGTATTAAGGTCCTAGGATTGTTTTAGACTGAAAAGGTCCACGTCCCCTGTTAACGGTACGGTATGATTCCGCAGGTTGGGAAATCCTTACGAGGAAAAAACAGTCTTTCTGAATTGGATCGTAAGAAGGAAATTTTGCGTTGTTACAATCGAAGTGGTGACTTGGCTATTCAGTTCTTTCAAGGGCAAGAAAAAATCTTCGCAGCGATATATCCACCTAACTCAGCTGGTAACTCTTTTCCCAATGTCAATATCACCCTGAATAGTAATACGACCTCTATTTCTCCGCCAGGTATTTTATACACTTATCCCACTTTTGTGTGTCAGCTTGTAAGGAGCGTTTAAGAGTTTGTGTAGTACAGTAGTTGCATTTAGTAAAGTACCAAGCTCGGTTAAGACAAGTCGAGTCGAGACCCAGAAATACTTCACTTTTGCTGTGCCGTGTGTGTAGTGCTCAACACCTAAATTCTTGAAGTGTTCTTCTGTACCTCATCCTCATTCGATCGTTTAATTCATGATGTCAATAATGTTTCGATTCTTTTTATAATTTCTAGTTGGGACGACGTCGCCGCATCCACAAACTTGGGAGAAGCGAAGACCGCCTGCACTTCTCGACAACGCAATTCGGAAGGGGCCTGCCCTGCTTGTCGAGGATGGTAAAATTGAGGAAGCCATACTTCGAATTCATAAACTCTGCCGTTCTTACGACACCCATTATTTTACCCCGATTCGACTCGGTTTCTATCGCCGGCTTGCTGAACTTCAGCTTCGCCACAAATTCGTTTGCAGCAAACTTTCAGCCCTGGAAACCAGCGGTACTCATATCAAATTCCATTCGAGCTCAGGACTCTATACTCCACAAAATGTTTGGGAGGATATTATCCTCACTCTACTCCTCGGGTAATGCTTACTGATATTTCTATAGTTTTACCAAATTAACTCCTCTGGTGTCCTTCAGGGAGTCTTTAGTAGTCAAGGAAGGAGTTCTAAATCAATCTCCTGAGTTCGAGAAGGCTAGGAAGTTAGCCAATGCGAATGCCGCCGCAGTTTATGATCTCTTAAGCTTAGCAGCCGCCCGTTGGTCACAATTTCAGCTTGTAAATGAGGTATGCCATCTTATAGAGTGAACACTCTCACGATTTTAGTCCTTATGCTTTCTTGGAATTCCAGTTCATAATCTTAATCACCATTCTTCTCACATGTAGGGATTTGAGAACTCACTCAAGTTCTCATTTGAGGAACCTCACATCTGGTCACAATATGCCCTAACTTTCGTAGCTGCTGGGCGCAACTCCAGAAAAAGTTATCAAACGCTAGTCGAAGCAGGGAAGCTAAGTCCGAAGCCTACATCCCTCCTGCTTTTAGCAGCTCAGCAAGCCTTCAGTCAATTCATGGTAAGGACTCACATAAATTGAGAGACAGGATAGGATCGCGTGGCCTTAGTTGGCACAGTTAACTGATTTTATTTTTATTTTGCAAAGACGGAAGAGGGTTTACAACTAATTCAAACTGCCAAGGAGAAGGAACTCGAAGCACCCCAAAAATTTCTCAGTCGCGTATTACTTCATGAAGGAATTGGATATTTCCTCAGATCATTTGAGAAGCATATGAATCAGCAACGCTCAGAGGATCGGCAACTAGCCCTGGCTTCGTTGCAGAAGTAAGTTTTATCAGTTCATAGTTTAGCTTTTATTGGCAGACTTGTGATAAAGAATTACAATGCGTCTTTGAAGGGCTGCCGAGATGGATCCTCTCGACCACCTCACTCTCCACTGGCTCGCAAGGGTCTATGCCTGGACTGGGAATATTGATGATGCTTTCAACGTCGCCGTGAAGGCTCTCCGAGCATTTCCATTTCACTTGCCAACATTGCAGTTGATTATCCTGCTGCTCTCCGCTCAGCGGAATTATTCGGACGCCCTTGCTGTAACAGAGGAGGCCCTCGATGAGTATCCGGATCATTTGGGCTTTCTGCAAATGAAGGCTGCCTTGGATCAGAAAATTTTTGGACCTGAAGTAAAAGTTGCTGAAGATTTTGAGTAAAACCAAACTTCATAAATGACACTTTCTCATCTTTTGTTGATTTTAGGCAGCGCTGTCAACCGTGCGACAAATGCTGGTGGTCTGGAAAGGGCTTTTCGAGGATAACTACAGTCACGTCCGTGGTGACAGTCCGGATCAGAAAAACTTTGGACCCTTCGGGAATCTCCAACTTCCATCTCCGCCGGCTGAGCGAGAAGGTGGCTGTAAGTTTACCTTATGCCACCACAGAAATTCCAAGTTTTCCAGTCACGGATTGTACGGGTTCCATTCCAACTTATTATATTTTGCAGCGGTTGCATCATTTCGTGCAACTTCAATTGCTGGCTCCTCTACCAACCCGGGTACACTTTCAGCCGGTTTCCGAGCGGACTCTGCATTATCTGAAATAGCATCCTCTGTCAGCATGAATGTTAGCACGATCTCATTTGTTTTCAATCAACCTCAATATCATCTTTGGTTTTTGTGCTCTCCAGGGATTTTTAAACCAAGTGACCACGGGGGAATTAGCCTGGGCAGCGCAAATAAATATTTGGATAATGCTTACGGATTTGTACTTAAAACTGGACCAACCGGTTCAGGCAGGCCTATCGGTTGAAGAAGCTTCACAAATCGCCTCAGCGCACCCTGATGTCTTATTCTATGTAAGTAATCGTGCCATCAATTTCTGTTCTAATTTCTAAAGGGTGTATTTCCTCACTGAATGCTTGCTTCTCTGAACCTAGCGTGGACAAATTGAGGAACATGAAGAAAACTACACGGAGGCGAGACTCTGGTATGAGAGTGCTGTGGGAGTCAAACCAACCCACGTCAAGGCGCTTCAAAGTCTGGCTCTAATGCAGCACTATTTTGGATCCCACCGTCTCGCTGAGAAAACTCTTCAGGATGCTCTGAAGCTGGATCCTTATGACCATCACACATGGTAATAAGCTAATAACCTAACGCCATCGTTTACTATTAATTGCCAACCAAGAGCACATGATATGAATTTCAATCGTGCAATACTCACAGGTACAATTTGGGGAAAGTGTTGGAAGCTCTGAAAGAGTGCTCTGAAGCGGGAGACTGCATGGCGACGGCGCTGAAAATCGAGGCTATGAACCCAATTTTACCCTACTCAGTCATTCCAGTGTGCTTCGAATAAAATTCACACCTTGCTTGCAGGTTATAATTGTATTCCGCACAACAGTCATCGCATGATGTGATTCATATCCTCACGACCTAAACCTGTAGTATTATTTAATAGTTTTAGATTGATAATTGTGATTCAATGTGAAATCATTGGTTAACTTTGGTTACTAGTGAAAACTCAAATTTTTTTCTCGAAAGTTGACTGGATAAAATTGTACTTTGTACTCGATTAAAATCTCAATATGGTAATTCCCGGACTAGGGACAGAAACTGCGTGTGTGCCTTTTTATCTTCGTCCGCATCAATCACATAAACCTTGGTGTTTGGTAAACAATAGAATTCTAAATAGTAGAACCAGAACCGAGGACAAAAAAAAGTTGAACCCCGAACTAATTCGGCATTGGAGCCTGAAGGCCAACAGAGGATGAGCCCAGGATGAGCTTGACCTTGGTATGCCTCTCTTCCCGGCCACTTTTCTATAACCTGCTTAACACCTTCCAAATTGAGCTGATTTTTTGTGTAAACTTAATTTGCATGAGAGTAGAAAACAACCTGAAATTTATTGTAATGCGGGATTGGGTCTTCTAGGGATCGTATCATGCAGACAGACAATTTTCAGCAGTTTCCTGGATAAGTCCATAACTTTTAAGTTTCTCCAAGAAAGGCAGCAACAACTTGAGGCAGCATGATCCGTAAAAACGTTAGTTTTTGTTGTGCAATTCTCATATGCATTAAACAGTAGTTCAAGTAACCCTTGACCTTTTTTCCCATCCAGGCTCTCCTCGTGGCATTCTTCTTCGCCTTCGCCGTGATCGCAGCAAACGCAAAACCACAAAGCATTTACACAGTGAATAGTCGCATCGCACAGGCACAAGGCTACGGCGTGAGCTACGGTGGGCGTATTCCTGGGGATGTCGCAGGGGCAAGACCAAGTGTTGATCCAGGCGCTTACTACTCGGGAGCCAATCGAGCAAAAATCGGAAGAATGCTCCAGAATTACAACTTCTAAAATTGAAATTGACAACAACAATCTATGATATTATTTTACGCAAATAAAAGTACAAGCACTAATGTTAATTAAAGTGGGCAAGGCAAGTAGAATGATGTACTCCCCCGGAGGTTGAGAGGTCAGTATCGAACCGTGTCTTTGGTACATCCTATCCAGAATAGTGTGTCCGGAACTTGGTAAGACGGTACTAGTTCCATCTGTTCCACCGGCTTGATTTCAACTGGATTATTCTTGAGTGTTCCAATTCGTTCGAGTGTTTCCTGAATATCCTCCTCAACCGAGCAGGGGAGCCGCATGGAATCTTCATCTGCCTTGATTCGTCTTAAAGTAGCTAATTTCTCTTCTAGAAACGGAAGTTTCTGACTTTCCAGTTCTAATTTGTAGTCAAAGAGTCTCTTTGATCGGATTGCATTACAGTACATGTCAGTGAGCCTCGTGAGTTGTGTCTTCCTTTTTAATGGAGAGTAGACTCTGCAGACAGTGAGACAACAAAACTATTAGCAATTAATACTAATGGCTAAACACCAGTTGTGTCCAGCCCTCGGAGGATGTAAGAAAATCTTACTCAGGAAGTGGTTTAAATATAATTCCAAGGAGTTGAAGGACCCATTCGAACTTCTTTACATCCTGCATCTTAAGCCTGGTCAAATATTTGTGTCGTTTCTGGATAGCCTCCTTGCATCTGCTCTTCTGTGTTCCCTTACAAAATCTGGAATTCTCCTGAAAGAGTTCCTGGAAGTTCTGGATCTGAACGGTGTACCTGGCGACTAGGATTCAAAGTTTGAATTACTTTTGATAATGTACAAATGACAAATTACAAACTTGAGATCAAGAGTTGACACCGTGCACCAACGATTCATCTGTTGGAAACTAAGCGAAAATTCGGGTCAATGTACTGGAATTTAATTCACCTTTGTATTCCGGGGATTCCTTGTCGTATTTGTGCCTCTTCACGAGAGAAGTTGTATCCTCCATTATGACATTGAGTGTGTCTTTCCTACGTCCAAGCCCCACAGTGAATAGCTTTCGTTCGTCTTCCGGTAGACTATAAAACGAAAAAATTACTACCATTGTATTGTATTCTGCTCCGATAAATGAAGTTTTAAGAAGACCTGCCACCTGCCTCTCAATGGCTTGGGTGAATGGCCGATATTCAAGTCGAAGAGTGTTTGGCTCAATTTTTTTCAGGGATTTCGTATCACAAGACTTCTGGGGATCCCAAATTGTGAGTCTGCTGGGTTTGTTCCATTTAATGATATCATGGAACTCGTGCTTAACGTCGACTGATTGATTGGATCTGAGGATACTGAATTGCCGGATCAAATTTCTGCCAAAATAGGGAATACTTCGGAATGACATGGTTCGTTCTACGGGACTCTACTCCAACTCCGGCCTCCAGCAATGATTGAGTGAGCTGCTTGGACAAACAAAATTATTGCCGCTGACCTCGGCCTGTCTGTTTCACGTTATGGCTCCATCCCTTTCCCTCCGAGTCAATTTGGAGCTACAACTCACACGAAAATGGTTATGACTGACCTGTGACCGTGAGCCTCGATTCGACCTAAATAAAATGAAAAACTATTTGTACACACTAAATTGGCGCGTCCGAATCCGAGTCCAAATTGAAAATGGGGTTCATTGCGACGACGCCTTCGAGTCGATCCGTCTTTCTTGTTTTGTTGCTTCGATCGATAAAGGTGACGATTAAAATTAACAATGGCCAATATGTGTAATGGATGAAAGGAATTGTTTCTCCAGAAGGTCAAATCAACTCAAAGGAGGTTGGATTAGCCGTTTTCCCCCTTGTTCCGACCGGTTGGCATTAGTGAGAGAGCTACCGCTTGAAACGCTCCAGAGATGTACGTGCCAGTGGTTTGTATTTCAATTTCACTTCTGCAAATTGTGCTGGTGATATCCGAGTTGGAATCTTCCAAGGAGGAGAGAGTCTCCCAGGTTGAGACCCCTGACGGATGTCCTTACGCCTACGACTTCAACAGTCGGCTCGCCTACAAGTACAAACGCCCAAAACTCTGTCAGGCCCTTCTTCCGGATCAGCTCCAAGGGCTACCACACCAAGCGTCCAAAAAACCATTCAAGCTCAACATGGAGCCTGCGGAAGACTCCGACGACGCGTATTACGACAGTACGACTAACCCCTTGAGGCTCTGCTCATTATAATAACGCAAAACTCCTAATTCGGACTCTAATTGTATTTCAGTCATCTTGAGCGTCGCAGAAGGATTCAATGAGACCATTGCGGGTGCAGTTATCAAGGTGCAGCGATTGAAAGGAAATGGAAAACCAGGCCCTGAACTTCCCGCAGGCCATCTGGAAGGAATCCCGCCATGGGAGCCTGGCTACTGTTGTTCCAAGTCAAAGTTCAACGTAAATCCTCCAGAAAGAATTACCAACGCGGGTTTAATTCTTAACTTCTAATTTTATGCTCAGATAGACATTGCTTTTGTTCTTTCAAAATGATGTGAATCTCCGGAAGACTCGGATGAAGCTGCGCTGGTATCCCTTCGGCTTTGGAGAAGGCAAGATCCTCCTCACGTAAGGAAAGGAAAAGTGTTGATCACGGCAAGCACATTTTAATGATTCACAACGCGAAAAGCGACATACCTGAATTCTTACATACTTCCTAAACTTTTTGATAAGAAATATTTTTACCCGTCATTCAGGGCAAATGTTTTCGCTGAAACCGGCGTCTACTGGTAATCCACTCCACCATTCATTCCAAATTTGGTCAATCAACTAAAACTCGCTTTTTGTATTAGGAAAATCCGGAGCCTGGAGATTAAAGTTCCAATCATAACAGCAACCACAACCGCTGGAGGAGAAGAGTAAAAGTAAGGAAGGGAAATGAATTTCGGATAAAATAAAATGCACTCGGAATACGAACAATTAACGCAATGGACGATCGCTTATTCATATCTACGACTGTAAAGTATTTGATAAAATTTGATTTATTTGATTTATTTGAAACGGCATCATAATTTAGAAAATTCGTCTTCTCCATCTCCAAAACTAATTGAGGTGTATTCCACTTTATTGTGGGAAGTTGAAGGAGTTGACGACACGACATTACGAATGGGATCCTCCAACTTCGGGGGAGGAACAACCGTCGCAGCTTCGTGAGAGCAGTTAGGTGTGCCCTGGATGGGTACACTGTGCATTCCCGGGTCGATAGAACGTAAGCTTGGGATTATGTTCTCGTAAGATGTACCTGTATGACAAAGTGAGGCGGCACCATCTCCTCCAATCTCGGCGGTAACCCCAGACTGGAGAGGCATCGGAGGTGCCGTGGTTAAATGCGAATGAACAGCTTCGGCTGAAACTATAAAATAAAAAAATTAATTAACACAGCATTAATCATTATATTCATTCAAATCAAACAAGCGTGAAGCAGTAAGCTGGTGCCTTTCCTTGATAAGGGATATATACCTGAAGGTGCTGCCCGAATGAGCTCAGCACGAAGGGAAGGCAGAAAGGAGTCAATTTTCTCCCAGGTCAAAGCCCATAGTTTTGTATATCCATCCGGAGTATGGAAGACACCAGCCGTTTCCATTACCAGCAACAAATTCTTCAAGCTTTCCGGAATGGCTTCCATCAATAGTTCACTGTGCTCCGAGTGGTGCATGTATTTGTCCAAATACTCCAGGATTTGGAGCCAGAGCGAATTAAATTCTTCAAGTTGTAAAAGCGGGGTGAGATGCTGCAGGAAGACTTTGCAGAGTAACGTCGCCGCCCGCATGCGTGTTTCCTCCATTCCCGACGCATCAGATGGGTTGAGCGGTTCCAATAATTTGAACATGAGTGGAAACAATACCTGCATCGTAAAAAAAAAGATGGAGACATGGTACATGGGAGTGTCGTCACTAATAATTCACAAGTCGTTAGACAGGAAGTCATACCTCGTTAAAACAAGACAACCACTCGACTGGAGTTAACTGCTGAAGGTCATGGACGAGGAGAGCCCGTTGAAGATACGTGAGCGCCACGGTCCTCACTTGTTTCCTGGAGTCCGAGCAGAGAATCACAATGGCTTGAAGAAGGGGTTTCCATCCCAGAGACCACAGTGAGGCCATTTCATCCGTATTCCCTGATCCAGAAATCTCCTTTTGCCACCACTGGAAGATTTGCGCTGCTCGGGTGTGAAGCGTGTGGAGTAGGTCCAGTAGCTAAAAGGAAATTAGGAATAAAGTTAAAATTAATTCTAATTTCAGTTTAGTCGTTAGTTTTCGATTTTCGAAGGATGGGAGAACGTTACCTGCACTGAAACCTGTTGACTAGCAACTGCCTGGTCTTCGTTATCACTCTCATCAGCGTCGTATGCTGTAGAGATCGAAGCAGAGTATGATTTTGACTTTGGAATGCCGTGCTGATCGTTGAGTTTCTTAGTCCGCTTCTTAGTTTTGCCAGGTTGTGACTGGGCATGACTGGGTCTCACTCTCATGGTTGATGCTTCAACGAAGGAACGAATTGTTCCAACACACAGTGTAAAGTTGTCCGGAGTGATGTGGGCAGCGTCTCTTACCAAGAATGACAAGCTCTCACAACTCTTCACCAAAGACTTTGGATCTGGGTAGAATAGTTGACGTTCGGAAATTAGTTGTGGTTGCTGTTGGATATTAGGAACTGCCCGACGAGGGGATGAGGGCGTATGACTTTGTAAAGCCGAGTGCTGGTCGTCTTGAGTCAACTTTGAGAGCAAACGTTTTCTATTTTAGAACTTTTATTCCCGAATTAATTTTTTTTGTACAGCAAGAACAGCTCTTACCAAAATCCAACTTTGTGCTGGAGAGACATTCCCAATCCGGCCATTCTCATTTGAGTTTCTGATTTCCAATTCCGAGTCTGAAGTATATCCCCTGTCCGACCCGCTCGAATGTGCAATTTGACCTGAGTTGGAGAACTGTGGGATTGGATCTTGGGAAAGCGAGTGCTGGAGAGTCGAGGAGAGTGAGGTCTCCTTCCCCGTCCCCGTCTTGATGGAAGTACTCAATGACGATGTTGTATTGGTGAGACTGGTAGGCAATGAAGTAGCGAGAGTTGGTGGTAGCTTTCCAGCTCCAATATATTCCAGCACTGTAAAAATTATTGTCCACTCTTCCGAGCTATGGATGTTGGCGGCAGTTGTTTTAAGGATTTCGTGTAATCCAAAACTTAACTGTTGACTTAACTGTATGACGGCAGCCGGGCGTAGATACAATAATATTTTCAAAGATTGAAGCACCTGAAACATTCAACAAATTAATATTAGTTTACTTCAAACCGAAGGCTTCAAGACCAAGTTGTCGTAAGTCGCTCCAGTACCCGTGAGCAGAGGTCTTCCTTCCGCATTAGCCTCAGTGCGACGCGGAGTAGCCCAACTGTTGCCCTTTCTAAAATGTATGGCATGTCACTGGTAGCTGAAGCCATAATGATTGCAAATAGATGATCCTGGACGATATCCCAAAACTCCAGCGCCCGATCCCTATTCTGTATTGTGATCTTCAGTAGGACTTCGAGGACAAACGCCGTCTGATCTTCGTCGGCATCCTTCCGTTTTGAATCAGGAATAGGCGAGGAAGAGACCAAAGCCTACAGAATGGGATACGCCAAGGTCAGTTTAGGCAATTTCGAAAGTCAATTCCGAAACGTATACCTTGATTAAGTCCAGCAAGGACTCCAGCTGCAAAAACTTTGACTCTGACAAGAGAAGCTCTGGGCGGCATTCAATGACCAGAACTTGAGTCTTCCTTTTATTCTCTTCTTCTTCTGCGACTGACGATTTGCTTCCCGGAGAATCTGGATCAAAAATCAAGAACAGGTTGAGCATTAACTTGGAATCGGTGTAGCTGCCGCAATTACTTCTGAGCTGCTTACCGGCACTCAAAGCGATATAGGAATACAAGGAGGAAAAGAGTCCGGTCTCCTGACGCGGAGCAGATATTTGACTCCGCCGTATAAGGGAAACCCTTCCGGAAGGTTCAGTGAAATCTTCAGACTCTGTGAGGATCTTTGGTAATACTTGAAGTTTGAAGAGGGATATGAGGCACTCCACAAAGTTCTTCCATCCCTCTCTCAGAATGTCACCATGCCGATGAACGAGTTGGAATACAAGGCGACAGGAGGATTGACTTTTTGGACTCGTGCTCAAGTCGCCACCAGTTCCAGAAATCAAAGTAGTGAATTTGCAGAGAGAAATGATCAGATTATCAAACACGTCGGACATTCCATAGTGGGCCGAAATCGTGGCGCACTTGTGAAATCCCATAAGTGTCTTAGAAATTAGGGCTGGGTCCCCAGTTTTGTCGAAGATAAAGGACAAGGCAGCGACGATGGGACCCCAGGAAAGAGAGAAGAGGTCATGGTCAAAGACGCCTTCATCCGTTCCTGCTGGGGATTGGAATTTAGCAGCAGAGCTCATCCCACGACGGATTAATAGTTTCCACATGTAGTTCTCTTTCACCGCTCCCACTTGCTCCGCCGGCATTACTATTTCTTCTGATCTGTAACGCCAAAAGCATTGAAATATACTTGCAAGCCTTACCATACATCATATCTCCGAGAATTTTCCTTCCTACCTGATGGAATTGTAAATATCCTTGAGCATTTCCGGGTCAAAATCTTTCCCACCGTTACATCCTTTGAGATTTGCTTTCAAAGCCTCCAAACTCATTGAATTCCCTTGTTTCTTGACGTTGGTATTATGCTGGTCGACGTTAAGCATGATCACTTGGTACGCGAGGATGTAGGCCGCATCGACATTGGCAAAAGGGTTTCCATTGGATGAGCTCCAATGTGCTGAGAATTCTTCTAGAATTAGAGCAATCGGCCCAGCCTCTCCAGGTAACCGGAAATTCTCTAGAAAAATCCTAAGTGCCTCGTCCACGCGAAGTCGGCCGAAATCAAATGAAGCGACATATTCATGGAGGATTTCGCTGTTTTTCCTATTGGAAATATAGTCTCCAATTGCTCGCTTGTCCAGCAAAGGATTTTCTCGGAGGAAGGGCCCGACTTCCTGCGGTTGCAGTGGGTCACTCAGAATACCATGTTCCTGGAGAAATTTGATCCCTTTTGAAGCACTATTGTTGAACTGCTCTGATCCCGTGTGGAAAATCTGTTGAAAAGATAGTTTACAGTGTTTAAATGCAACTTGAGTTGGGATGATCAACGGGTTCTAAGATTAAGATTCACCTTTTTCTTGTGCCGAACAGCCATCAACTGCTCGTGGGTAGGCAGAAGGGAGTCTTCCTGAACTTGAGGACTATTGGTCATGTTCTTTGATGGTCTCACTTTGGAGGAATCAGGTTCGAATTGGTTAACATGCTTCCGCCCTCCATCAATTAATTGATTTACACTTCCTCTATCCGGGGAACATTCGTCGTGGTAAAATACTGAGGAATTTGATTCATCTGAGCCGCCAGATGATCCAGATATATTTGGATTTGCAGTTATCCGCTGAGTGCAATGGCCTTCAATCCCGTCCAAAATTGAAACTAGACCATCCAGACAGAGGAGGTGCGTAGAATTGAGACCAGTCTGCACAGGAAATGCATTCTTTGACAAAAGTTTCGTCGTGTCTTCGAAAACGTTTGAACAGAATAAATCACAGTCGTAGTTAAGGTAGAGCTCAGTGACAAAACATGGAAGCTTCCACAATTGAATCAGGAAATCTATGAGAGAGAAAATGGCTTTAAATTCTAATTCTAATTTTCCAGCAAAGTAGTTAAAACCGTAGTCTCATTAACATGAGTATGGTGATGGTCTCATACCCAAGGCAATTTCTCTTTGCTCGTAATTCCATTTTCCTAGAGACTGGGCTGTTCCAGGAGCAGTCGGTGTACTGCTTTCATTGATGAGCTCTCCCATCTTGATAAAGAAATGTTCCAATTGGTACTTGAGTGCGTACCTCAAGTTCTCGAAGATCATGAATAATATCCTCAAACTGATAAGAACTATTGAGCTGCTCGTTGACGCTCCAGATGAGGCTGGTGGGAAGTAGCTGAGTAGTGCAATTAGATTTTTGCACAACTCGTTCTTCACTTGAGACAGGAGAGGGGTGTGGACAGCAATCGCATCAACTCCAGTTTCAATGGAAACGAGCAGTAGTTTCAGCCCAAGGTGGATCATGGTCTCCGAGTTTTGTTTTTCATGGGGATTGATCAAGGAGAGCAAAAATCGAAACAGTTCCCGTACGCAAGGGATCCCGTAAGGAACAGTGATTTTTCCCCGAGCTGATGGTGAGACAATTGTTGGTTTCATCCAATCCTCTTCTGCCGACTGGAAACTGTCATCTACCACCGCTTGGGATTGGGATCCAATGGTGAATTTAACCTTCGCACAGACAAACGCAAATAATTGTATCACTGATCGTTCACGCTATAGAGCTTAATACTTACTCCGCTGGCGTTCTTGAATTCTGCTTTGGAAGAACGGGTCGCTGATTTTTCTGGAGGCGTTGGCTCTTCAACATGAATGGATGGAGGTTCTTGGTGGTCAGCATCAGCACCAGTAATTCCTGTTATGTGTTTCAAATTCAAATTCAAATTAAATGTAAAACATCCTGGGATGGGTGCCTCTCCATCACAGTGTGAACCCATCCTTATGAATCACTTACGAAATGGGTCGACTACGTCATTCTTTGACGGTAGTTGTGATGCGGACAAACTGTCACTTTCAGGAGAGGCAGTGTTGAGTATTGTTGATTGTGGGGGTATTGGCGTCGTGCAAATTTCATTTGAAGAAGCAACTTCAGACGGTGAGTCGCCTTCGACCCCGGATTCACCTCCGCCATTTTTTTGTTCGTCGACATCACACCCGAGTGAGAGTCCAACTTCGATCGGGTTTGATATTTCCGTTGAGAGTTCAGGGGGAGTTGGATGATCAAAAACAATACAGGGAGCTTTTGTCGGGTAGGTGTTGCTGTTGTTGTACTTTTTTGTGGACTCAACTACTGGAAATGTGTGAAGTCTGGAAAACAATAGGCGAATCATGTCCGTAAGAGCAGTTTCTGCCGATTTTCGCAATAACTCATTAGCACGGTCAATGAAGCACATCCGAAAACATGCTTGCATCAACTCACAAACGCTCTCGTTTGACAGTAACTGACCAAGGGGACTAAGGAACAAGCGATGTAGTACCTGTCGCAAAAAAAAAATCAAACAATATGAGAAGATTTCAACGAAGATATTTTTCAAAAGAACCTACTATCAAGGTCTCTTACGTTAAGAATCTTCATCAACACCAACTCATCCGATCCAGAATCTGTTGAAACAAAGTGAGCATGGATCACAGCATCTGTAATTGCCTCCACGGCACCCGCTGACCCATTTGCTTCATTGATAATCTCATAGGAAATAAATTTCTCGATCGCTGAGAGGGCAAGGGAAGTGACTGGCCCAGACGTCTCTTCGGATCGAATTACATCCAGGAATGGGACCAAGAAATAATTCGCATCAACATTTATCTTCATCCCAGTTGACTTTGAAGAGCTGTCGAGAGAATCCTTGAGGGCTTGCAACTTTCTAAGAATTATTTCCGATTTGGATTCCTACAAAGAAGGCAAACATTTGAGATATAACAATTACAATTAATTAACTAGTCAATCCTGTCCATATTCCACGTAACATACCTGTTGATGTGAGGCCCATCGGGCAGTTCTTCTTAGACTACCGATTATCACACATATCTCGCCACGGATCACTACCAACGCTGTTCTGTGATTTCTCTTTCTCGAAAGCATGATGATAAATCTAGAAGAGCAATCAGGAATGCTTGGACACAATAAAACTAACAATATGTATTCTTCGTATCAAACTCTGAAAATAGAAAAGAACTACACAACTAACAAAATAAACCCCTATTATTACTAAACTAACCTTTTTTTTTCAGCCAACGCTGAAAGGGTGCTAAGACTGGAAAACGACCTGGGGCTAATATCAAAATGCACATCCGGTTGACCCGACCCGAGAACGAAGCAGCTCTTTCTTATGTCCTCCTAAAGCTTAGCTTGGTGGCTTTGATGAATAAGACTTAAAAGAAAACATATGATGGTGAACTGATAAACTGACAGTTTCTGACACGTTGCTTTACTCTTTTTCTTTCCGTTCTGATTTTTAGGCCAGTAATAAGGCCCAAACTTGTAAATTAAACCAATGGTGGACAGTTTGCAATTTATTAATCAACATTTTAA
>Ga0194135_10000480_pt1 | contig 23685 bp, 28 predicted proteins | sample LitLau_LLRF_2013_FD_134024 | JGI IMG/M metagenome (GOLD analysis project Ga0194135, IMG submission 134024) | Freshwater sediment microbial communities in response to fracking from North America - Little Laurel Run_MetaG_LLRF_2013 (version 2) | ecosystem: Environmental > Aquatic > Freshwater >...
GTCCTTCATTTTTTGTGATTTATGCTCTGCCCAACATTAAAAAATAAAAGTTATGCTTCGTCTGGTATGTAGTTCTTTGAGGATGTAGGAGAGTCACTTTTCTATTCTGGACATATAGTTATAGTATAGTTACATATTAACGAACTGCGTTACATAAGTAAGTGCCAAAATGCATGCAATTCAATAATGAAGATGAGATGAAAGAGAATTTATTTTCTCTATTTAGAATTTGAGTTTTGGCGAAGTTCGTAATGCATATAAGCGCACGAGGTCTTATAAAACATAAATAAATCTGGATAACGCAACAAGAGGACAAGGATGGAAACTATACATACGCAGAAATTGAAGTGTAATGTAGTTCATTCAGAAGTATAACTAATTAAAATGCGCATTGTAGACTAACAATGAGTTTGGTGAATTAATGAATTCGCGATTATGGCTTAACTAGTTGCCCTATAGTAAAAAAAGTCGTACGATATGTTTGTGGAAAAAAGACGTGGTAGGCAATTTATTACTTTGCATCATCGTCACTGTAAGTATAAGTGCGTAATGTTCAACTTTTACAGTGCCTGTGTAGTGGATGAGCATCTAATTATTTGGGTGAACATGTATATTATGTTACGATAGGACAAGCGTTCTAGATTCACATGATCCACAAAATTAGAGTCAGATTGAATGATGAAAATATGTAAGGCCTTTTTTATGTGATACAATAACGCAAAAAGTAAAGATGCTGAGTTGAGAAGAGACAAAAGACCCCCAAATCTCAATGAATTTTGTGCAGCAGAAGGATGAATATCACGAATCCAACGAGTGGCTTTTTATTAATCACTTCCATTGTAAATTCGTGAATATTGTGATTGTGGGACAGATAAAGAATATAGAGATGCTTTGCCTCCCCATTGTTCTACTACTATGTTATTTTTATAAGGCTTTGTGCTTGCAACTTGTTCATCCTACTAATCTTATATATAGTCAGCAGTTTGGTGGAGTTGAGGCTGCCAAAATAATAATGTCGCATGTATGAGTTATATGTAGATCTTTATGTAGTTACTGCGAACTGCTGCGAACTTGCCATACATTAAGCACATGTATCATGTTAATATGCGTTTACATATGATATTAGCACATGTATAGATTTCCCTGTGAAAGAAATAAAGTCTCGACAGGTCTGGGATATGTGCATTAAAGACCCACAGTTCACTTAAGTGAATAGAGAGAGATAAATGTACAAAAAATAGTCTCAAGGATTTTCAATCAGACTGAGTTTTTCATCCACATCCAAACACGTGAAATGCTTTAATTCCCCTCAGTCAAAACTGTAAGGTTAGTTATGGAGCTTTGCGTCATTTACACATTTTACACTCGTGGGTTTGATAAACGTAAGGTCTCTCTCTTGTCTCTCTCTTTCCAGTCTCCAGTGTGCCCAGTATCTGGTTGGATGCGGTTGGTTTCTTGTCTCAAGCTTACACTTATTATTGTGTGCGTGTTTATATAATGCTCTGGAGACTCAATCGAGATTTGTTGAGAGAGATAGTAAATGAGCTTTTCATATTTTAGCATGAATGTGAGTTAATTGTAAGCTAAAGACCGAAACAGGTTATCATACGATAGAGGAATGACTTTGTGGTTAACCATATAGGTACTTTAATTGGTACATTTTTTATTCCCACTCATCAATAATTATATTGCCTTAGAGCAAATAAATAACAGTCTGAAATACTGACAGAACACCATTGGATGAAATTCTAAACTGCTCTAAAGTCTTCAATAAATTACAAAGGTGGAGAGCTGGAAAAGAGATTAGTGTTTCAGGTGTGGAGAATGCCAGGGTGTATTTGGGTTATCAGTTAGGTCATATGTGCTTCCCGATTACTGTCAAGGAAAACAAAAAAACAGAAATTGTGATATCAAAACTCGTGGATGGATTGACAGATTATTGTGATTTTGTAAATCTTTTTCCTTACTTGGCTGTCTGGGTATGGGTAGTAGTACAAAACATTTGGCTTCTCTGGGAAGAATTCTCGGGCTTGGCTCACCTATAGTAATTCCCAAAACCAGAGGATTAATTAAGTTTGCACGACTATGGAAAGGTCATGATTGGGGGGATACCTTGCTGTCAGATCTGGCTTTGTTGTCATCTTCTTCTTCGTCTTCCTCTTCATCTTCATCTTCGTCAGAGTCATCGTCGTCTTCAGCCTTTCCCTTTCCCTTCTCCTTTCGCTGTTTTTTCTCATCTTTTGTCTCATCATCAGATTCATCAGCAGGGGCTGCTGCGGATGGAGGACTGTCTTCAATCGCTGGAGCAACTACAGTCAAATATCAAATTGTTAATATATTAGAATTAATCCTGCTCAATGCAGAGTACTCGTGAGACAATTTCAATGTACCTTGGACTCCTGGTTCCTCAGCTTGGACTACAGCAACTGCGAGAGGTTGCTCGACTTCTGGAACAATTGCGTTTGTCTGAGTTTCCTCTGGTCGGCTTTCGCTTGAAGATGGATCAACTTGCAATCCTTTGCCTGAAGATATACAACAATTTGTTATGCAACGAGATTTAGGGATTAGAAATAACAATATTCAGTTTTGACAGATTGTATTTACTTGTCTCATCTCGTTCTTCTTCTTCTTCATCTTCGTCTTCATCATCGTCTTCTGGACTTCCATCGTCGTTCTCAGGATCGTCCTTTTGCTTAGTGGTTTCTTCATCGGAGTCTTTTTCGTCAGAGGACTTTTCATCTGATTTAGCGGAACCTGCTTCATAAACACCCAAATCTTCAGCTTCGTCATCTTCAACACCACCTTCTCCTAATGGCCGGATTGGCTTAGTCTTCTTATTTGATTTGGCTTGTTGCTTACCCTTTGGCTTGGTGACGGTTCTGTAATTCATATTAAATTATTAATTGTCATAATTCATCTTATTGAATAAGCGATTAAGGTCACAGTACAAAAACAATATGGTTAAAAATCTCAGCGGGGTATTACTTGTCTTGTCGCTCTTCTTCTTCATCCTCACCAGAATCATCGTCTGATTCTTCATCATCTTGGTCATCTTCGTTGTCCTCATCCTCATCTTCATCGTCATCATCGGCTTGACGAGCTTCTCGTGCAACTAATATAGTAATTCAATTGTGTTACAATAGTTGTCAAAGATCCCCTGAGCAAAACATTTGAGGGTTGAATTATACCTTGGGATGGGACAGTGGTAACTTCCTCAGAACCAGGAATAACAGTCACAACTTCTGGGACAACTGGAGTCTCAGGTTCTTCTCGTTGCTCAACAACTGCCACAACTGCAGGAGCTTCTGGAACAACGGCGACGTCAGGGACGGCAACTACCTCTGGGACAGCTTTAACATCAACAGGAACTTGAGGCTTCACATCCTCAACAACTTGTCGAGCTGGGACAACAGGCTCGTCCACGGGAGCCCCAAAAGCCGATGTCGCGAGGAGAGCGACAAGAAGGAACGACGGCAACCTCATTGTTCTGTAAGAAGAAATGCTACAGCTAAGTTGGAAGTGTCTCATGCAAATGTAGAACAAAGAACAAGCTGCGTCTCGTGAGAGCACCAGGCATGAACTAAACTTGAACCAACGGATTGCGGAAATGCAACACACTTTTAACCCAAGTTTGCGAATGTAGTAAACTAGCCAGACAGGTTAAGAAGAAGTAAAGAGAGATATGCACTCCTCATTCGAAAGGTCAGGGTAAATGAGAATCAGTCGTCCCCTCCTTTTAGTAAGCTCACGATAATTGCTGAATGAATCTCCCGTGTGTAATAAGAAACCGGTCAACCCGGTTTTACAGTCAACACCACAAGCGATTTAGGTCATTACACTTTATCCCTCATTACCTCTTAAATGTAAACCTTTTACAAATCGCCAAAATCTTCCTAATAAAATTATAACGAATAGTAAATTGGAGCTGCACAGATGTTTAATTTAAGTCGCCCTGATCAGCTCTAAAAGTAGAAATGTAATCTACACTTATTGTGAGTAGTCTTAAATGAAGGCTGCATGAAAAATTCTGCAGATTAATATTTTAAAAACTTCTCTTGAAAGGATATATAACTGACACAATCTAATGTAATGTACTGTAGGCAGAAAAAAATCCTCTTAAAAACCGAATGATTTAAGATTTCAAACTTGGGTTGTCATGAAGTTCGTGTGGTTTTTTCAGAGCTGCAATAAAAAGTCGGACTTACCTGAGTTCAGGTGAGGAATAAGGTGAAACAGTTGTGGCCAAGCTCTAGAGGCGACTAACCAAGATTGAGTCTTCGTACTAAGGTTTTTAAGATGTAGTTTGTTCACCCTCGATGATCAGGTTTGGGGTCCCGGACACATAATCCCCCTGAACCCCCCTGACACACTAACAACAAGTCTCAGCCAAACGGGTCTTTCTCTAAAAGACGCCTAGCGAAGTACCATAAGTCCATGTGTCCATCTACTAATTCTTCTAAATCTACTCCGCCGATATGAGACTGCTTGACATACATTTTTCCCTGTTCAAGTAGATCAACTAGTCATTATTGTGTGATTTAACTGCGTTTAAAGTATTCTTTAAGTTGCGTAATGTAGAACGCAAGTTTATAAGGTTTCGTGAGTAACATGTTTCACTCAAAATTCATGCGTCCTCGAAATATCAACTACAAGGAAACAGTAGTAGTAGTAGTAGTAGTATATGCGGTGCGTCTAACGATTTCACTTCGGGACTTAGATATGCATAGTTTATGCTGAAAACATACACGTTAGGTGCATGGACTCGAAGACTTCATCGATTCGTACTAATTTTATGCAGAAATATCTTGAAAGACAGTCATTCATTGAGGATATTGAAAACCTATTGAAAGAAAGTGTGCTGAGAAAAGTGACAAATACTTGATGACACACTCAGACTCGTGAAATTAGTTTATTTTATGAATTCCACCTAGTTGGCCGAGTAGCCAAGAAATTATGTAGAATCAACATGCATATATGTTCCTCTAAGCAGCTGAACCGATAATTCAACATGAGTAACAATAATAATAGTATAACCACCAAGCAGAGTATCAGAGATGCTGCAAGCAGTAGAGATGAGAATGAATAAACAAAAATTGGTTGACATAAATATTTAGTTTAAAAGATAATTTATAGCATAACATGGGGCAAGAATTTCAAGATAACTGAATGATTTCCGATGGTTCTGGCCATTCTGGGGGTCCAACGACGGATTTCACATTATCAGCTCGGCTAATTCGAGTGCTCCCATCAGTCGACCTGTCTGTAAGTGTAGGTGTTCTGTACAAAGTAGGTTTGTATCCTATGCAGCAGTAGAAGCACCTCCACCAACCTGGACAGAATATGAAAACTTAAAACTACACCTAACTAGTAAAGTAAAACAAAAATTCTTGAAACTTAAAAGCATACCATGACCTCCTGAGCAGACCTGATGTGAAGGACGGTTGCAAACAAAGATTATGAAAACTGCGAGTGCTTGGAATATATTGACCATGTCTAGTACGACCCAGTACCATTTCAGTTCATAAGATTTTGCGTGTATGAATGCTTGTATCACTTGGAATATCCATAATGTTCCCATAACCAGAAATAACTTTAGAAATAATTGGCAACTGAAATCAAAATTACATGTTATTTTCATTATTGATAATTAATCGTTTGTCTTTCATGTAATTGTTTTCTTCTCACGATTGTCTATGCTTTTGAGAGTTAATCCTTTGACTTCTGTTATAGAGTCTTAAAATTTTGTAACTTGTTATGATATAAAACGCGAAGTTGATGAAGAGAAGGATCCCGATAGGAATGTAAAAGTAATACAATTGAGCTTGAGCAGACAAAAAGCACAAAGGCTTCCCGTACTCTGGGAATATAAACGACTGCTCATCAGTCTCAGTTGCAATACACTCAACCGGCTCAACTTTCCTGTTGGAAATTAATAATAATAATTAAACTTTCAGACTTTCAGTTCCGTTCCAATCCATGTAAAACATTATATTTTATGAAGACGTTTTAAGTTACTTTTGACTCAGATGAATTGCTACAGATATTGAGACGATGATCAATGGTAAGAATATTGAGAAGACTAGATACCATCCAAATCTTATAGAATAGAGTTTCTTCTGGTCAATAGGTTGGAGTACCCTGGAATTTTCATTGGTTTCATGGTTTCATTTTTGAATTCAGTTGTATGAATTTAAACTTTGATTGGTTCATCATATAACTAAATATATAGTAACCTAAATGTCCACCAGAGATCAAAGTTGATGACAGAAAGCCATGCAAATGTAGAAACTCCGAAAAAATGCCCCGCCACACCTTCCAAGAAAAAAAGCAGCAATAATAATCATCATTCATTATGAACTACTTAATCTTATAGAGTGGGTCATCTTCTCATCATTCTTGGCTAGGGATGAATTATTACACCACAGTAATCACGCAGGATTAATCGAATAAATAAACTGGTATTGCTATAATATGTACCAGCTTGCTTCGAAAAACGCCTAAGCCAAGCATGCATTCATGATGAGATCTTTCATATAGTTGTCTTCACTAACCTACAATGGTGCACCACTTTTCAGAAATAAAGTTCTTGTCGATTGCATCAATTAACACTAATCGGATGAAAACAATGAAGGAGTAAAAGACAAATTGGCACAGGACGTAGCACAGGATAGTCCAGACATGAATGTTCTGTTGGTCTTTCCGACGGAAAAGAACAATGGCGGTAGCAAGCAGGCAACCCATTGCAACAAATATTGAGAGAATATACGCGATTTGAAGACCTTTCTGTAAGAAATGGACATGAATACTAAATGACAGTCTGAATTATATGTCTCTAATAAAGCGTTCCAAGAAAATACTCACGTATTTAGGCTTTTCGGTGCTTTCAGTGCTCTGATCAGAAATCTCAGACGTTTTACTGAGACATATGAGAAGGATATCCTGCTCCAAGGGGCATGGAACTGATTCAAGGTCCGTTTCTGATAGCTTAACTTGGTCTACGCAGTAGTCATCTTGGTCCAATTTTTTTACCCACAGCCCTGCACGGTCGGAGTAATACTCTACGTCCCCATTCTCTTTAATGCGGTACCTGCATAGAAGATATGATATTATTTCTCTGGTTTATTATAAAATGAGAACTTAAGTTAGATGATTTTATTTTACACGTAACGGGCTAAAAGGGTAGAAGTTTTTTGAAGCCGTACTAAAAGGTAATAAGAACTTTTCCTGAGGACACTGAGGAAGTCCTATGGCGTTAGGAAACTTTTGATGGTTTTCAAATCTCCAGTGAGTGTTAGTCGTAGAAGATGTCGAATTGCAGGCTTCGACGTATGGATCCCAGGTTTCGCCCTCAGGACAGCATTTGCGAAAACACGGGTTAGTTTTAGAACAGCAAATTTTTACTTCAGACCACGATTCAGACTGCTTTCTAATGAATGAAAGCCTATCAGAATGTATGCATACATTTTCATAACTTATTTTTTGCATTTTTGAATGTATCGTACTTTGAAATGCAGTATGACTCGACTGGATATTGTGACGATGAATTTTGCTGGGGATAGAATCTGAAGGTACCATTTTCGTCCAAATGCGCTTCCATGACCTCACCTTTTTCATCGACGGCTTCGAAATGAGCAAACTTTGCAGAGTTGCTGATACGAAAAGTCTGAGATGGTTCCTTACAAAATTTGTTAGCATTTCGTAACCTGTAGAGAAAATGCATTAAGTATTTAAATGGTTCGATGATACGTCTTCGAAATACTGACCTAAAGCTGTGGCCAACATTTTCTGGGACTTTCCACACTGTCCCCTCTGGTATTCTTTCACATGATTGAATTGTAGTTCTTAGAATCGATCCTTGAATAGAAGCAACCAATGAAATTATACAGAACGAAACGCTATAGAAATTCAGCCAGACCAATTCCATCTTTGAAACTAGTTAACTCAGAACCTTTTCTTGAATGAACAGTGAGGTTTGATTCATAGCTTGCATAACTTGAGTATGACCTTATCCTTATTATTTTAAATAGTGTCGTGATTTAGAAGGATAAATAAATGTTTCCTGTTTTCCGACTTTTCCTTAATCTTCTCGGTTGGGGAAAAGTTAAAAAGAATGTGGGTTTTACATTCACTAAACAAATACTGAAATAATTTTTGTGTGGTCAATAGGCTTCCAGCTTTCGCATCCTTGTTTTGCTCAAACTTTACCTTAAAATGAGTCAATAATGGCGATTTATGTTTCATTCTGGATTTTTGTGCTGTGAATCTGTGGTTGAGCTGAGAAGTAGCATAATGCACTATTAATATTACTGATAGATGATTCATAATTAACAGAACCTGCGTAAAGTATGCATGCACATTTTCAGACTATTTGAATGAATAGTGTAAACAATTGTTGCTTGTTTGAAGTGGTTGAAACCACTAAACTTTCATACGTACTGAAATTAAAAAGCAGATCAAGTTCAAAAATTTATTTTGTGGACTCAATACACATGCAATGCTCATTTTTTGCTAAGAACTACTTTTATTCGATACAGGCGTATTCGTTGTGTAACAGTCTATTTTTAATTGAGTTAAATGATATCAATAAATCATCAGCAAAATTATTATTTTGGCTCTTACAAATTAACAGAATTACTTCGAATGTAGAATGATTGAGGATTAACTGCTAAGTCTAGTTCTATTGATCCTGGCTCAAGATGAGAAATTACTGTAGAGGCTGAGCAATCACTAGCTTTCCTGGATTTGTCCCAAGTTGTTGAAGTAATGGTATTCGTGTGGCTCATGTGACGACGTCCTTCAAGGGATCTGGTAACTCTTCCACAAAAACTCATGAGGTCTCTCAGTCTATTAATAATTGGAATGATTACTGTGCATACTGCTGTCAAAAATTTTATTCGTATGAGAGGAGGGGCTGGATTTGCGTTTGAGTCCCGAACTGCAATCAATATACCGAAAACTTGCATTAGAAATATAATATGGTTTTGGCTTTTGAGTATATTTTAAATATAACCAAGAGTATATACCTCGTTTTTCCTCCAGAAATACTGAAAATTTTTTAAACTGAGCGTCTAACTGGCGACATGTATTGGGTTTACATGTGAAAATGACAAAAATTGCTATTCCTTGTGCAGTATTTAAAATGTCCGTAGGTAAAAAAAAGTTATTTATGAGATGCGATTGTTGAGGATTCAATAGGGCTGTTGCCCAAGACATTGCTTCAAATATCCAAAGGACACCCATCACGACGAAAAGTTTCATAAACAGCAAGAATCTGTAAAAAAATACAATTTAGTTACAAATGTTCACGAAGAATATACGTTTACATACACCATTAAAGCTCATCAGAGGCTCAGTCTAACCTTTTTTTCTCTTGCTTTGAGCTTTGTCTTGTAGCAAACTTTGTATCATTTTGTAATTTGTAAAGAGAATAAATTGTACTAATAAAAAATATTGAGTTAATGGTAAGCAGAAATCCCACAGGGCCATAGAAGTAAGGTAATTTTTCTTTATCTCCAAAGAAGTAACAGTATCGATCCCCAAATCTCGGAGTAATTATGTAAGGGTTGTCCCTGTTTAGATAAATACAAATCATCATTGAAATGCAACACAACAAGTTACCAATTGAATCGATCTTTTGATAAGATTTTACTATACCGAAAAAGTGCATCTAAGACTAGACCGGTTCCAGCAATTAAACTGGGAAATCCCCATGAAAATAGCCCAAAACATAGGAATCGTTTTTTCTCTCCAGTAGTATTGTTTGTTCTGAGAGGACGGCAACCACTGCAGACCAGAAATTAAGGTTACTAATTTTTTAGGAATTTATCTTTCTTGTTTTAACATTTAATTGAAATTTTACCTAAAAGTCCACCAAAGGTCAAAATTCATGGAAGTCAGCCAGAAGAAAGCAGACAAGAAGAGAAAATGAATCAAAGAACCTGAAAACCACAAATAAAATGTTTACGATGCATGGAATCTTCGCTGGAAAGAAAGCTCTTTAAACAAATCTATATCTTACCTATTAATTCACAAGCAAATCTAGAAACTTCTTGAATGCTTGTAGGAGAAAGCTGCACAAAAGCCAAAAAGGTGAAAGCTACGAGTAGAGAAATAACGTAGCAAAACTGAAGCCATCCATGGATATTTTGGTATTCCCAAAGAATTAAATACACCAGGGCAGTCAAAAACAAGAAGAATGAGGACATCAAAGCAATGCATCCGAATAGCATTAATCTCCATTCCTTATAAAATCACGTTTGTCATTACAAACTCATTATCATTTATCTACCTGTAATAAAAATAAGGGTTTTTGCTGGACTGCAAGATTACAAGTGGTAGAGTTACCTCTGGAACTTCCTTATGACCATTTTCTGGATAGCATATTACTGCAGTTTGATCTCTTTCATTTCCACTGTAATGTGCGAACTCAAAGACATCAGGGTAGTCTTCACCCTCAACATATTGGGTGAATACCTCTGTCGTGCTTCCACTTCCATCGATGCAAAATGAATCCATATCCACGATGCTTTTGGCTCCTTTCATATCAACCAGCATTAAGCTTCCATTCATCAACAAGTAAAAGCTGAAATCAATCGTCAGTCATCAGTTGCATTATCTACATTTCTCACTTTTCAGCTATTAAAAATATTTGAACGACATAATTTACTTTTCTAACGGAACATCTTGAAGATGAATGCTATACGTTTCACAATTCTTGGGCGGACCGATTTTGAAATACGGATCGTTTGCGGGATCAACTTGAACTCTCTTCCCCTGCGAATTGTAAAGGTACGGATTCCATCTCTTTGTACTGTTGATGCAAGTGTCGTTGTGAAGAACTTCATCCCGACCACAGCATTTTCGAACACATGGCCTTCTTCCGTCACATTGAGGGTTGCATATCACGGCAATGTTGGTTGAAGTGTTTACCCTAAATACCATGTAAAAATTATGAGTGCTATGATTGCCACACACCCCACACGTGCGATTAATACGAAGCAACTATTACGAAATCTTTCAAAATGCATTTAAGTTCTTCTCCTGCTAGCTACGTTTTTCTTACTGATCAAGGCAGAATTGTTGATGAGGAATTTGATGATCGTATCCCAACGAATCTGAAACTACCAAGTAACCAAAACGTGATAATGCCACGCTTGTATTTGCATCCGTCTTCTCTGATATTGGCATTGCTTGACTTAAAAATATCGTTCTGACATCCGACATGGCACATTGCGGTTGAGAAACTTGTAACCTGTCAAATATCAACATTTATCATCATTAGCTCCTTTCATATGAGTATACTTGATTATCATTAAGAATGCAACTTTGTGAATATAACTGATGACTGATTAATATATTATACGAGAAACTACAAAAAACTAGATTTAATAACGCTTTTAGGGAATTATGATTTCAAAAACTCAATTTTTGACACTTGATGTTGTACGTGAGTGGCATAATTACACAGATTGATTGAGTGGAAACAGGGAATAGTCTGCTTCTGAAGGTGTCAATTGTACAGATTTCCAATTAATAATGGATCAACCTTCATTCGATTGATAAGCAAAAAAGTAACGAGCTTAAGTGAGACGCTATGCTGTAATCGCAGCATAAAATATTAATATTTTTCTTTACAATAGTTGAAGGGCTTTCATAAATATTAAATTGCATTCCTAGCCCTGAAGTTGTTTTTTTAGTAAATCAATAATACATAGAAGGACCGTTTCGGCAAGACTTATGAGCGCATCCGCGTCTGATTGTTATTCTACTTACTACAGATCAATGTTATAAGAAGTTGATATTTCAGATGAAAATTTTGCCCAGAATACACGTAGTTTGGTCTTAATTGGAATTCGGCAATGGAAGCAATGTATGCGAAGCAACACAATAATATTTGACGAGCATTCACGTAGGTATACCTAAACAAAAGTAACCAATCAAACCTAACAAAGTAATATTCGCAATTTTTATTCATGCTAAAGACTCACAACAAGTTTTTACAAATCCTTTCGTAAAACTTGTAGGTATAAAAGAAGTAGTTCAAACAGCATTCGGTAATTACGCAGTCTCAACATATTCAGTTAACACTTTTACATCTCTATAGTATAAAATATCGCTTGATTCCCATTTGTGCATAGAATAAGAAGTATTGACAAACCTTTGAACGTATATTCTTTAAAAAAAACTTGTCTCTCGAAGTTCACCTGCACCTGCGAGAAACTTTACAAGAGATGCTGAATATCAATATGGTTGTGTCTCTGGAGGAAATGTTAGTTAATTTTTGTGCTTTTTCTGGTATAAATTCCCATGAAATTGTACTGACTTCGTACATGCAATGCTATGTATTCTTATTCATGTTCATCTTTTTGTGAGTCATGCAAAGTTTACTAATTGGTCTTGAGCTTGACTTGTGTGAGAAAATACCGTGAGAGCTAGGAAGTTTTTAATTTTTCATGAAGGACACACGCAAATAATGAAAATTGATTGTGGAAACGTAGAAATGGAGAAGGGAAACTTTGTAATTAAAACGCTAAAAATTATAAGCAAAGTTGTGTACCGGAAATTTACAGGCTCTCCGTAAATGTCGGTCATATTGAGACCCTCTGAATCTTTTGTTAAAGTGATGATAGGCCCACTAGGTCGGAACTCATCTTCCTCACCACTCGAAGCATCCGAGTTATTATGCAACTTGATACAAACTCCATTCTCATATCTTGTAAGAAACGGACAACACTTATTCACTACAGGATAATCGACTTTTTCATTTCCTGACACTCCAGAATCAAACGGGAAGATGTTAATCTCATCAATTGAAGGTGTAGCGGATTCATGTTGTACATTTGAAGTAGTATTGTCTACGCCTGTCAATTCTCCAAATCCACTGCAGAGTAAGTTCAAAAGTAATAATAATACACACACTAACAGATTCACTTTAGTCCCCATCATGGACTGTGGTTGAATTTACAATCGGTCACATCACACCATTTGATACTTCAAGTGTTTCATGGATATTTCTAGTCAATGCGGGATATATCTTATTATCACTTCCAGGGTTTTGGAGAGAAGGACTGAGCTTTTTCATGTTGAGAAGAAAAAGACTTTACTTTTTAAGTTCATTAAGACACATGGCTGGATTACGGAGGACTGAAATCAAAGTAATGCTGGACCAAGGAGGAAACCAGTTGTGACAAACCACTTGGCACTTTGAGACAACCATTTCTGTGTAAAGTTTGCAGTGGTGCATCCTTGGCGTTCAGTCGTCATTGTGGTTTTAATTTTGTGAACTTTTATTATATTAGCAATGTCACTTTAAGTTGCACATGAAGATGTAAAGGTGCCTGAAGATGATGATTAGATGTGCAGAATACGATGTGACTTGTGTAGGATGTACTTACGTACTTTTAGTGAGTAATATCTTGCAAACACTTATTATTGGAATGAGCAACTTTCACCCTTTGCGATCTTGCGTAATATCTTGTTCAAGGCAAGGGTCTCTAATCTCTCTAACGTGATTGAATAAGAATGGTTAAGGAATTGGGACAAATATTAAAAGTACTAGTTGTGTAGAAGATCTTCCACATACGATCCTACGATAGAGAATGAATTCTCATATGCGAATAATAGTTCATTCCACAGGTAACTGCTGCTGGCTGCTTGCTAACTCTCATTGTGCTGAAACTGGCGACTGGTATCATGCTGAAGACTTCTTTTTGACTCTGAGGTTTCATGATGCCTCAAACTTGAAGTGTTATACGAGAGGATTCTTTTGCGATATTCCTCCATCCTCCTGGATCATCAAAGCCCCTATGAATATGATCACACTTACTTATGCAGCTTATTGGCCACACGCTACAATATGCTTGCATTTGATAACTAAAGTCTCTCTTGCTCTGTCTAATAATATATAATATAAATGCAATAGACCTTCGCATGCATGAAGTGCTAAGGACTTTTATAATTTCATTCATTCGTTCGTATGCTAACAAGCCTGAAGTATCACTCGGTGACTTCAACAGGAATATTTTTTAGTTGAAAAACTCTAAGGCTACACAATGATGTTCTTGACCGAATTTTGGCTTTATGACGGAAAATACGTGGCAAAGCTTTGCTTTAGACAGGAAAACAAAATCTTTCTACAAGGGCTTCATGCTTCAATCTACGATGGCGCGTGGTAAACATTTTTGGCAGAAATAACAGATGAACGAGTATTATGCTAGATTTATTAGTAGCCTGCCTTGTTTCAAAATTTCAAGCCAGTTGTCCCATATGTATAAAGAATACAACAAGACATAAATTATTTTAGACACTCAGGCGTGGACATATAATTTTTAAGTCATGATAAATACAATTACTGTTGTAGCCTACAACACTGTGAGCAACATTAACTGATTGAGGAAACAGCAGTAATTAGCTGCGATTCTATATATTTTTGTTTCAACTCCAGCGTGAGTAGCATCTCCGTAAATGATCCTTTGTAACTTATGTTAAGGTTTTCTGCTACTTTAGGCCAGCCGACAGGAAGAACACTGTTGTACAATTTTTCTGAAACAAGATTTTTGAAACTTGATTTCATCACTTCCCAGTCTTCTGGATAGTATGTCCCAGTCTTAAATTGGTACTTTAATGCGATTTCTTCGAATACTTTGATTCGCCTGAGAATTGCATGCAGCAAGGAATCGTAAGGACCCGAACAAGCCATTTCAGCCTAAAAGGTATTAAGTCTATTTAACATGGAATTCACAAGATTACAATAATTAAATTTAAAAATACCTCTTTATTTTTCTTTTTCTTGCTTTTCCCAGAAGGAGCGAAGTCTTTCAACAGGATGCACTTTAGTACGTCAGCAAGTATTGCAAGAAATCCAAAAGTCTGCAAACCATGGTCGTTCAAATTAGTTTTTCAAGTCAATTCGTTTAATTAATAAGCCGGAGTAATTACCTCCACAATCGAATACATGCTCTCAATTATTTCCCCAATTTTTAACAATGGTGTGATCCTCGAGAACTGTAGACATTTCATTTCCGGATCTCCAAATACATTCATGTCGTCTTCAAAAGACTTCATTTTTTCGATGGTTTTCGGACTACTAGGATCTTTTGCGGCAGACAAAAGCAATTGGAAAGCTTTTTTGAGTATGTCCGGACAGCCTGATTTTTTATATTTCCATAAGGTTGGAGACCATGGTCCATCTAAATGCACCTGTTTAGACCAAAGTTTCAAGATTAGAATATACGCATGTTGAGACATACATCGTTATTTGGTTTTGCTTATTTGTTACCTGAACAAAGGAATATTCTTCAAATGACCTGTTGATTGACTTTATATAGATATCAAGCAACGAGTCTATATAGTTCGCAAGCTGATCAAAACGATGTTCATCTTTTACTTCAGTAGTGAGCATTAAAAAGCTGTTGATGAGGCCTGATATACAAGTTCTGATTCGCAACTTATCTCGCTCTTCTTCAACTAACAGTTCAATCTCTTTTTCTGACACTCGTTCTCTTTCGTAGTTTTGCATTGTATTGAAATCCCAGTTTGGTTGTAAAGTGTGCATCTCATCAATTATGGAGCTTCTCACTTCGAAGTTGTCTTTTTGTGCAATCTAAATTTCAGAGCAACACAAAATATTATAAGCAAAGAAAAGATTAATACTGAATATTGAATACAAGAAAGACTCACGAATAATGAAACATCATGACTGTTTGCTTCTTTAGTAAATTCCAACAGACTTTCTTCTACTTTCAGAAGTGGGGATTGTAATGAGCTAAACACCGATTTCCGGAAATCCATGAATTCTAATACTTTGTCCCAAGCTCCATATTTGTACCCAGACAATACATGCTCCATACTCTACAAAGTATTCATAAAATTAATAGGTAAACTGATTCGAAGACAAGACAGAATAATTTACTCACCTCCTTTATATGACCACCGTAAAAATGACGGGCCGTTGACAGTAGGCGAAAGCAGTCTGTGAGAAGTCCAGAGCGCAACATTTTCCAAAAATAAAGGTATCCTAATGACTCAATTTGTGCATGCTTTAAATCAAGACGATGAAACTGTTCTGCCCCGGCTAGAGCTGCACCACCAATCATGTAAGCCTTTCCCAGCATAATTCGCAGTGGAGAACAATATGGTCTTTCTTCAAGACCAAATTCTAAGAAGGTCATACTCAACAACAGTGGTACATCGTCATCAGTTAAGACATATTTTATACTCTCTTCTGTAGAGTTAACATTTGACATTTGTTGACTTAATCGATCACTTTCTGGTATTATTGTCTGTTTGCCTTCCCATATCTTTTCGTAAACACTTTTGTTAAAGACTGACTTCAGCAGACAATGACTAGCCAAAACCAAAAAGCTATCATAAGGCTGAGTATCGCGAATGTCTGTTAAGATTTTAGAAAGAATCAATTCCTTTCTATGGATCAGATAGTCTTCCACGTAGTTCTGGGATACACTTAGAAGATTCGCGGCATCAGTAACAGGATCTGAAGAGCTAAAGTTATATCTAAGCATAGCCATATTGGCTCTTCTGGTGACGACTGGTACCTAAAATATGTGTAACAAACAATAGTCAAGCTTAGTAGAGCTCAGACTCCAACTACGTACTGAAAATTGGTAGCTGACTTACAGAATATGTTCCATTAGTTGGACTGCAAGAATTCTCAAATGCATCAAGTATTTCCTGAAAGTCTTCTTTTCTCCTGATCATACTGCTAAAAAATGACCCCATGTCGTAGAAAAACATACTTTTTGCACCGAATATCTCGATATACTTCTTGAACACGTCCATGGTGCTTATCGAAGGGACGTATCCACCTAAATTTTCATGTAAATTTGTCTTGCGAAACAGCAGCATAGCGACTAAAATTGAGCGTTCGCCGGCCACGTCAATGTTTGCTGTGGCGTTGGATAATCCAGTAGTAAGAAAATCTTCCACTCTCTTTGGATTTAGTCTAGTGCATTCTGTGACATACTCCTTGTAAAATTTCCACGAATCGATTCGGCAGTTTTCATTTGACTTTCTATAATCATTATTAATGATCAATTAATCTTTGTCTTAATAATACATAAAAATGGCTTTTGGGGTTCATTTTTACCCAGAAAGGTAATCTTCAAGAAATGGCATCATCAATGATTCCTTTTTTGTGTGTTTTAGACAGTTCCACATCAAATTAATATATTTTCCAGGTGTCCACAGAATACCCGTAGTATGTGCATTTTTTAAGACTTCATAAGCCTCTTCGTACTTTTTCTGGGGATAATAAATGTTGATAAGACTTCGGACATTTTAAACTATATTTTTTAAAATTAAATTCGAACTTGTCTACTTACCAATCTATACAATATCAAATAGTACAGATTTAACTCGTATTCTGTGTTATGTTGTTGTTGTTGTTCAACAAACTTGCTCATCATTCTTTCCGCAAGAGGTAATGTGATTCTATCAGCGGTTTCAGGGGGCTCGTAAATCGCTTTGACTAACAAGCTCATTACAGCCCAAGAAAAATATGGAGCCTTGGGATGGGCCTTATACAAAGTCATTGCAATTTGATGTTGTTTTTGGAAGTCCTGGACCTGCAACACAGTAAATTACAGAAAAGTGCATTAAGCAAAAGCTAGCAAGCAAGTAACCCAATTATTAGCAAAAAGGATAAGGCTACTAGGGTATTACCAGGGTGTCTAAGCTTCCTACTACATAAAGCGTCAATATATCATGTATCCTTACCCTCACGTAAGACATGAAACAGTACGTTAAGTTATCTTCTGATTTGTCTTTCTTGATTGAATTTTCGAGTAGCTGACACACCATCTCAGCTGTACAGATGTAGCAACAATATTTAATTAACGAATATTCCTTGAGTTTTATATTCTTGTCTTGTTTCAATACTTTTAATTACGCTACTTGCAGTACAACTTACGCTTATTCATTTCTCTGTAACAGACTGTGAGTGCTTGAATAGTGTTATCATCTGTAGGAACACTGTCGAAGATAGGAGTTATGAGCGCTAAACATTCTTCCTTCTTCCCCAATCTTAAGTAAGCGATTGCTTTCAACGCCTGTTTCAAAGAAACCATAAAATATCCACATGATTAATTTTGATTGCAACAGCTTGTTCACTTTTCATATTAAAATTTTCAATCCTCATGATTCTCAGCCTCCGTTTCTGCCTATTACCACCAAGTAGCACAAAACTAGCCTCAACACAGCGATGAAAATCTCTCAAATGAAATTACTTCCAAATTACCGTATTCGCGAATTTCGAAACTCATTGTATTACCTGAATAGTCGGAGACGCCTGAGAATGTTTCTTCAACAATCGATCCCCTTCTTGGATCGCCTTTTTATTCATTCCAGAATCCAAGTAATCTAAAAAGAAAAATGAATGAAAATTTTGAAAAAAGTGAAAACTGAAAATCACCTCCACTTTTTCTAGCAATTTCTCCACAGCAGACTTTCTCCAGTTTCTCCACACCAGAAACATTCACTTGTCTTACCATAGATAGGCCTCAGTCGTCGCTCCATGATAGCTTCGGTGACTGAATTTTTCCTCGCAGGGCCTGCCATAGTTGCTGCAGATAATTTCCGAAAAACTTATTATTCCTTTTCTAAATCCGAGGTGGTGAGAATGAGCATTCAAATAGAGTTTAGAGTGTATGGCTTGGGCTGGAGAAGACGAGGAGAATTGACGACGAGGATGAGATGAGAACTGACTGAGAGTGTGATGAACGAGCGAGGAAAGAGAGAGCTTTGCTCTCCGGTCTCTTCGTCTCTTCCGCACAACAACCGTTCAATTCAATGGCATGGAGACCTGCGATTCCATAACATCACGGGCATCTTGTCTTCCTCCTTCCTCTTCTTCAAATCTACCTGCTGCTTCCCAAGTGCGACTTTGTAATGAATATGCTCCCCGTGATCCTGAAGGGACCACCACCACCATCTTCGCCCGATAAGCTGGAGAGGGTCAAAGTTTCCAGCTAGGACTCTAGGTAAGGTATGTATAGTTAGTTAGTAGTGCTGCGACGCTGGGAGAAACATAAACATAAGTTGATTAATGGCATTAATAATGCGAGTAGTAGCTTTGAAATGAATATGATCAATTGATCAGTATGGAATGACCTTTGCATGTGCATACATGATGAATAGGAGAAAGGTGTAAAGACAACAACATGAATTCAGTTGAAGAAATAACAGTGTCGTCAGTTATAAGGTTTCTTCGGATCAATTCGGACATCGGATGATCAATAGCTGTGTAGTATTGGGTATATTCATACTACTGAAGTTGATAGTGGTACTTTGTTCGGTTTTTGGTGAGAAGGTAGGGTAAGCACCGGAAATAACTCAGGTGAGCGAAGAGATTCATAAGAACTTCATGAGAACATGATAAAAATATCGATCGAATCAAAATAGAAATGTACCTGTATGCTTTAGTTCGTGTGTTTGGGGTATTTTTCGTCTGGGAAGTAAAAATTATGATCCGAGAGGATGTCGTACTTATATTTTGTACTAGACAATGAGAGAAGGTGGCTGACATTCAAGTAATGTTATTCTTTCGTTTAGGTAAATTTCGTTTAATTATTCGCTCTGCTTGGTTTATGCTTATATGACAATATAGCAAATCGTTTTTTAGACAATTCGTAAATATATTAGATGTATTTAGATTAGAATGCGTTTGGTATATTTATGTTCCCTATAGTTGTAAATTGTAATCCATTCAAAACCAGACAATTGTAACTTTTAAACAAATGACTTATTATTAACAAGTCGAATGTCGCTCTGTAGCTCTAATAGTACCAGATTTAAGATCTAAGTGCACGCAGTTTTCAGCGGGACTTGGAAAAAGCATTGTGAGTTCCTCTTGATGAGGCCCAAAAACGTTATACTCTTAAAGAGGATTAAAAACACCTTTTATTGCGGTTTCTGCTGTGTTAAGCTTTCAGTAAAGGTAAAGGTAAAATATTCAGGTGACCCCTGTCACCGTTTGGAGGTCACAGGGTAAACCGGATAAATAAAAATTCATGTTTATTATTTCAAGGCCCGAAATACACAACATATTTGCATATAGGATTAAAAACAGGTTTTCCTGTTATCTGTGACCTTCTAAACGGTGACAGGAGACACTTAAAGATTTGACCCTTGACCATCGCAGAATAAAGCTAAAGACAGCAGAAAACAGAAAAAGTGTCTTGTTTTGTAAATCCTTTTATTAAAGAATACATAAAGTTTTGGGGCCTCAAGCCGTATTAGCAGTTTTTTGTCTCCCGCTTGAGACCGCTTACACTCATTTGGAATTGTTAGAGCTACAAGTACATTTAGCGAATTGTAATACGTAGGGAACTTAGTTAGACATGATACTACTATACATATTCTGTTGTCGTGAAACAGCTACTTACTTGATAATAATCAGAGAATCTGGTCTTACATGAAATACCAAATCATAACATTATAGCTGAGAAATATCTCAAAGGAACGCAGCTTAATATTGTGAATTGTAATAATTAAGGAGCAAGAAGTGTTGATATATTGATAACGTAAACGTTAAATTATCTCAGCTGCGGTCAATCCTACAATACTTTCAAAATACCTGCTTTGCATACAAGCAAATAACTATTTAAGAACAAGTGAACTCCAGTCACTGGTTGTGTAATAATATTTCATCTCCAGGAGTTATTTAAATAACAGAGACAGTCCAGAAGTACAGTCCAGAAGTACACGAATGTTTGTCTGAAAAGTACGAGCACCGATTCTCCTGTTCGTACTTGGTTACTGATGTCGTGATATATTTCTATCTACAGGACGCTGAATTTGCATAGCAAAATTCATTTATTGAGATACAGTCTGCTGAAAAACCGGACCACCAGAATAGGCACACCCCGTAAGGCTAATAGAGTTAAATTATCCGGAACACACTTCCGAGTGTTCATCCCATGCAGCAACCTAAGTGTTAAACATAAATGTTGCTGTCAATACTGGTTTTAAGAACGCAAGGTAATTCAAGGTATTATCTTTTTCTCGTCTTACTTGACACTCTCTAGAACAATACCACTGATTAGCACATCCAGCACAAACAAATTGGGCTTTGTTAGCATTACATCCTTGACAGAGTGGTACAGGTTGACTTTCAGTTTTCTTCTTTTGAGTATCGTCTCTGGCCTGAAAATAATTCGTGAAATCAGGATTATCAGATAAGTTATATTAGTGTATTTCATGATCTTGTGAGTAATACTAAACTTACTTTAGAGGAAGCAAGTAAATTGGCCAGAGATAAGGTTTTGTCTGAATTGGCTGCGCTGGAATTAGACGGCGTTTTGTTACTAAAGGACAGGGCATCTTCTGAAGAACTCCTGCTTGTACTGACGTTATTGGAAGATAACAGTTTGGCTAGAGTAGTTCCCATAGGTGTTTTGGTAGCTCCTGAACTCACGGAGTTATTTGGGGTAGCATTTCCTTTGGCTTTAGTACTGCCTAAAGACTTGGTACTGACAATGGTTGGTGTGACCTGCTGCTGTTGTTGTTGTTGAATATCTTTGTCCTTATCGCCTAACTTTTTAAACAATCGACCGAGGATGTCACTAAAACTGATATTGGCAGATTGATTAAGTGGAGGAAATGTAGGAACCGTGCCCGGGGTACTGAATTGCTTCCTTTTCTCAATTGAGTTTTCAGCCAAAGCTTTTGATCTAAATCAAAAAGAATTTTAGTTTCATTTTCCCTGAAAATCTAAAGATTTTAGCTTCGCAACACACTTTACCTGTAGTCAGCTATTAAGGAGGCCACTTCAACAATAGGTCCTTGTCGTCCTTCCCCAATAACTTTTAAGTTATTAGTGTTCGACGTATTAGGTACCGCAGGAATCGAGTGACTGGTAAGTGTTGTTTTATTTTTATTCACTAGATTTTTAAGCGCATTACTGGCCAGAAAGAAATTTTCTGCGTCACTGGTTGTGTTACCACTGTCACCTTTACTATGGGTGTGAATGAAATTGGTCGAAACTTGTTTCCCTAAGTCCTTGATTTCCTTCTCAGTCTCGTTAATACTATTCTGCACGTGCACAGCACTGGATCCTGTCCTTATCGACTCTGCTGCAATTTGGGTGAGAAGTTTGTGGAGATAATCATCTCCACTTTCAAGAGGCATTTTGCTTTCCATAATACCCTCTACTTCTTTAGTTCGTTTTAACTGAGCCAACGTAATTTCTTTTAGTTTAACTAACTTCAATATCGAGTTCCACTCACGTTCTTTTAACAGTAGAAGAGTTCTTAAATCAGATATTTCCCTCTCAAATTTTTGTAAAACAGTATCTCCTGATTCTTCTGACTTATTTCGTGATACTACCATGTCAATGCTTTCACCTCCTCCGGAAGACCTTCTTGTTGGTAATACATCTCCGTTCATGTATTCTTTTAATCTCGTACTACTACATTTCACATCAGTACTTTCCTCATCTCCCTGTCGTGGTTCATCTTCGTCTTCCTGACTGTTTTCATCTGGATCTTCGACAAATCCCCCATGATCACCTTCTTCATCTCTCGTTTCCGGCGTTGCTTCTTCAAACTGGTTTGAGGATGGTAATCCATTTTGACTCGCGTCAGAGTTATCATTACTGTCCGACTCATTACTATCTTCATTTCCATCCATACTCATATCTCCTTTGATTTCTTCCCCAATGGGTCTCCCGAGACTCTCTTCTTCTTCTTCTTCGTATTCTTCGTCACCCAACAAATCAGTTTCTTCTGAATCTTGAAATCTCGGCGGTGGTGGTCCTTCCACTCGGCATCTCTTTGCACTTAACTCTTCCAAACTTTCTCCAACTCGTTTTTGACTTTTCTCAGATTCTATCGTACCGGTCTTGTTCTTAATATTATTACAGTCTTCTTCGGAAATCATTTCTTTCATTCTCCACTAATGTAAATGCAACGCTACTCGCTATATGTCTATGTCTCTTCATATACACTCTAACCTCCAACTAGATTCTAAAACTGTCCACTAAACTCCCGAACAATTTGTAGGTCTCCTCCCCAGTTAAATGCAATTCCGATATAGCGTCTTCCTCCCGACTAGAAAATGTATAATCCCCATCCATCTGTATATATTAAACAAAAGAGGTCAAATTACCTTCAATTCACCTCCCTCTCTCTCTACTAATTCCCCAGTATAAATTCATCCAAACTCCACCGAATAATGAATGCAAACGAAGTAATATTGAAATCTCACCAATAATACCAGACCCAAAGGCTTTTCTTATTATTCGGTCTTTCTGTTTACAACCACCAGAACTGTGAGGTCTATAAAGTATATATCAATTCTCATATCACTTTAATATCCATATTTCTCTCTCTATATTCTATCTATACAGTAGCTTTTGTCTTCGCGATTATATATATATCTTTGTTATCTGTATTCCTGCTACCACACTCTTTTACATATACCACCCTGCCAGTTAATCATAGCCCTTTTCTAAACTGATATGAAGTATGAACCTCCACCACCACCCTTATCGGTCCTTGGGGCTAGATAATTGAAATCGTCATCCGTTTTTTTGACTCCACACCTGACCTTTATGCTCTCCTCATGAATTGTATCAAATATCATTGCAGCAGCAGGAGCCTGTCTTACTTCTTGTGAGACTTACATGTATGAGATAGTCATGAGAGTATTATATCATGAGATGAGGAGAAA
>Ga0194135_10000481_pt1 | contig 23663 bp, 23 predicted proteins | sample LitLau_LLRF_2013_FD_134024 | JGI IMG/M metagenome (GOLD analysis project Ga0194135, IMG submission 134024) | Freshwater sediment microbial communities in response to fracking from North America - Little Laurel Run_MetaG_LLRF_2013 (version 2) | ecosystem: Environmental > Aquatic > Freshwater >...
AAATTTGCTAAAAAAAAGTAATAACTCAATTTTAAGGGTTTTTAATTTAATGAATATTATAGACTTAAAATAATAATGAAAAATCTAAAATTTCAAAAACCCGTTAGAATTGGTCCCCAAAACGGACTTTTTTCCCCCATTTTAATTTTAGGAAATATTTCTAAACAGTTTTAAATTTTCTTATTTTTAAAGTAATTTTTTATCATTTAAGATTTTTTATAATTTAAGTAATTTTTTATCATTTAAGTATTTTTTTTAATCAAAAACATAAAATTAATAATTAAACCATTAATACTAATGTAAATATTTCTTGCTAAAAATATTTAATAATTTTAGCAAATTTGCTAAAAAAAAGTAATAACTCAATTTTAAGGGTTTTTAATTTAATGAATATTATAGACTTAAAATAATAATGAAAAAACCTAAATTTCAAAAACCCGTTAGAATTGGTCCCCAAAACGGACTTTTTTCCCCCATTTTTATTTTTAGGAAATATTTCCAAACAGTTTTAAAATTTCTTATTTTTAAATTAATTTTTAATCAAAAAATGGTAATAACTCAATTTTGTGTGTTTTTAATTTAAAGATGATAAAACCCGTTATATAAAAAATGATGCGCTAATGCAATAAAATATTTTTCTGTTACAAAATCATATGCCGCCAAATATTGAGTATAGTATTTCTTATCTTGATGCACTTGGAGAACTTGACTTATACTACAAATTTAAATTATGGGATGAACCTGAAACGTGTAGATTAATAGGATTTTTTAAGTCAGAAACTCGTTCGGAGAATGAAGCGGACATTATGATATGGTATAATGCATTAGATACTATTTTTTCAATAAATGCGAATGGAGTTAATGCGCGTCAATGTCTAGGTTCTTTAGAAAACAATCCAATTAATGCGGAGTTTTTAGCGCGTATAGGAAGATTCTTAAAAAAACTTAGAACTAATAAAAAACAGTGGATTGGTGATTCAAAGGACAAAAAAATAACTTCGTTGATGAATGAAATCAATGAAAAAGATAAGATAATAGAAGAATTGAAAAATAGAAGATAAAGATAAACAAAAATGTTATTATGGATTTAGATTCTCAACTTCTTAAGAATATACTAAAGCAAGCAATAAATCGTTTTTATGTTTTAGGGTTAAAATACGAGAACGTATTATTAAGAGAAAAAATAAAAATATTAAAACATAATGTTACTGGAGTTGATTCTCCTAGAAAAGAATACCGTATATGGGTATTGAATAATATATTTCCGTTTTTAGAACAAAAAGATACATCCCGTATTAATTCACTAATAAAAGCAAAATATATTGTAGATAATCTAAAAACGGATGAATGTGACCAATTATTTTATAAAAAAATAATTCATTTGTTGATTGAATAATTTGTTCTAAGATACTCAATTAATCTATTTTGTTGTTCTACTTTCATCATCAATTGATAATTATTATTCTGCAAAGCAGAAACTTCTGTATGAAGTCGTTTAACTTTCTTTTCTAAAATCTCAATATATACATCTGGTTTATCCTTTAATTGACCACAAGTATATAACTGTAACATACCAATCCATTCTGGAACTCTATAAATATTCCAATCTCTAAAAGTAAGGTCTGTAATTGTAGCTTTATTATTATCCAAGTTTTCCAATAATTCATTTTTATCACAGGATGAATGATTATGTGAAAAAGCAAGAATAGTATTAAAAGGGTTAAGTTGTAATACAGGAGTTGTATATCCATTTAGGAATTGGCTTTCTTCTCCAATGGATGAATTAGGAAATTTATTTTTTTTCCAATATTTTTTACGTATTGCTAAAGTTGCTGCAGTAGCGTGATTATCACTATATGGTCCAAACTTAATAATTTTATGGTTTGAAGTAAAGAAAATATACATTTCACTAGTTCCAGCCACATCAAAATTTGGGTTATCTCGTAATGCTGTAAAAGCAGACTCAACCCGTTCAGGAGGATAATAATCGTCATCATCCATAAAAACAATAATTTCTCCACGGGCTACTTCGCATAACATATTTCTTTTAGCTCCAATAGTTAATTTATCATTCATACGGATGTATCTCGTAGTAATAAAATCAATATTACGAAATAAATCTTCTACAGGGTCTGACCCATCATCAATTATTACCCATTCAACATTTGATAAGTCTATAGTTTGATTTTTAACACATTTAATTATGTTTGGAATAAATGGTCTTCTGTTAAAAGTTGGAGTACATATCGAAATCATTATAATTACATTATACTATTTTTTATTATATTTATTTACACCTTTTTACATTTCAAATGCCGATTATAAAAAACAATATAAATAATATTTATATTTTTTATATTATGAATACTCAAGATAATGAAATTCAACTTCTTAAACAAGAAATTATTATGCTCAAAGAAAAACTTAAAAAATATACTGCTCCTATAAGAAGTAAAACTTATTATGAAAATCATAGAGAACAAATTTTAGAAAGAGTCAAACAATATCCTTTAACTAAAGAACAAATAAAAGAAAAAAATAAAAAAGCCGCATTATAAAGAAAGGAAAAAAAAGATGCTGAAATAATAAAAAATGAAGATAGTTTATAATTTTATAATAAAAATAATATTAATTTCGTAAAAAGGATATAAAGACAATCCTTTAGATATAATATAGGGATGAAAAAGAAAAAAGACTCTGATATTCCTAAAATTAAATCTACCAGAAAAGATGTTCAACAAAGAAAAGAAAACAATAAAAATAAGGATTTTACTTGTGTCAAATGTTCTTGGAATTCTTTTGTTAAAGATAATTTTTTGAAAAAAGGAGTGGAAGATATTGTTCTCAATATTAATAAAATCAAATTTTTATCCTATAATTTGCTTAATTATCATTTTACGAGATGTTTAGAAAATAATATACCCCTTCCTGAAATTACACAAAACCTTTTTTATCACGCTTGTTCTGTTGTTAGTGTTTTCAAGGATAGGAAAAATAAAGAATTGGACGATACAGATGAAATTGCTGTTAGTTTTTCTCATTTCAAGAAATCTTTAGAAGATTTGCCTTTTCGTGATAAAATGGGAGCATTGATAAATAATTTGAATAAACAACAAAAAACAATGACGGACAATCATTTGAAATTAAATTTTTATAAACGTTTCCATAAATATTTGGAATTAAAAACAGGAGAAACACGTAAAAATGTTCTTTATCTCTGGTTAAAAGATATTTATGCGGTTGAATATACTGGTAAAAATCCATTTATTCACTTTATGAGAAAATGGTTAAAATATCCGCCAACTGAAATTAATATTGTGAATCATTCTTCTCATTTTATTCGCATTTATTATTCTATTTTGAAAGAGTTTGAAAAACATAAAAATACAAAAGGAATACGCATATTTAATTTATTACCAAATAAACACTCATTTATTTTGGATAATGTAGATATTTGTAATACCAGTTTAGCAGATATTATTTCATATTTAACAAATGAACCAAATCAAAAAGATTTTATGGAAAATAAACGAAAGTATTGGAAAGAATTGTTTGAAATTGAAAATTATGAAACAAGAAATAGAAAATTTGCTTATGGAATTTCTACTGATGGAAAAAGTGTATCGATACGATTACAAAAACCAAAGACGGAAGAGATAAAACCAAAAGACATTACTAAAATTCATTACGACCAATTAGTAGGGGTTGATCCTGGCATCAGAGCTTTACAAACTTCCTGTAATGAAGAAGGAACTATTTTACAAACTTCTACCAGAGAATACCGACACAAAAGCAAAATGATATATGCTAATAAGAAAAGAGAAAACTGGTATAAAAAATGGGGTTATTATGAATATTGGAAAAAAATACCAACCTTCAAAACAATTCAATTAGAAAAAATGAAAAGTTATTTAGATTATGTATTACCAAAGTTGAATATTTTATTTGGATATCATCAAGAGAAGAGTTTTCGAAGTTTAAAATTTTTATCTTATTGTCGTAGCAAATCAACCTTAGCAGATATATGTAAGAAAATAACAAACAATAAGAAAACGTTGGTTGGTTTCGGAGATTATTCACAGCAATATGGATTAGTAAAATCTCATCCAACTGCTCCAATTCTAAAATTAAAAAAAGAGCTGAAAAAATATTGTGATGTTGTTGATATTGATGAATACAGAACCAGTAAAACTTGTAATGTTTGTTTTCAGGAAATAACATTATATAAAAATAAACAAATTAAGAAAGATAGAGAAGGAAATACAAAAAAGGCAAGAATGTCAAACATCCATAGCGTAATCCGTTGTTGTTCCAACGAGTGTAAATTATGTTGTATGGATAGAGACATAAATGCTTCGAAGAACATTCTATTGTTATTGAAACATCAAAAAGAAGGAAAGAAACGATTAGAATGTTTTACTCCAGCAGTGAAATTAAGAAAAAATACTTGTGATACTCCAGTGACGGAAGATAAGCAAGTCAAGACGTGTGATTCGTCATTACAAAACAATTCCGTAAGCATTACATTGGTCGTGAAAAATCGGCATTTGAAATGTAAAAAGGTGTAAGATTTAGGGTTATTAAACTATATTGGATTTACAAATATAAAAAAAATAATTAAAATTAACTTATATATTATTGTAAAAATAATTTTGGTCATAAAATAATTGTACAACCTCAACCTCTTTATTTGGCTTATTATCAATTCATCAATCATTCCATTTATTCTGTGTGTAATACAATATTCAGCTTTTTTCCTTTTGCAATTGAGAATAACACACATATTTTTAGTATCTTTATAATTTTTATTTGTATCGCATCATTTTATCTTTAATAAATAGTGTCAGTATTATGCCACCACATTCCATCTTTTTCGCTAACTACATTATACATATTTCTAAACATTTGAATACGACTTAAAGGGACCGAACAGCGGAATTTTGATAGGGGGTGCACGTTCGTACGCAACTGACTTATGTATGCTGATTTTTCAACTCTCTGTCTCATTTGAAAAGCATAATAAATAAAAAAAGACTTAAAAGATAATGCTTTGATAGGCATAATATCTTTATGAAATGTTTGAAAGTCTTCTAAATATTCCATACATATAGAAAGTCCGGCAATATCTGCAATAGATTCGCCGATAGCGGCCATAGCATCAAAGCCCTTAATTCCATCTCGTAAATACCATTTAGAATATTGGTCTGCAACATCTTTTTGTTTCTCCTTAAATATTTGTTTGTCTTCCTTAGACCACCAATTATGCATATTTCCAAAAGCATCAAATTGACTACCTAAGTCATCTAAAGAATGTGACATTTCGTGTCCAAGAGTAAATCCAATGTGTGCTAAGTTATATTCGATGCCTCTCTCTTTTAAATCAACAAATGGTTCTTGAATATAACCAAGAGGAATATATATACCATTCTTAGAAGGCACATACATAGCATTAACAACATATGCTTGGCTTCCAACGAGTTTAATAGGACTATTAGTCCAATCAATAGTAGGCGTATCAACAATAGATAACCCCTCAGCAGAAACAGTTTGCTTAGTTCTCCAATCTATTACCTTTAAGAAATTAGCATAAATATCATTATCAACGTATTCATTATCGAGTGGAGGGTCTGAACCTAAATTAGAAGGTTCTCCAAACTCAAATTTGAAATTGTCTAATTTTTCTAAAGCCTTGGTCTTAGTTTCAGGTTGCATCCAATTATTTCTTTCAATCTTTCGTCTAAATACGAGTTTCATATCATTAGCCATTACACGAACATAATCTAACATTTGTTCATCAGCATATTTATCAATATATAACCTTGTTAATTTAGTATTATAGCAAAATGCTAAACAAAAAATGGGAAATAAATCATTTGGAAAATCTTCTTTTTGACCACGCATAAATTTACCGTGAAAATCAAAATACATATCTTTCCAACCTTGTGTAAAAATAGATAGTTGCTTTATAAATAAAAATAAATAATATTCCTTCCATTTTTTAACCATTTTACCACTAAACCCATCCTTTATATGTTTGCTCATACGTTTAAAATATCCTTTATTTTGACAAATAACTATTGGTAGTTCATTTATGTCTTCATTAAAACCATAATAAGAAGCCATAGTTGGCCAATTAATACCACATTTTTCTATTTCTGTGGGAGTCATTTTAAAATACCCATCTGCTTTATTGTCTTCAGCAGAAGTTTTAGGGTCATCACTGAACATTTCAAATAACATTAAATTTTCTATTTCCCATATATTTTCAGGGGTAAATTGTTCTCCACTTATTTTAGATAAATTACGAATATATTCAAAATATGTATCCTTATATTTTTTATAATATTCCTCGTCTTCTTTGTTTTCTTCTGAATAATAAACCATATTATCAACTAAAGTAGTCTGTGGAATTCCAAAATGAACACGCATAGTTTGTGATGCTTTTTCATCAGCATATATATCTATTACTATAGGAAGCCCGAACTTATAAATTTCATTTCTATTAGCTGCACCAATGAATGACCACATACTTTTTTCTTTTATACATTTTTCTAAAAATGTTTTATAATTATGAATATGTTTTTTTACTTGTTGATGACTTAGTCTAGCAAGACCAGCTTTATAAATTTTGTTCATTCCTATATCATTTTGTTCATTAACAATATCAATTAGTTGAGAATAAACTTTATTCTGCACAAGACGAAAATCATCAATCTGTGTAATATATTTTTCCTTTTCACTTAGATTAACATTTTTTATCCATTCTTCATTAATAAACGTATAAAAATCGTCATTTGGTAATACAGACGATGAGTTTGGTTTTGTTAAAAGTTCAGTTATTTCTTTTACTGTATCTTTGGATGAATTAAAATTTTTTTCAAATTCTTCTAAATTTGATGTTTTAAATTTACATTTATTTTTAACAGACATATCTATACTATTAATATATTTTTTATATACTTATTTTACATAATTACAAAAATGAATATAAAATAGAAGAATTACTAACACTTTGTATAGGCTCACTTTGTATAGGCTCACTTCGTATAGGCTCACTTCGTCTAAGTTGTGCTCTTCGTAAAATATATTTTGCTTTTTTAATTTCTTCCTCTGTTATATCTTCAAAATCTTCATCTATTGGAAATATATAATATTGGCTTTTCTCGTTAAACAAGTATTGAGTAAAAATAAAAAATAAAATAGTTAAAACTATTGCAATGTATATATTTTTTGTAGAAACTATGCAAATTAAGAAAAATAAAATTTCTTGAGTGACAGAATTCTTAATTAATTTCTCTGTAGTCTTTGAAAAATTAAATGTAACAATTCGTGATAAAATATTAATTAAAATACTTATAAAACCAGTAAATAAAATACTCTCGTTTAACATTGTAACAGTTCCGTGAATAATTCCCCACATATTATATATTAATATATATATATATGAATATGGCAAATACTGGAGGAACCCATAATACAAATAATTATTATACAAATTACACATCTCCCCCTAAATTTTATAATAATATGTCGGTAGCATACATTAGGTCTAGACTTATGCATTCTTGGCAATATCCAGTTCAAAATAAGCATATACATATTACACTTTCTCCTTCTAGGGCAGCTTATCATAATGGAGATTTACTAAGTCGTCAAAATTACACTTGTGGAGGTCCAAATCCAATACATAGTCATCCACAAATACCAATGATTAATAATGCAAGGGCTGTTAATCATTGTGATAATTCAGGGGTTCAACCTCATAATTTTGCGAAGTTTGTTCCTGATTCAAGCACATACATACAATTTAAAAAAGAAGCAGCAATATTAGCAAATTTTAATGATATATCAAATGGAGGCGATAATTATAATGCATCCCAAACTCCATTAAGATGGTCTAAACATTTTTAGATTGTGTTAAATAAATGCAACTATAAATAAACAATCCAAGAAAGGCAATAATATAAAACGGAATAGTTGATATTCTATAGAATGTGCAAATTCTAGAAATAGAAAAAATAATAGTAAAAATAACTAAAAATGAAATAATATTATTGATTTCCATTATAATATTGTATGAAATTAGTATAATCCATTGTATTGAAATAATATTTTTTTATGATTTTTCTTTTTTTGTGGCATAATATTATCCTTTTCCTTAATATTATTATATTCATCTTTAAATATTTTTTTCAAGAGTTCATAAACTTTATACAATGCGTCCATATTCATTCTAGTTATGATTAAAACAGACCCAGTTCTAAAAATCATACAAGAAACAACATAAAGTCCAACATTGTTATCTATTTCATCACGACCTAATTTAGTTGAGTTATTAGTTCTTGTATGTTTATCACCTCGTTGGTATATATATTCACCATCTTCTTCTCTAAAATACATTTTACACTGAATAGAGTGATGTGAAGTTGGGCTAAAGTATGCTTGAATATCATATTTATTAATTAATAAATCGTATAATTTTTCACGAATAATTGTGTAATTGCTTGAAAAGTTAGTATTACATAAAATTGTTGTATAAGAATTATAATTTTGGTTTAACAATTTCTTAATATACTCTAGAAGTATTTCAAACATTTTATCGTTTTTACTTCCAGGGATTTCTAATTTCCCAGTTTTAAATATTTTAAGATGATATTCTTCATATTGATTTATTTCTTTATTAAATAATCTTACTATTAAAACACAACAATTATAAAACATATGTTTATTTTGAAATTTCAATTTTGATATATCCTTATGTGAAACTCCAATAATAATTTTTTTAATATTTTTAAACTTAATATGACCTGTTGTATTATCAATATGCGTAGTAATTTCTTGTTTAATAATTTCACCATTTGCTTTATGGATATCAATCATTTCCATTTGTTTCTCATATTCTTCTTTTTCATAACATTTAAATAAACATTGTTTCTGAACAACCCCTTCCTCACACAGGTAATAATTTATTATTGGTAATTTCCAGAATAAATCAAATACGTCAATTTCACGTTCCATAATAACTATTCGTGTTTTAGTTGATATATTCAACTCTGAAGACTCAGGGGGGTCTGCATATTGTAGTTTTTCTTCTTCAACAGTTTTATATTCGTGTTGTATTGAGTTAATATTATTTTTTTTAAATTCTTCCCATTCTAATTCTAAATCTGATTTATCTTCAGTCATTGTTTTAATTATTATTTCTTCACTCAGCATTTCTACAGTTATATTATTAGTATTTCTTTATTTCTATCATTTTATAATTTTATAATTTGTCATACTGTGCATTTGCTTTAGATTGCATAAGGGTCGAAGTTAAAGATTTATTTATTGAATCCATTGTATTATTTCCAGCGCCAACTTCAACATAATTTATTTTAGGACTGTATATTTCCATATCTCCGCCAACAAAATATTTTTTAATTCTTTTTCTACTCTTTCTACTTTTTCTACTTTTTTTAGTCTTTCTACTTTTTTTAGTCTTTCTTCTTTTCCTATTTTTAATAATAAAAGTCTTTGTTCTTCTATGTTTTCCGCCCTTTTGATTAACTAATTCGTTTTGCTTGTTATACATATTATGCAACTGATTAAAAGATGCTTCGTGATAACTATTAACGCCAATAGGTAAAGGTTTTAGAGATGGAGATGGAGGAGTTAAAGAATTTACGTAGTCACTCATAATATATATTTACATTATATACGCTTATAATTATATACGCTTATACATTATAATATATGCGCCAGAGTCGTCAATATTGTTAATTTCACATACGTTATCATCGTCTAATCTCCAAATTTTATTATTTTCAATAACAACAGTATAATAATGTCCCCGATTAACAGAACCTTGATGTGATACATAACCAACTAAAATATATTTGGCAGGAGTATTATTAAATTCTAGATGTGTCAAGTCCATAAGTAAAGGACAATATACCATATCTAAATTTTTAGTTCCATTTTGATTAAATCTTTTTAATGAAATGAGTAAGTATTCTGGGAAATGCCATATAAATAACTTGCGTAGTTTTTCGTTTTCTAATATTTCTCCTCGTAACTCAATGTTTATACAATCCAATAATTGGTTAGATTTTATTGGGATAAACAAAGAAGTAAGGTATTCGATAGTAGTAGAATATGAACTATTTGTTTCCATTACAACGCTACAACCAATCCAATTAAATCTGTTACACCATCCTGCAGATTCATAATTATCGAAAGCTTTGATAAATTTAGTAAGTGTTTCTCCAATTCGTGTTTTATTAGTAATTTGATTATCTTGTATGATGGATACTAACATATTATAATATTTACGGGTTGGAGGTTGAGTAATATTTTTAGTATCTGAAGATAATTTATCTAAAAAATACAGAATAAACTCGTTACTGTCTTCTTGTCTTCCCAACTGGAATAATCCATTAGAATTAGTTATTAAAACATTTAAAAAGTGGTTAATGTTTAAATAACAAAATACATTAGTTGGTGTTATTAGTTTTTTTACCATATCTTTCCAAACGGAACTTAGAGTAAATGGGTTTTTTATTTCTTCGATTAAGTCGGGATTAAATGCTCTAGCTAAAAGTTGGATACTTGCAATAGCAAAACAATTATTACCAGAATTATGTATTCCAACGACCATTACTTTATATTATTTTTTAATTATTTCTTCTTGTATCAATTCCAGTAATATCATAATTATACAACAAAGCGTTTTTTCCAACCAATTTTTGAACACTTGGAATCAATGGAGTAAGTGTATATTGTTGAATATAAGTTTCAGTAGATTGGATATCGCAACGTTGTTCTCTGGCTTTGCTATCATAAACTAAAAAGTTCTCAGCATCAATAGAACCTATACCTCTTGAAATATCTGGACACGTAATATAAGGTTTAGTCTCAATTTTGCATCCAGTCCTTAATAATCTAATTGACCCCTCTCTTTCTAATTTATTATTTTCATCAATATCAAACTGATAACCAGTTGGAACCATTCCTACTTGACTAGTTGCAGCGTTAATAGGATTTTTATTATTGAAATAGTTGGTAAAAGTGTATTGTTCTGCTTCGTTATTTTGTTTTGCACGAACTCCAGCATCTCCTTCGAATGAAATGTTATCCCATACTCTAGGCATTTCCTCATTTGTGTCAAACGACATAGTAGGGTCTTCAAAGAAGCTATAGATTGATTGTATGAAATAGTCCATCTTATATAAACATAATAAAGAAATATATTTACAAATAATATAATGGACCCCGAACCTATGAAAAACGAACCTATGAAAAACGAACCTATGAAAAACGAATCTATGAAAAAACAAGAACGCATAGTAGATATTCCAGTAACTGATGAGAGTTCTGCTTTCTTTGTATTAACTCAATTTATAACATTGGCTCAAAAACGTGGTGCGTATTCTATTGAGGAATCTGCAAAAATATTTGAGTGTTATAAACAATTTAATAAAGAATAATAATTTTAATTATTATAATGACTTACAATAAGGATTTTGATGTTAAATATTTTTCTTTATATGAAGAATGTAAAAATGAATTTAAGGATGAACCTCAGTATCTTGATGATTTGGACCTATTTATAAATCAACTTTACAAAGATGAATTCCTTTATGTTCTAGGAAACTCTACAACAATAGAAGAAGCTACACAAGTTATTACCAACTTGTGGAATTTGGTTAAAACACAAGATAGAAATGATAATACTACTTTATTACATTGGGTTTGTAATTATCATAGAAACCACAGCATAGACGAATCTATAGAAAACATAGAAATGTCATTTATTACTTTATTTTCTTTTAATGAATTTCATAAATTTCATAAAATTATTTGTTCATTATTAGCTTTTTAGTTGTGTAATATATGACAGATATAAAATATAGTTTAAACGAACTAGATAGAGATAAAAAATACTTGGAAAATGTAACTGAAAAAATTAATAATTACGAACAAGGAATTAATAAACGTATTTCAAGTTTTTCTAGTATTGGAAATCAAATTGATGCTTTGATGAAAAAAACTAAAACTTTAACTAGTCAAATGCAGATATGTGATATTAATATTGATAATACTGTTCAAAAGCTTGATTCCGCACAAGATTCTGGAGAAGTTAGAAAATTAAAAAATCAACTTACTGCATTATTGGAAGTTAAAAATTTATACAAGGAACAACTTAGACGAACTGAAGAAATGCTTGAAACTATGACTTCAGCTCGTCCTTCTCCAGATGAAATTAACAATAAATTAACAGAAGCATTGAAACTGTTTGAAATGAAAGGTGGAAGGAGAATTAAAAGAAAAACCAAAAAATTAAGACTAAACAGAAGAAAAAAAACTAAGAAACGACAATATAATCTACGTTAAAATATATAATAATGAGTGTAGAACAAAAACAAAATGAGTTAATAAATAAATTAAAAATAAATAATTTTACTAGTTCAGAAAAAAACAAACAAAAACTTAAAGAAATGATAAAATTAGTAGGAGATGTAAATAAGATAAACGATATATCAAGTGGTTACGATGCTTTACCTGACAAAAAATATGATAATGTATTTTTATTAGTTCGTATGAAAGGTGCGTTAACTAATGAACAGGTGAGTGCTGCTAAAAAGGAAGCAGAGAGGAAGTTTCCCGAACCTACTTCCACTCATCCTGCTGCCACTCCTCATGCTGACCCTTCTGTTGTCACCAGGGCCAGCACTGTTGCTGATCTGTTGAGTGCACCGCGGACGAGTACCCCTGCATCATCCCAATGGATTGAAAACCTGGATCCGACTCAAGAAAAAAAAGTTAGAGATGATGGTGAACATTTTTTTAAATATCATAATGGGTTTATGTGGGAAGATGAAGCTTTACCACCATTTAAAGAATATAATAATGATGATTTTCTTGGTGATAAAGAAAAAATAATAGGTTCATTCAGAACCACTGCTAAAAATGTATTACATATACAAAATATATTGAATTACAATAAACAAATATATGATAATATACAAACATTTATTACTAAAACTAATAAATTAAAAGCAATATATAATACAGTTGTTAGTGAGTTAAAAGTGTTACAAAACAAACCTGCAAATGCAAACGATTCTTATTATATGAAACAAATCGAAAATTTAACTTATATAAAAAATAAATTATTTCTAAGATTACAAGATTATAATAAAACAACACAAGAAGCATTAAATTCTATAAATAATGCTGATTTAATAAAATTAAATTCTACAATAACGGGTCATACTAAGGAAATAGACGATATTATAGAGAAAAAAGAAGAAGATGATAAAAAAAATTCTGGGGTTTTGGGGACTTTCTACAAAGCATTGGTAGGGCGTGGTGGTTCCACACATAAAAGACGTCATCATTCAAAAACAAAAAAACACAAGAGGCGTTTTACCAAAAAAAGTATGAAAAAACGTTATAATAAAACAATAAAACAATAAATAACAATTATATATATGGGTAATACTTCAAACGTAACATCAGTTAAAAACCCAGATACTTCCATAAGTGAAGAAGATAAAATAGCAATAGATAAAATTTTTAATGACGAAATTGAACCAGAAATAAAAAAAATAGATGTTGCACACTCAAAAGAATTAGAGTCTTTAAAAAATTCAATTACAGAACTTGTTGAAAATGTCGAAAATTTTGAAAAATCTGTAGGAATATTTAAATTATCATATGATGAGATTAATGAAATAAAAGATAAAGCTATAAAGATGTTATTAGGCATTGACAAATATCTTAAAGATATAAATACAAAATTTATTAATACATTATCGAAAGATAGTATATATTTATTAGATGCTATGATTACCAAAGTTAATGACATTCTTACAAATTCCTCAACAACCAGAAAAATAGGAGGAAAAGGTAAAACAAAAAAAAAATACCGTATTATAAGATAATATGGCAACAATTGAAGAAAAAATATTTAAAGGTTTATACAATGAAAATTTCCCCTTTTTAAGTGTAATTAACTTATTACCATTTAATGTTGATGACATTATTGAAAATGGGGAACAAGTTAAAACATTTTTTGATGAAGTAAATAAAAAAATAGAAGATACAGATACAGATAGGAAAAATAAAATTAAGACAATAATTGATAATATAACAGATAAAGTAGAAAGAAAAAAAAAGGAAGAAGAAGCTAAAAAAGCAGAAAAAGAGTCAAATGAAATAAAATCAATTTTTGATAGTTGGGGAAACTATGAAGAAAGAAATTTTAAAGATATATATGCGTCAATAATTGCCGTAATTAATGATAATAATAATTCTTTTTTTATAGGCAACGAAATACTAACATCAGATTCGCTACAAAAATATGTTGAAGCTAATCTAAAACTAAATGATGATATTATTAATAAATATAAAATCAGATATGGTTTAAATGATAATAATCATTATAATAGGCAACCTGATGAAAATAAGGAAGAATATATAAATAAGATAATAAAAGTTGTAGGAGATTTTAGGGTTGAAATCATCGAAAAAGGGTTGCAAACAGTTTATTATTCTAAATTCAATATTATAGTTATTGAAAAAGATGAATTAGATAAATATAAAATAAGGTGTAGAGAAAAATTAAAAGATGATAATTTTAATATTATATTGCTTTCTGTGAATAATGGTAAAAAAATTAATGGATATATTAAACGTGATAGAATAGAAAAAAACTCAATATATAACAGCAGAGAAATACCAGAATTATATAATTATGTTAATAACAAATGTTACCCTGAAACTGTAGAAGAAAAAACTATAAAAGCAGCAAAAGAAGCAGAAGTAGTAGAAAATTTTAAAAAAGCAGCAGAAGCTAAAAAAAAAGAAGAAGAAGCTAAAACAGTAGAAGAAGCAGAAGAATTAAAAAAAGAAGCAGAAGCTAAAAAAGCAGCATTAGCAGCAGAAACTAAAGCAGCAGAAGAATCTAAAGCAGCATTAGCAGCAGAAGAAGCAGCAGTAGAAGAAAAAGCAAAAGCTAAAAAAGCAGTAGAAGAAGCTAAAGAAAGCCTAAAAACTATTTTGGTAACAAATTGGGATATAATAAATACTACAAAAGACGGTAACTGTTTTTTTGATGCAATAACTAAAGCATTTGAAGGGAATCCAAGTTTTAAAATAGGGGGTGAAGAAATAAATATCCTAAATCTTAGGGAATATGTTGCTGGAAAAATAACAAAATATAATTTTGAAGATTATTTAGATCATTATTATCTATTTAAACTTATGGAACATTTTAAATTTATAAAGGAAGTTAAAACCTTTGAAAATTTTAAAAATAAAATAAATGAAAATTTTTTCACCAATTATAAAAAACTATTTTCATATTTTCAAAAAAATGATTACAAAGACTTAACTGATTTAAAAGAACATTTTCAATTTATAAAAGATATTAATACATTAGGCGATTTTAAAAACAAAATAAATATATTTTTTTTCAACAATTATCAAAAACTCTCTTTAGAACTTAATGTTGGTGATGATGACTACAACGAATTAAAAGGTCATTTTCAATTTATGGAAGAAGTTGATAGCATAGATAAATTCAAAGATAAAATAAAAAATAATGACGGTGCCGTTGTTTGGGCCGACGAAATGATGATTAAATATATTAATGAAGGTTTAAAAAATACAACAAATAACCAAGGAGTTAATATTATAATTATTGAAAATAATACAAGAAAATGCGGATTACCTGAACTAAAAGATGAAAATTACAACGTTGTATTACATTATATAAATGGTAACCATTATGAATTATATAAATTACAAAATACATCTGAAGGAACATCTGAAGGAGATAAAGGATTTTATACAAAAGATGAAATATCCAATTTATACAATGTAATTAAAAATCAATGTAATCCAACAAAATCAGAAGTATCAACATCAACAATAGATGCATCACCAAAACCAGAAGAAGAAACAGTAAAAACAAAAATAGCAAAAAAAGGCAAAAAAAAAACAACAGCAACTCCATCAACAGTATCATCAACAACAACTCCATTAACAGAACCATTAACAGCAACTCCATTAACAGAACCATTAACAGTATCAACAACAACTCCATCAACAACAGCAACACCCATAATAGAAGTTACCAGTGAATGGAAAGAATACCCAACTGATGATAATTATTATACATTTGTTAAAGCTATACAAGAAGCTTTTATAAATAAAACTTTGTCAACTGAAAAATCAATTGAAGCAAATAAAAATTTTAAAATTATATTGGAGGATGGTAGGACTAAACCAATAATTGAAATATTGGAATCTGACATATTAAAAGACCCAATACAATATTTGGAAAATAAATTAAAAAAATTTAATAATGATAATCCTGTTAAAGGGTTTAATATTATAATTTTAGAAAAAGATGAAGAAAATAAATATAAAATAAAACATTGCAGCAAATTAATCAAAGAAAATTTTAATATTATATTGGTTTATTATAATGAAGACGAATATAAATTATTAAAAATCAAAAAAGATAAAATTGCATATTACAACATTTCAAACGATAACTTTAATAAATTATATGATGCAATAAAAGATAAATGTCCATATCCCATAATAACATCACCATTATCGGTTAAGGCAGCCGTATTTGTACCTACATTAACACCTACTTCGGAACCTGCATTAATAGAACCTGCAACAATAGACCCTGCATCAGAACCTGTATTAAAAATAGACCCTGCATCAGAACCTGTATTAAAAATAGATGGAGGAAATAAAACAAGGAGACGTAAAAATGATAATAAAAACATTTCGACCCATAGTATAAAGAATGGGACCAAAAAGAACAAGAAAACCAAAACAACCAAAAGAAGAGGAGGAAATACAGCCACATATAAAAGACACAATAAATATAGAAGTTCCAACAGATAAAATTATTCCAAAGGTTCCTTATATAAAATCAATAATAAATCATACTTGTGTATTGAAAGTATCCGAAATATATAAAAAAAATTTCAATGAAATAATAGAAAAAATGTTAATAGAAGGGTTCGAAGGTAAATGTAAAGAGCAAGGATACATAAAACCTAAATCTGTAAAACTGTTGTCTTCATCATATGGTGATTTAATGAGTTCAGAAGTGTCAGTAGATGCAATATTTGAATGTATGGTATTTAATGCAGTAGAAGGAGATTTAATAGAGTGTGTAGCAACGAGTATAACTCACAATTCAGGGGTAAAAGCAGAAGTTTATGGAGAAAGACCAAGCCCAGCGTATATTTTGATTCCTAGAGATTTCCACTCGGAAATAGAAGAATTTCACAAGATAGAAGTTGGTAATCGTGTATTGATAAGAACACTAAACCAGACTTTTACTTTGAACGAAAGCCATATGATAATAATAGGACAACTTTGTTAGATAAAAAAATAAACTAATTATCAATATATGGAAAACATAACTTGGAAAATAATAGAGCAATATTTTATTGATAACCCAAATTTTTTAGTGAAGCATCACTTGGATTCATATAATGATTTTGTATCTATAGGATTGCAATCAATTTTTAAAGATAATAATCCTTGGAAATTTTCAACAAGAAATGGAGAAGGCTTAATAAATTTGTATATTGGTGGAAGAGAAGGGCAAATGTTATATTTTTCAAAGCCGATAATATATGACAAAGATACAACGTCATATATGTATCCAAATTCAGCGAGATTACGTAATATGTCTTATATGACAAATCTATTTGTAGATATAGTAGTGGAGATAACAGAAAATGGATCAACAAGAGAACATATATTAGAAAAAATAAAGTTTGGGGCAATACCGATAATGCTTCAATCAAAATTATGTATTCTTAATAACTTACCGCCGAAGATAAGATATACAATGGGTGAGTGTGTAAGTGACTATGGAGGTTATTTTATAATATCTGGAAAAGAAAAGGTAATTTTACCACAAGAAGACTTTGCAGATAATACTTGTAACATAAAAATACACAAATCTTCAGACTTAGATTATTCACATTCGGTTAGTATTCGAACAGTGAGTGATGACCCAAGCAAACATATAAGAACAACATCAATATATTATTGCAGAGGGACAACAATTTTTGAAAGTGAAGGAGAAGAAAATAAGGAGAAGGCTTATATTGGAGGTAATATTTTAGTAAATATACCAAACGTTAAAAGACCAATCCCTTTATTTATAGTAATGCGAGCACTTGGTATTACAAGTGATTACGATATAATAAAAACCTGTATAATGGATATGGAAAAAAATAAAAGATTTATAGATATGTTTGTAGTTTCAATACACGACGCAAATATAGTTTTAGATAGAATGGCAGCATTAGAATTTATAGCAAATGCAACAAAAAGAGGGACTATTGATGGGCTTTTAGATATTTTTGCTAATTATATGTTGGTCCATTTAGGAGAAACAAACTACATAGATAAGGCGTTTTTTCTTGGTAAGATGGTTTTTAAGATGTTAAAAGTAGTAACAGGGGAAGATAGCCCAACAGATAGAGATAGTTTTTTAAATAAGCGTGTATTACCAACAGGTAGGCTTATGTATAATTTATTTCGTGAATATTATATAATTCAAAAGAGAGAAGTAGAACGTGTGATTGATAGTGAATATAACTTCCACACAGGTCAATATGAGAATAATTTATATAGATTAATAGAACAAAATATAAATACTTTCCTTGAAAAACAACAAGTAAGTGTAGGATTAATGAATGCATTTAAGGGTAATTGGGGTGCAACAGAGCATACTTATGTTGAGGGTGTAGTTCAAGACTTGAATAGACTAAGTTATTTTACTTTTATTTCCCATTTAAGAAAATTAATACTTCAAATGGAACCAACATCTAAAGTATTGGGACCTAGATATCTTAATAGTTCAACTTGGGGATATACTGACCCCGTAGATACTCCAGACGGAGAACATATTGGACTTCATAAACATTTATCTATAATGGCAACAATAACTAAGCCATCATCCAAAGTATTAATAAAAAATATAATAGGGCATTATTTACAGCCGATATCATTGTTTTATAATTATACGGAAAAGTTGATTCAATTTACTTCTGTAAATATTAATGGCGAATGGATAGGATTAACAGATAAACCGTTACAACTTTGCAATGAATTTAGAATAAAACGAAGAGAAAAACAAATCGATATTTATGCAAGCATACATTTTAATACTTCGCAAAATGAAATTTATATATTAACTGATGCTGGCAGATTAACAAGACCCTTATTCTATATTGATAACACAGGTTCTTGGGAGAGATACCTAGATGGACAGTTATGGTCAGACATTTCTGGTTCAGTAATAGAATGGGTTGATATGAATGAATCCGAAGGAGCATTAATTTGTCCAGATTATTCATTTATTGGAACTCAACATACACATATGGAAATAGATAATTCTCTTATTTTTGGAGTAATGGGTAATTGTATCCCCTTCCCAGAACATAACCAATTTCCAAGAAATGTATTCTCTTGTGGTCAAAGTCGTCAAGCAGTATCTCTTTATAATACTAATTACCTTAATCGAATTGATGGTATGGGCGTTGTGTTGGATTGTGGTCAAACGCCTTTAGTTCAGTCTAAATATTTTAAATATACTACAGGAGAAAAACATCCATATGGTGTTAATGCTATGGTGGCTATATTATCTTACTCATCATACAATGTTGAAGATGCTATATTAATAAATGCTGCTTCATTAGACAGAGGTTTATTCCATACTACTTATTACTCTTCATATCAAGCACACGAAGAAATTAATGAAAAAACTGGAAAAGCTACAACATTTTCAGACGTTAAGAATAATCCAATTACTGTAACTGGAATTAAATCGGGTTGGGACTATAATCAGTTGGATAGCAATGGTATCATTAGAGAAGGAACTAAATTAACTGAAAAAATGGTAGTTATTGGTAAAACGAAACCAGTTAATGCAACGATGTTAAAAGATGACTCCGTCGCAACTGAAAAAGGACAACTTGGATATGTTGATAAAGTATTTTTAAGTTATGACGAAGAAGGAAAACGTATAGCAAAGGTTCGTGTTCGCGAAGAAAGAATACCAAGTTTTGGAGATAAATTTGCTTCCCGTTTTGGTCAAAAGGGAACTATTGGAAGAATTATAAAAGAAGAAGATATGCCATTTAATGCAGATGGAGTTAGACCTGATTTAATTATAAATCCCCACGCAATTCCTAGTCGTATGACAATAGGCCAATTAATAGATTGTGTATTAGGTAAAGCTTGTTCAATACTTGGCGGCTTTGGTAATTCTACTTCGTTTGAAGGTAATGGCAAACATTTAGATTCTTTGGGTAAAATATTAATTGAAAATGGGTATGAACGTTCTGGCGAGGAAATCTTATATAATGGAATGAATGGCGAACAACTGGAAGCAAACGTATTTTTTGGTCCAACCTACTATATGAGATTAAAACATATGGTTAAGGATAAAATTAATTTTAGAGCACGAGGACCAAAAGCTGAATTAACAAGACAACCAGTAGGTGGGCGTGCATTAGATGGTGGATTAAAAATTGGTCAAATGGAACGTGACTGTATTATATCACACGGAATTTCTAAATTTACTCAAGAAAGTTTTATGGATAGAAGCGATGCGTATTCAGTAGTAGTATCTAAAAAGACTGGGTTAATAGCAAAATATAATCCAGAAAAAAATATTTATGATGACGATGAGTTATTAGCAGATAATACATTTTGTAAGGTAAATATTCCGTATTCATTTAAATTAATGATTCAAGAACTTGAAACTATGAATGTTTCGTGTAAAATGGTATTATCATAATATGCATAAAAATGATAAGAATTTTTCTAATATATAAACTAAAACCAAAAAATGACTGATTTATCAATAGAACAATCTGTTGCAATTGAACAATTTAAAGAAGGACATAATTTATTTATTTCAGGTCCTGCTGGAAGTGGAAAAAGTTTTATTATTAATTTATTATTCAAGCAAGCCAAAATAAACAGAAAAAATATACAAATATGTGCCCCAACAGGTTGTTCTTCATTATTATTAAAAGATATTGGTGCAAAAACAATACATAGCTTTGCAGGTATTGGTCTGGCTACAGAAGAAAATGTAGTTATAGTAAATAAAGTTTATTCTAACTATAATAAACGTAAAGATTGGAAATCGTTAGATGTGTTGATTATCGACGAGTGTTCGATGATTTCAGTTAAAATATTTGAATTAATTGACGCAATAGCTAAACGTTGTAGAAACAATAATAAACCATTTGGAAAAATTCAAATAGTTTTAGTTGGGGATTATTTTCAATTATGTCCAATCGAGACACAAGGGCAACCAGAAACAGGTAAATTTTGTTTTGAAAGCCCATTATGGAATGAAACATTTAAACCAGAAAATCATATTATTTTAAAAACAATATTTAGACAAAAAGATATGGTGTTTCAAACAATTCTTGAAGAAGTTAGATTAAATAAAATGTCAGATGAAACCATTGACATATTAAATAGTCGTGTTGGACAAATACCAGACTCACATATTCCTATATGTAAAATATTTCCAATCAATAATTTGGTTGAAAAAGAAAATAACAAAAAATTTAATGAATTATTAACCGAAAAAAAAGTTTATACAATGACTTCAATTTTAGACTATCCTGAATTAATGAGAACTATTGATAGCACTGAAAGCCAGATAAATTCAGAAGTTTCAAGATTAAAACAGAATTCTCTGCTTAGGGAAATATTAGAATTACGAGCGGAAGCGACTGTAATGTGTGTTACAAATATGCCAGATTTTGGTATATGTAATGGTTCCCTTGGAAAGATAGTAAGTATTGAAAATAACATAATCATAGTTAATTTTGGCCCTGATGTTGGACATATACATATATCAAAGCATAGAAACGAAAGCGAATATATCAAGGGTGTGTTTATTCAACAATTCCCTTTAATTTTGGGTTATGCTTCTACAATTCATAAAATTCAAGGACAAACAATTGACAATATTGAACTTGATATAGGAAGTTCAGTATTTACTTCTGCGCAAAGTTATGTAGGAATTTCACGAGCTAAAACTCTAGATGGATTATATTTAAAATCATTTAATCCAACTAAAGTAAAAACTAATCCTAAAGCAATCGAGTTTTATAATAATTTGAATTAAAGAAACTTTATATTTAGTTATATAATGTTTTTCATATTATTTTTTATTTCACAAGTATTTAGTTTTAATTTAAACCAAGCAAACATAAGTGTTTTTCTATCTGCAGCTGCTTATTGTCCAAAAGAAAATTATAAAACAATGAATGTAGGTATTAATGTTACAGATGTTATTTACGATAAAAAAACAGATATGCAGGGATATGTTGGTATAAATGACCCATTTATTTATGTTGTATTTAGAGGAAGTGATTCTATTGATAATTGGATTCAAGATTTAGATGTTATAAAAACTAATTATACATCATATTATGATTGTAAATGCTTAGTTCATACTGGGTTTTATGAAACTGCTTTAAATGTGAAGGACCAAGTTATCAACGCAATCGATAGAATTCTTGGAAGATATGACGATAAATATATTATTGTAACTGGTCATAGTTTGGGTGCAGCTATAAGTAATTTTATTTCAATGGAACTAATAAAATATTATTCAAATGTAGAATTATACAGTTTTGGACAACCCAAATGTGGAGATGAAATATATGCAAATTTTTTTAATAAAAAAATGAATGTTCGTTCTAACAGAATAACACATTATAATGATGTTGTTCCCCATTTGCCTGAAATTAATTATTATCATAGTCGTCACGAAATTTATGAAGATGAAAATCATAAATTAACAGATTGTTATGATAACGACCCTAATTGTTCTGAACAGTTTAAGTTATATCAAACTTCAGTTAGTTCTCATATGAATTATTTAAGTCAAGATATGCATTGTAATGTGTAAATAAAAAAGATTATAAATTTTTAATTATAGTTTCAATATTGGTTATTCTTTTGTCCAGTTCAATAATTAAATCCCCAAGTCTTTTTAAGTTTTCCCCTATTTGGGAATTATTTAAAGGAGGATATTCTGGAATTATTGTAAAATTTTCATAAAATAGATACACATGATAATTATTATCTTTAATGTTTAGTTTTCTTTTATAAATAAGTTCTGTTAATTCATTACTTAAAGGACGAACAAAATGAATATAAGCAGACTTATAATGTTTATTTTTCTGTAAAACTAAATCAACTCTTGAAATTGGAACTTGAAATAATGGGTTTAATAATATTTCAAGTGATTCCGTAGTATCGTTATTTTTAATTTTTGGAATATAAACAGATTGCATTTTGCGTTTTATTTAGTTTCCGGTATTTTTTCCATCATTTTTTTTATTAACTAATCAAACAATTAATATTTATAAAATAAAAAAAATGATATCAAATAACTAATAATTATAAAATAAAAAAAATGCAATTTAACACTCAACCTATTTATGATGCAATTATGCAATTTAACACTCAACCTATTTATGATGAAATTATGCAATTTATTAATCAACCTTTAGCTGTATATAGTATTTTAATAATTATTTATTTATCTATTGTATTATTAATTAAAGATAAGTATAATAATATTACTG
>Ga0194135_10000482_pt1 | contig 23649 bp, 24 predicted proteins | sample LitLau_LLRF_2013_FD_134024 | JGI IMG/M metagenome (GOLD analysis project Ga0194135, IMG submission 134024) | Freshwater sediment microbial communities in response to fracking from North America - Little Laurel Run_MetaG_LLRF_2013 (version 2) | ecosystem: Environmental > Aquatic > Freshwater >...
CTTCAGATCAGCTGGGCTCTCTCTCTCTCGCTCTCTCTCTCTCTCTGTTTCTTATGTCATGTCATCATCCTCATATCATACAACAGCATCCGCAAACAGAAACAACTCATGAGCCTATAAAATAATACTTGGCACTGGATATATATGTATTATGTGTACATAATATATTTAATACTACTGCTACTCTAGCTTGCATGCATGACAGGATCACCACCACAGTTTTCTGTGGAGATTATTTTTTAGGCAGCTCATCTGCATACTGGAAGGCATGCATGAGTTTACTACACAGACGGCTATTATAACTAAAAAGCAGTGATTTATACTAATTAAATCGTACTACACGTAGCAGAAGGTGCATTAACCATGATGATCCTATGAAAATAAAGTAGTCTTCGATGTATATTAGAATTTACGATATGATTGGATGTGTGACATTGGCAGACATTAAAAAGCGATACTGATAATAATGATGTCTTCTTCATCAGTCGTAGTTTTGTCAATTTGAGCTTTTGAACTGTTATGGTCATATTGGTCATAATGTGTGTGTGACAATGGCCTTCTCTCTGGGCATTGTCCGAGTGTAGGTTCTTGGTAGACGAAGAAGACACCAAAAGAGCCAAGCAATAAAGTGTGTGAGTGCGAGTGTCGTTGTACTCGCCGTGTAGGTCCTGACTCTTAAGTAGTCAGTAACCTCTCGTCGGGCAGCCTCTTCTTCGCTCATCATCAAATCATCTTCAGTTTCTGCTACGCAGTTTGGTCTTGTCCTAGTAGTGTCAGTGTCATTAGTGTGTGTGTGTAGTTGGAGCTGGAACAAAGTAGTAGTAGTAGTTCTCACCTGCCTCATCTTTAATTAATTTTGAATAACTTGTTCGTAGATTGATCTGAAGAACTAAAAGAGGTTGTTAGGAAGATGTCGGGTCCTGGAGTCAGTCAACCAGCCAAGAAGGAGGAAGCGAACAAGTCAAACGCGACTTCTCAGGCGACTCAGCCGACTCCTGCGAGGAAGCCTACAGAACTTAAGACCATCACTGAGTTCAGGGAGTTCATCACGTGAGATTTAAATAGAAATTAAAATGATGTTCTTGATCTTTAAGTACTACTGATTTAGTGAATATTAATGATGTATTTTTAATTTTATAGTGCGCATGCTGGTCGATTGACTATAATCTTGATCATCCAGGATTGGGCTGAGAACTGCGCTTCGACTTACAATGTCGTCGTTGAATTGGCCAATGAGCCTGAATTTGAGGTGAGCATTCAATTATGAATTATGTGGTACTTGATTGTATTAAGTGGTGGAGGATTAGTTTAAATTGTACGATTTTTTCTGCTGTGTAGACTGTCGCCTTCGCTGAAGTTGTAGCTGAAGAGCACCCCGATATCTGTGCTATGTTGAAAATCGTTGGCGTTCCAAGCGTTTTGTTCTATAAGAATGGAGCCGAAGTTGAGCGAGTCGTCGGAGTTCGTGTCCGAGAAGTCGCGAAAAAAATGAAATTCCATGTTAAGGTGTGTGGATTGATCATAATCTTAAACTTTTAATGTATGAGATTGATCTGAAGAATTAATGAGATTTTGTTTCATTTCGCTGTAGCAATTCATTAACGTCCCCCAAAGGCCATTGCAGGTTGCCAGTCCACCACCACAAGCTGGAGATTCTGAAAGGACAAAGGCTCAATTGAATGAACGCTTGAAATCTCTCATTGAATCCTCGAAGGTGATGGTGTTCATGAAAGGCACACGAGATGTGCCAAAGTGTGGGTTTAGTCGAACTCTCATGGAAATCCTGCGAGAGACTGGGTAGGCTAAACATTCTGGAGACTTGTAATAACGTCACTTCTAACAATGTTGTCCTTCAATCTCATGTGATGATTGTATTTTGAATTGTAGGGTTGAATTCGGGACCTTCGATATCCTTAACGACGAGGCTGTGCGCCAGGGGTTGAAGGAGTATTCAAATTGGCAAACTTACCCTCAACTCTACGTGGATGGTCAGCTCATAGGTGGTCTTGATATCGTCAAAGAACTCAAAATAACAGACGAACTCGTATCCACGCTAAAAGGAGAGCAATGAAATAACCTGAAAATAATTACTTCAACTAAATCTCGTAACGGAGATATCTTACAAGCCTTCTTCGGTTAGTTAGATCTTTTCGCTGCGAATCCCGATCCCGTTAGTTATTAAGAATTTGTACTTCGTTTCACTGTTATCACCAGAAAAGAATTGTTTATTCGCTGGATGATTATCAGTGCTTTACAAAAAGTTAAAAGTCTGCTACAAAAAAATTAAAAGCCAGTATCGTTCGTCAATATTGTGTTTACGTATTCGTCATTATAACTTATATATACTGTCTACATGTACATTCATCATAGCATACATAGGCAAACTTTAGCATATTAGTAATCGGTAAAGCATCATCGTTTTAACACATTTCAAATCAAATTTCAAGGTTAATTTCAATCACCAAGCCAAGCTGGGAAGAAGTTATGCACTAAACGCAAGCTTACACAGAAAAAATGGAAATCATGCGAAACTGCCAGACCATCGAGTACAGACAGGTATATTAACAGAAAGAGAGTGGTGGTACGGAAGATGAAACCTCTCACCGCAGCCTGCCTGCTTTCATTTAACACGTGCTTCTTGAGCGAGATATTTTTATTTACTGTCTGTCTGGTGTTATAAGTCTCTTCTACTGACGACCGACAATTCTGTTAAGTTAAAACTTATTGAATATGGGGAAGGCTAAGAAGTCGAAGAAGGGTTCCAGTAATCCGTCGAAGAAATCGAAGGGGCGACGTCGAGAGGTCCCGCTGGGAGGTGTAAAACAAAGCGATATTTCGATTCCTGGAGTGACGAATCCGTTCGAAGTTCGCGTTAACAAAAGAAAGCACGAGACTCTTGGTCGTCGCGGACGACATGAACAAGGCGTCCCTGGAATTTCTAGGAGCAGAGCTATTGAAAAGGTTTGTCGGCCGTCTTGAATTCTTATAATTATTTCTGGTTCTAAAAAATATACACAATTGTTATCATGTTTCTTCGATTGATTTACAGAGACAAGGAACTTTGCTCAAGGAGTACAAAGTACGGAACAAGTCAAACTCACTTTTGGATAAGCGAATCGGTGAGCGTCGCAAAGGGATGCCGGAGGAAGAAAAAATTATTAAAAGAAGTGCAGCTGAAAAAGCTCGACAGTTTAAGAAAGTACGCAAGTTCAGTTTAAACTACAAAAATATTCTATTGAAGGTTTAAATATTAGTTTTGTTGGTATTAGAAATCAATTTTCAACTTACAAGACAGCGAAGACCTGCTGACTCATAAAGGACAGCCATTGGGAGATATTGATCGGTATGATGACCCGAGAGATGCATCTGATTCCGAAGATGAAAGGCTTGATGGTAATAATGAGCATTTAGCAACCATATTTTTTATTCATCGGTAACAAAAATGGACACGAACACTAACAATGTTTCTTTTCAGCTGATTTTGTGAGTGATGCCAATTTTGGTGGATTCATGAAAATTAAACCCCCCGATCCAAATGACATCGAGTTAGACAGTTCTGGACAACCGAAGTCCCACAAGCAAATTATCCAGGAACTTATCTTGGCATCGAAACAAAAGAAATACGAGAAAGCTAAGGAAGCCGATGAAAACTATGAGCTTGTTTGTAAACTTGATGATGAGTTTAAGGATCCGGATATAAGAAACCTTTTGTTGCTTGGGGGAAAGAAATCAACTAGTGACAGTAAGCCTAAAGATGCTCCAAGTATTTCAGGAGAGAAGGAAGAGTATGACAAGATTGTCCGAGAACTGCAATTTGAAGCTAAAGCTGGTCGAGCATCTGATCGTCTTAAAACTGAGCTTGAAGTGTCTACCGAGGAAAAAGAAAAATTGGAACAACTAGAGAAAGATAGACTAAAGAGAATGCACATGGTTGAAACTGATGGTGGGGCACGGAAACACCGCAGTGCTGACGATTTGGATGATGGGTAATAAGTCATAAATACTACTTTGTAATAATTTGTTCACCTTGTAAGATTTATGTATAATATTAAAATTAGATACTTTGTCGAAGAGAGTAAGCAATCAAAGACAAATAAGGGACATGAGGAAGAAGATGAAGAGGATTCTGATGGCGAGGAGGAGGAGGAAGAAGAATCTGAAGAAGAAAGTGATAACTTTAGTGACATTGAGTCAGAAGAAGATGAAAAGATTAGTTTTTCAAAATCAACTGAAAACGAACAGGACACTGAAAAAGAGGCAAGTGACGGTGAAGAAGTGACTGAATCAAAGTTTGAAGAAATCCCGTTCGTGTTAGGCATTCCAATTAAATATAGAGAGTTCGAAAAACTACTGAAAACATATGGAGCTCATCACAAGTACACCAAAGGATCTGGTTTCACCACAGTTCTGGATTGTATTTTACAAAGGATGATAGCATACAATAAGGCTGCTGATCGATCAAGACTGCCTCAATTATTCAATTACATGATGAGATACGTGCTCGAATCCGTTGAAAAGCCGAAGAAAGTATCTAAAGTTGTTGATCAAGTAGCTCAAACAGTTGTTCCTCATATGCATTCTTTACTGTTGCTAAATGCCACTGAGTGCGTACAAGCTTTACAAGATGGAGAAATGTTCGACGATTTCTATCCTATTCTTGGGACTAGAGTACCTTTGTACAAGGTAAATAAGCTCAACGTGTATTAATTCAAGTTGCAGGTTGTTCGCTTATTGTTATTTTGTAATTTTCAGTTATTGTACTTCGATATATCGTCAACTTTATTTTGTTGCACGGACTTCAACCACCATGTTCTTTCTCCTATCAAAGTCGCCTTACTACAGATAATATCCAGTCACAAATCCACTGATATCTGTAGTCTGATGAAGATATTTTACGCTATTAAAATCATGATTAAGGTACGAATTATAGCAAAATACTGTAGTAACATTTGTAAGCGTAATAAGCTTGATGACAATTTTGGACATTCTTACAGTTAACTAATGAATCCAAGCGATACTCACCGGAAGTTTTGAACTTTCTAGTATCGATATTGAACTGTTACGCAGATTTGACCATTGAAACCGCTCAAAATACTGTGCCGAATATCAAACCAGCAAGACAACTGCTTTTTATTAAACCAGAAGAAAATTGGTAAGAGTTTATGCTACAAATTTCAATCTTTGGAATTACGTGGTTTAATTGTTGGTTCATTTTTGTTAGCGATTCAATTCAAGTAGACGAAAACATCTGGGATTATGTATCAGATAACGACAGCGTTGTTGAGTGCACAAGTTCTCTTCGAGCAAGTATTCTGTACCAAACTTTGTGCATGGCAGAGGAAGTTATTGAGATGTATCAAAGACTTCCTTCTTCAAAAGAAATATTTCATCCCATGAAAGTTGCCTTAAATCAACTAAAATCTAGAACTAATTTGCCCGAGATGGTCAAGAAACGTATAAATGAAATTTTCACGGCCGTATGCAATATAAAGCAAGCTAAAGAGACTTTAGTTGTGCAAACGTCGGACAAGCCTAAGATCTTAAGGCTTTATGAACCTCTTGTGGAAGAAGAGTAAGTTTTGTTTCCGTTTTACAAGAATTATGTTTCATCACGTTATTGTATTATTAAATTTTCTACTTTGTAGTTTCGACGGAATGAGAAAGAAGAAGGTACCTAAAGGGAAACAAGAAACAGCGCGGTTAGCTCATAAAGTTAAGCAAGAAATGAAGAACGCAGTTCGAGAAATTAGGAAGGACACGGCGTTCATAGCTAACCAGCAACTTCGAGAGCAGCTTGAAAAGTACGTTACATATCCTAAGATTTAAGAACAGCGTATTTGACTTTTTCCTGAGTTTGGTTTTATAATTTTAATTTGCTGTCATTTTAGGGATGCTGCGAGAAAGCGCAAAGTCAAAGATATCCTTGGATCACTGGCTAACCAGGAAGGAGATTACCAGAAGAGCAAAAAAGCTAAAAAGTAAATCTATGATTATTTATTGTAAGTTTTTTTTGTATGAATATAAAGGTTAAAGTTTAAATTTTAAATAAATAAATTGACATTGATGACAGACTGAGAGAGCCTAATAATAACCTTTTCCAGGCAGCGTTTATTCTTATCGACTTCTTTAAAGTGACCGGTAAATTTATTCAGCCACCGGTTAACATGCCAAGACACACTAAAACATATCCCGTGTGAGTAGAATAGCATTTGTGTGGATGAGAAACCGAGGGACAGGTGGACCACTAGGTATTAGTACATAACACTGGAATTTTTTACCTGTTCTATTGTAGGGTGATATGGAATGAGTAATCTTACGCTGCTGTGCGGATGAGACTGTTGCATGAAAAGCCTGCAACATACACAATACACTATGGGTGTGTTATGCTACTACACACCTGTCGTTAATGTAGCTTGCTTACCGCTTCCTCTCGTCTCGGACATAGTTCCAGTTGTTTTGTGACATTTGATTAAAAAATTGTAGGACTTCACCCATAATTAAGTCACATCAGTGACTCATTTATTACTTCGATTTTTTTATGTGAAAGAGAGGTTTGAGCTGTAGACTCCTGTGAAACGAACAGAATGCTCTCTTCGTATGCTATTCTAAAATAATTATTATTTGTGTTCTAAATTGATTCTGTTTAAATGATTTATCTGCGATAACCCGTTTTCGGGAGATACTGTATGGGGATTTTGTGTATGGTTTTGAAGTGTTCTCTGTCTGTCTTTAAAATTGTTGCATGAATTGGATATTGAATTGCATCAAACGAAGATGACTCTTGCGATGAATTTGATTTTGCCTATTCTTTTAATCGGAGCGTTTTTATGTAAGTGATGTACAGTTTAGCTACTAATCTTAATCCATTATATGTTTCCTGCAGGATTTAGGCCTAGTATTGTTCATTTATGACTTATTGACTGATTTGGCTTTCAGGTTCTCGCATCCGCTCTGAAGAAGATGACTGCTTCTCTAAAAATCGAGATCCCAACTCACTAATCTGGTGCACTGTGAACTCAGAGGAACAGAGAAAATGTGAAAGAATGTCCGAAATTCTACAGACAAATTATATTTATGACGAATATAACAGAAGAGATCCCTTCCAGCTTAATTGCACAAGAGTAAGTTATATACTATTGTGACTTGTGACAGAGACAAGAGAGATAGTATTTGAATGAAATGAGATAAGATATGACTCAGATTATCATTTGTTTATTTGTATCCAGAAAAATAACAAAGACGAGTGCATGATTGCGTTGGACAACAATTGCGCAGACTTAACGACACTGGACGCTGGAGAAGTCTTCGTCGGAGGACGGTATCACAGTTTGGTTCCGATTTTAGAAGAAAGATACACCAGCACTACATCCCGTACTGAGGAATCCCGACTCTTTGGTGTAGCCGTTGTAAAAAAGTACTCAGAAATAAATCATCTTCGAGATTTAAGAGGAAAGAAAGCTTGCTTTGGAGGAGTTGGAACCTTGGCTGGATGGGTCATTCCTATAGACAAAGTAAAACATGAGATTTATGGTGATTTTATGTGACTTGGTGCTTCGCTTCATATAACATATTTGCATTTTATTTTAGCTTATGAAGATTGGTGGAATGGAACGTGTTGACTGTAACAATCATGTCAAAAGTGTTCTGGAATTTTTCGGGCCAAGTTGCGCTGTGAATTCCCTATCAGACAAGTATAACCCTTTAGGAGACAACTCCCATAAGTTGTGTGAGGTTTGTGGAAGTGAAATTCCTGGCATACGCTGCACCAGCAATGATCCGTACGCTGGGTACCAAGGAGCTTTGCAGTGTGTAATGGACAAAGGAGATGTTGCATTCCTTAAACACTCAGCCATAAGGGAGTATTTCGACAACCTTGCTTTCATGTCAAACCCATCATACAATGAAAATTCTTCACCCGGATACAACGATAATAATAATCCGTCGGATTTTCCATTCTTTTCTGGACAAACTACTTCGACTACACAAAGACCCTTTCAATTCCCATTCGACAACTCAAACAATCAATTCAATTCATCTTCAATAGATTCCTTTAGAGCCAGAAATAATTTTGGAGACGAACCTGTTGTCGTCTTTAAACCTCAGGGTCCTCGAAGTTACAACGAATTCAAGCAAAATTATGAGTTACTTTGTGATGACGGATCTAGACGAGATATCGATGACTGGCAGAACTGCAACTGGGGACAACTACCTCCTCATGCAATCGTCACATCCTCAGCGAAACCAGCCCCTTTGCGAGCAAGATATCAGCAATACCTGCAAAACGTCATCAATCAATTTGGAAAGCAAGAAGTTTCTTCGCAGCAACTCAATCCTAATTTCAGACTGTTCGAGTCAATTCCCCGGTACGGAAACCGCAGTAACCTGCTTTTTCAGGTAAATAAACTTTAAAGCCATGATTTTAGTACAGAGCTGCATTCTGATCTAAAACTAATTGTAAGAATTCTAATCACTCACGTAGGACGCAACAATCTCATTCAGAAGTATAGCGGAGACAGATCAAACTTATTCAAAGTATCTAGGTGAACATATCCAAACTATTCTAGACATCCGATCATGCCCTGTTCCCAAAATGGTACTTTGTGTAACATCAGAAGCTGAATATTTTAAATGCATCCAAATGAGGGTAAGTAAGCTCCAACAGACAAACTAAGGTGTGTCATGGTTGTTTAAACTAAAGCATTTCTTTATTTCAGATGGCTATGAACGCCCAGTTATTACGTCCAGAGATGGGCTGCGAACGAGCACACAGCCACATAAATTGCATGAAGCTGATAAGTAACGGGTAATTGATCATCCTATTTTGCCCTGCATTGTTCATTAGAAAAATAAATTAACAATGATGTTCGTTTCAGAACCGCCGATGCCGCGGTACTAGATGCTGGAGATATTTATACTGCAGGGTACCATTACGGACTCATTCCAATCATGTCGGAAATCTACAACACTGAAGAGCCGGAATACTATGCTGTAGCTGTTGCGTACCAAGGAGATGCAGACACGGAATTGACATATCTCAAAGGTTTGTGTTACAATAAACAATTGGTTCAGAATTGATTTTCACATTTATGATTTTTGTAGGTAAATATTCATGCCATTCTGGAATTGGCCATGGAGCTGGATGGATCATTCCAATGGCGTATTTGATTTCAAGTGGAAGAATGAGGAATTATGGTTGCGACTCAGTTACTGCTGCCTCTCAGTACTTTAGTAAATCATGTGTTCCTGGAGCTTTGAGTAGGGAGCATACATTTGGAAGTCAGCACAGCAATCTTTGTGACTTGTGTCGAGGATCCAGCTATGCATATTGCAGTCGAGATGCATCCGAAGATTTTTATGGATCGACAGGTCAGATACTTATTTTAAGCTCGATTTACTCACAGCAACGATGAATTACACCTAACTTCGGTTTCTTTAGGAGCTTTTCGATGCCTCGTTGAGGGTGGAGGACATGTTGCTTTTGTTAGACATACTACCGTAAGCGAAGTTACTGATGGTAAAAGGAGAGAGACATGGGCAAGAAATACTTTGTCAGGGGATTACGAGCTTTTGTGCAGAGATGGTAAGAAGTCAAAAAGCTTATTTGATTTGATATTAAGCCACAGATTCGAATGCTGTATTCTATATTTATGGATGCAATATTAATATACAGGAACACGTGCCCCAGTTACTGATTACATGCGATGTAACTTAGGAAAAATAAAGGCAAATGCAGTTGTCGTTCGAGGTGGAGGCAATTACGATGACAGCAAGACAAAGGCCATTGTAAATCTTTTTATGTACGCTCAGCAGTATTACGGAAAGAAAGACCAAGATGACTTCAAGTAAGCAAAATATATACTATCATAACTGATATTAATCTTGAAAACACATGTTGACAAAAATGTTTTTTTAGCTTCGCCATGTTCTACTCTCCTCCTCCGTATAGTGATCTGATTTTCCAAGACTCGGCCCAGCAGCTACGAGTTATTCCTTCAGAAGAGAGACATTACAGAACTTATTTAGGTCCTGCATTCTTGAAAGCAAGAGCGTTAGTTGATTGCAGAGCCTCTGCTTCTGTACTTAGAGACAGTTTGTCCATCCAGTTTGCCTTGACTTTATTAACTTTGTGGCTTATAAGTTAGAATAGCTGATTACTTTGAGTTTTAATGAAGATGCCAACTATTTTCGTACTAGCTGATAACCAGAACAAACCCAGTGACTTACAAAGCAATCTCAACTCTGTAAACAATTACACTTTATACATGACATGAAGTTTTAGAATACGAATTTTATAAGATTGTTTTATTGCCTTCAAATTTTAATAAATGCATTATTATTGCTTCCGTTCGATAAAGCTATTGTTAAGCACCCTTTTCGATTATTACGATAAACGGGTACGTAAATCTGTTTGTCTTTTCTAATTGTAAGACTAATAAGTAGGAACACTACGTACGACCTCCGCAAGTTTGGAAAACGATGTCCGAAACATCCTTCGCTAGTAGATCCGCATTTTCTTGGGTATCGGACTCAGCATATACTCGAACAACATCTTCCGTTCCCGACGGTCTGCAGTACAATATGACTCATATCAGGAATGTTCAATTTCAATCCATTACGTAATTAAGGAAGTTATACGAACCGAACAAAGCTACGGCCTTTTGGGTACTTCTTCACTGCCGCATCAATTTTTTCTTGAAGCCCTTCTGGAGTGACACATTTCCTTTCGGCATCCGTCGTGGTAACAACTGTGCGATCTGCCACTAGAACTTTGAGTTGCCTATTCGGCAAGTCGTGATACATATCGTCCCACTGCTTAGCACTCCATCCTTTCGAAAACAGAATCGCTTCTACTACAAGCAAATCGGCAATTGCATCACCCACATAGGAATTAATAAGTTGATGAAATCCAGCTAGTTCAGCTAAGGCTGGACTTTCTAACACACTGAAATAATACAGTAGAGAAGTATGAACCCGGAATCGCTAAATGTCGCACTGGAAGTAAAACTATAAATAAAACTTACTCATGAGAAGCAGTGATAATTTGGGCAGCTTTGTCGCTGAAAACAACAGTTCCATGTCCATTCGCTTCGAAGTAAACCCCGATGTCAAACTCCTGTGCTGCGTGATGCAAGAATTTTACACCAGTTGGAACACAAACCACTGGAATGCCCTGGAAATATTACAGCGATGTGTTATTAATGAGTGGACCGATAGTATTTTGATACACAGATATCGGAAATTACATCAAAATTGAGACAACTAACCAAAGTATTAGACGCATAGTCTGTTGAACTTCCATTTGCATAAGCACTTTGGACTAAGCCAACAGTTAGACCTTCTATTCCAGCTTCTTTGATCAACCCACGCAGATGGTCAGCCATCAAAACAGCAATTTTGTCTCCGTCCAGCATAACGAAATTATTTTTTTCATCAAAGTAGAAATAAATCAAGCGATCTGCATCCCCATCCAACGAAGCACACCTTAATCCAGGTTGTGGTTCAATACCTAATGGCTTTTTCTGTAGAACTTTAACAAAATCAGCTCCACACTATAAGAGAGAAAGCTGGTCAGAAATTATTGAATAAAGCTCAGAGCAAATATTTTTAATGTCTTACTTCGTGATTTAGCTCTCCGGAAGTTCCATTATTAACCAAACTGACATTCAAATACTTGTTCAGTCTGTCACTAAGTTCCTTCATTGGTTGGGCTCCAACTCCATTCGCACAATCGATAATAAGGTCTTTCGTATAATTGCCTCCTCCATTGCGCTGCATTTGTATTGATAAAATTTAAAGATAACTATTAATTTATGATTATCACAATACAATTATTGTGCTGATTTTTGTGAAACTCACCAATGGGTTATCACAGATCTTTGGGAATGCTTTAGTCAACTTGTCATAATACCCTGCAACAGAAGGCTCTCCAGTGGCTCCCTTGCTATTTTTGCATACAACAAAGTAATGAAGTTCTGGAGTAGTCGCCAATCCAAAATCTTCTAAATCTCCTTGCTGGTCGATGCATCGGAATCCCTTCACAACTGCTTCAGAAAGACGAGGACTACTTCTCCTAAGAGGATTAAATTGAGATTCGTGTTATTTAACCGTTACTCAATACAATTTTTCGTTCGTTACAAGTTTAACAAACACACCTTGTGTCTCGGGCTAAAACCACAGAGCCCTTGCGATTCATATCGATTCCAGACTTTGTAATCAAATTCCCGATAGTTTCCACTAGTTTATCATTCCTAAGAACAATAGTTAAATTCTTACTCGTATGAAAAATACTACAGACTAATGAATCCACAATCTCAAGCAATTTCTTAATTTATAGACAATTATGCTTAAAAAACCCAACTCACTCAACATTTGCGATTTCCGTTGCAATTATCTCCCATTCATTTTCCAGCATTTCCCCCGCAGGGTCTACAAGCTTAACTCCATTGTCCCCTTCCGGATTATGTGACGCAGTGATCATAACTCCAATGGCAGCTTAAAAAGTAAACAAGTCTTTAAACATCAAGCACTAAAAATTACTCTCCGTTATTCTCTCCTTCTGCCTACCTTCCTTAACCTTCGACCTCAGATTGGCCAAAATTCCCATTCGGAACATGACATGATCCAAAACATTTTCCCTGACAAGAAACAAAACATAAATTTACATCAGACAATAACCCAACAATACTAAAGTTTATTCTGCAAATCCTACAAGACAACAATGATATTATTATCCCCGAGCTTACTTGTCTCTAAATCCTGCAGTGCCATATCCTACGAACTTATCTGCCTTAGGATAAGCCTTGGCCGCCTCGCTGATGGCTGTAGCAATGTCTCCGTTCATTCTGCCAGTCTTCCAGTGAAACGCTCGAGGAGAAACAAAAATTCGAAGTAGAACTCGTGCTGCAAAAGTAGACGACGTCTTGACAGCTGGGAGTCAAAAGGGAAAGTGTGAGCCGGTCTCCCTCTCTCTCAAGCTAATACGGAACCGGAAGCCAATCTGATTTTACTTCACCGATCACTCGCACACGAACCATATGAATCTCTCTCTCTCTCTCTCTCTGTTCTGAAATGTATGGTATGCGTCTTTCATATTAATCACATCGATAACTCATCTTATCTTTTATCCTCTCTGCTATTTATCATTATCAGCATATCCTACACGTAAATTGGTTTTTCACTGTATATTATGCTTCTGATCAATACAACTAAACATCAAAGTGATTGAATGTGCCAAGGTCTCTGTAGAAATCTTTGGCCAGTCTGTTGGCTCTGAGATAACAAGAGTAACAGTTTATATTCATGTTTAGAACTTTGATTAGGACTTTGTTTTATATTCAAATTACTTGAGATATTTGCTTGGAATTTTTATATTTGACTAGTAGTTAAAGTTATTACCAACGTAAGTAAGTACTCAATTGGAAATTGGGTACTTTTAAGATTATTAGTGGGCAATGCCTTTTTGAATTGAATGCCTATCTCATGTTTTGTTTAATTAGGCTCGTTGTCTATTGCGGTGTGTATGAAAATGGATGTGAATGCAAAAAGTGTTATGAATTTATTTTTTTACTTGTAACTAATACGACAGTCCCTGTTTGCTAACTAACAATAAGTGTTATCGTGTGCATTGGTGGTAATACGGGCCTATATATGTATGCATTCTTTTTGTTCTGATATTGAAGCTTACAATCTAGTAATTTTATGTTCTAAATAGAAATTACGAATCAGAAATGAAGTACAAATGCAAAGTTCATAGGGGTACCATGGTTCGTTGAATAAAAAGTGAAAATACCACACGTGAGCCAAGGTTTCTACTGTTGTGCAAGAGGTAAAAATTGTAGCTGTGCATAGTTTTTCATGATTTTCTTAGCCGTTCTTCAACTTGGATGGAATTCAAGTTATGAAACTATGAAGGAAGGGAATTGATATGTTTGCTTCCTTACGAGAAGTCCCAAGGACGTTAGTAACTCGAAAAGAACTTGGACTTGGCATTAATTATTCACATAAGTCTCAAACTATGGACCCTTATCTATAATGACTGTGTGTCACATGTCTGTATGTTTCTTGTATTACTTTGCCACTTCGAAGTAGAAGTGAGTTGCTGGTTCATACATAGACTTAAACTCAAAACTCACAAAAAGCAAGTAAATATCCTAAAGTAAATCTTAGTTCCCAACAAATATAACATTTTGTGAGTGATCTCAATTATTAATTCATAAGAGAATCAATGCACATATGTACACACATGTACGATACTTCCTAAGAATGTTAGTATGAAATAGTATGAATGAAGGTTAAGGCCTAGGCAGTACTAGGCACTGCGTTTAGTTGATACTGCTGCGTATGCTTATAGACGTGTGTGTGACAGATAGAAGAAGGTGTTATTATTAGTTAAGTAAGCAATGAACAGAAAGCATGTGAACTCCAACAATTCCAACATAGTAAGCAGCCACACTATGTAATCTGGAACAGAATGTATAAAGTACGCGAGACTTAGCAGGATCCTCGTGTGATATCTTCCAGAATGGAAGAAACGGGCGCATGTTGAGTTCAGTCCATTTGGAAATGACTGAATCATTGGATAAGATAAACTGGAGAGTATTTCTCTCTCCTTGCACCCTTGATCCACCCAGTTTCTCATGTTTCTCCAGAAGTCATCATGAGACGACTCACCAAGATCTCAAGCTGACTTTTATAGAAAGTAGACCGTGCTTTTGGCTGGATAGACCAGAGCAGGGTGAACTGTGAGAACACTGATTGTTCCTTCCAGTCTCATCTTCAGTCTGTCCAATGCATCTTCCGACGATGGTAGCATCACTTCAGTCTCCTTTCGCTCGTCTCACGTTTTCATTACATTCACTACTACCTCCACTTTCTCTACTTTCTCTTATCTTATTTCGTTACCCCCCTCCGGTTTCCTCCAGGAGCCCTTCATACCTCATTTCATCTCCACACAGTGATCAAGAGAACTCTTTGGGAGGTTTACATGTCCATTCGTCATCTTTGGCATCTCAAGTGCCGTACTTTCACCTCAGCAGAACTGACATCCGGAAAAGATACAAAAGTCTCCACCAATTTCCTCCGTCTCATTCCTCAAGTAGACACACACGAACCTCAAAAGAATACAACAGTAATGTCACGACAAGTGATAAGAGTGCAGTTTCGACAAGTGTGATTGGTTTAGTGGGAAATAGCCAAAAAGGAAAAGGTCCTTCTCCTTTCCCCACCGCAATTTATTACGATCCATTTGAGAAGGGATTCACTCACTACAATGTTGGAGTTCTCTTGGTCTCCGGTACAGACTCCAGCTTCGACTTGGTAAAGTGCTCGCCGGCTGTGGACATGGCACTTGACATTGTCAATGATGTTTACCTCCGTCCTCATAAAATTAAGTTACATAAAGTACAGAGAAGGTTAGTCCTGATTAAACTTTGTTTCTTCTTTTGCTCTTTTACTGCCTACCTATAAACACAACAGGGCACCAGGTAATATATATATCCCGGCACGAATAATATTTCGGGTCAAGCCAAATCGCAGGCAAACAGTGCGACTTTTTTCTCTTCTACCTTTAAAGAGGACATATTATATAGGTATATAGTTCAGTCGCATAACTGATATATAGTCACAAGGCATGGAGACATATTATAAATATCGGCTACTCGGTTACCAAATTGGTTTCCTTTCCTAGTTCTTAAGACCTGTAAAAATCCATCAACATGACTAGAGAGATTCTTCAAGATCGAAGCCTCTCCCGTTTCTTACCGAAGAGTCTTTGTATTTAACAGTTCTTTCACCAAATCTTCGATTGAATTGGGAAAATGAAGCCAAATTAGGCTAGTGAGGAAATCGTAAAACTGGACGGAACTTTTTCGTTGCAATTCATAGCTCTATATATTATGTTGTTAGAGAGCACAATGAGCAAGTCGTGTTGGTATAAAGTCCACGAGAGAAAAGTAAGTCCATAATATGTAGTCTGAGGTCGTATAAAAGATGTGTAAAATGTTCTTCCACAAGTAATTAAAGAAATGGAGAAATCTCCTGCTTTTTCTGGTTTCTTGTCGCATCAGTCTCCCTGGTCTTATACATTTCTCCATACAGAAGAAATTTATGTGATGCATGAATAAGTAAAGTCTACCCTAAGCGTTCTAAAACTGGTTTTTACTTTCTTGGAATAGTTACCCAGCTTGTGACAATAGTCTTACCCCGGGGCTGTCTGCGGTAATAATTTTGGAATACTTAACAGCATTATACATAGTTGAGTAGCGTTAGAGTAATTGGGACATTTTGTGTAACTATTTCATGGAATAACCCACATTTATTTCAGGACTTAAAATTTAAAGCAAATGTGATAGCTTTCATCGGACCAGCTTGTGGGTTTGCTCTGGACCCTGGTAAGTTCATTTGAGTTGTTGTTTTGTAATTTCTACTTCTTAACTGCGATATATGTCGGTTGCATTTCCATATTGTTCCTTATTCTAACATTACTTCCATTTCAGTTGCACGACTTGCTGCGTATTGGAACCTCCGTAAGTACTTCGGCTTTCTTTTTGTTGTATGAGTGCAGGAAAACGAATCATGGTGTGTCCTGTAATCTCATGTTTTTGAATGTGCATTACCTTGAAAATAAACTTTTAAATGGATTTCTTCAGCTATTGTAACTGGATTGGGAGATCAGGTGAGATTAAATTGACAAAACTATTTCAATTTGTAATACCCTGCAACTGTTAAAATGTGTTGTGTATAAGACTAGCATTATTTTAAACCTAAAAACCACAACGCACTGGTTTGTTTTACTTTTGTGGTGTTTAGAACTGTTCTGTCAATGCGCACGAGTATTTGTGTGTAAAGTGATGATTTAAGTCATTAACGATTGCGGGTTTAATGCATTTTTACGATGTATGCAATCTCTGACGATGCAAGAACCTTATTCTTACCGTCTGTCTTCAAAAAACATTTTTGAAATCTTCTTTTTTTCAGCCACCATCTACGGAAAGTGAAGTGGCAGGAGATAAACTTTTGGGAGGCCTCAATACCAAACTCAATAAAATTAATAGCACGGTTAGTTTTATACTATATTATGTTTCTTGCTTTAAGCATTTTGCTTGTGAAGTTAACCCCGAATTAGTTTTACATTCTTGTCAGTCTTAAATGTTGTCAGTTCGATTTACAATTGTTTAAAAATGCATTCATTCCACATATTATGAAACTGTTTCAATCAACTTCATGCTTTGTAGCGTGTAGATATATAAGAATATCAGAAGTTATGAGCATGCAACGAATCAAATATTAACCCGTTCAATCCGCACTATAATAATAACTCCGAGAGTAATTAGCCAGTGTCAATAAAGTTAGATTGTGCATGTCAAATACTGAGTTTGTGGATTACATTAATAACCATATATAGCTTAAGCTTAAAGAGAGCAGAATGGTCGTAAATCTGGTAAGTTTCATCCATCATCATCATTCAATTAAAACTGTTCATTCAGATTACTCACACATTATATCAATTCAACGTAGATGAGTTAGAGTAATGAAAATTTTAGTGCTTTTTGTTTGGTAGGAGTATGATGGTTTTCCTTGTGAGCTTTGAACATCTAAATACAAACCGGCTACATATTTCAGTGTTCTTATTGTTATGCATAGCCTGTGTCAGTTCACCAAGTTCCACAGGTTTCGTTTACAGCTTATAGTTTCTCTTGCAATTCAACGATAAGGTATAATTGCCGAAGAGGGACAGTCATAATAATATCAGGAGAAAGTCATTAACTCAATAAATGTATTGATTCTTTACATTCCAACGCCTTCATGGACTGCGGCTAATATGTAGTATCCCTAATGTGTATCACGTTGTCAAGCATGATGACATAATAACTTTATGACGAGCAACTTCTGTAGAAATGTTTTCGCCTGAGATTATCACTATAGCTTGATGGACTTGGAGTTTAGCCTTATTGTTATTTTCAAGAAAGAGTAGGAGAGATGTAGAATAAAAGTGTAGGCATATATTGTACTAAAAGCCCCACCCACGTCATCATTCGACGACGACATGTCCCCCACCCCACTCACGCCTCTTCTGTTGGTTCTATCTCAGCTTATGTAAACCTTAGAAAGATGCATCTCCGTCGGTTGCATGAAAAAAGGAATTGTGTGTCAACTAATCAGTATGTTGACTTTCTCTCGATTTCTCTTATATGTGTGCAGGGTGTTTTTGGTGACAAGACGGAGTATGCCACACTCACAAGACTTTCTTATTGTCAGTGTCGTCTTAAGTTGGTCTTCGATGCTATTTGCAAAAAGTATGGGTGGAAACATCTCGCAGTGGTGTACGACAAGATGGATCTTTTTTCATTTACTGTTGGTAAACACTCATATAAATGAAACAGCGCAAACCTCTGCTTCCTTTTGGGTTTTTACTCAAAAACTCTATTAGTAATGAACGCGGTTTTAATCATGTGTTATATAATATACATGTGAACCAGGACGGATTTTAATCAATGGGTTGAAAGAATCCAATTACGAAGTATACGGACAGGATATCGATGGCACTCATCTTCCTGATATGAATGAAGCATTAGATGAGATCTCTTCCCATGCAAGAAGTAAGTCGGGGCTCGATTTTTTAGCCTGTAACTTTCCCTGTCTTCATGAATTTCCGTCAATAATCTGCATTGTGCAATAAATAACTCGTAGTTCGTGTTGAGAATAACATTGGGCTTGAGGGTTTCGGCCTTTTATGATAGCAAAGTATCCTATTTTGGATGTACCTTTTGCATCATAACTTTTATTTCCCTCGGGATAATAAGTCTTTTTGAGATTTTTTTCATCTTCGTACTCGAAAATTCATGTGGATCGACTTCGAACAAGTTGAAATACAAAGCATTCTATGTAATAATGATCTGATTGAACCTTCCACTTCATTTCGTCGTTTTATACAGTCGTCATTTTGAGCTTACAAGAAAACTTAGTTCGGGAATTTATGCTGAAGGCACATTCTCGAGGGTTCACAAATGGAGAATGGGCTTTCTTAGATGTCGAGCTATTTAAGGTCTGATTTCAAACATTTCACCATTTACACACATCACTACTTGAGATGACAATTTGGTTGAAACTAAATTAACAACCCTCTTCTTGCTTACTTCTGAATGCAGAACAAACCTAGTGAGACTAATTTTTGGAAGAAAGGTGACGATAACGATCTCGCTGCTAAGACTGCGTATGAAGCCCTTCTAACCATTTCCTTGTTGATGCCTCGTTCACCTACGTGGAGCAATTTCTCGCTCCACGTTAAAGAGAGAGCTTATAGAGACTATAACTTCAGTTTCCCTGAAGATGAAGAGGTAGGCTTTATTTTTACAAATGATGAGGAAATAGTACTCACATGGACTCACAGTCAGCTTATAGGAACTGTGAGAATCATATCATGAGAAGCATTCTCTAAACTTTCTCTTTTATCTCTCTCCATTAGGTAAACTTTTTCATTGGAGCGTTTTATGACGGAGTTATTTTACTCGGAATGGCACTAAATGAAACTTTATCTGCAAATGAATCCGCTGTCGATGGTTTGAAGATTACTCAACGAATGTGGAATCGTTCATTCGAAGGTATAATAATATGTTCTGAAGTATGAGTGTATAATTCAAATGGGGATTACAGAGTATCTGCGTCGCATATTAAATGGATATGTTTCAATTATTAGTTTATTAGTCGTAACTTTCATCTCTCAGGTGTTACAGGAAATGTGACGATTGATGCGAATGGAGATAGGGATGGTGTGTTTTCGATTCTGGACATGAATCCAGTGACAGGCCATTTTGAGGTTGGTTTCTATTTCGCTTCATCAGTGACTTATTAATGGTTCAGTGGGTATAGTTTATATCTCGTTACAGGTTGTAGCTCACTATGTATCTGCAAAGAAACTACAGTTTGATTCGAAAAAGAGCATCCGATGGCCCGGCGAGAATGGTCCACCTTCAGATGTAAGTTGTTGCTGTGTGTGTGTAGTTTGAAGGTGGTGATTATACTAATAACTAATAATATGACTCTCCGGTTTGGCAAAAATGCTTTCTCTCTTGCAGGTGCCTACATGTGGATTTATGGGAAATCATCCAGACTGCATGGCTGCCAGTAGCAAGTTAGTACAGTATGGTGGAGTCGGAGTTGTGGTCTTTGCTATCGTCATAACTTTTGCAGTTATTTACTTTTTTAAGTAAGTCTGTCTATTACGTAAAATTTCAGCATCTTCATTCATTACCATATTCGTTTTTAACGCATTACTTCATGTTTCAAACCATTCAATCTTATGTAGCACGGTATCTGTATGAAAGTGGATTTCACTTTTCACTTTGAGTATTTGGGGGAAAGTGATACCGCTCTACGACAAGCAACATACAATATTGCAAAAATAGAAAGTACTTGTATGTTCCATTAACATGTAAGATGTAGATAGGGAAGAAAGCTCGAGATTATGTCAATTGACGTAATTTGGACCAAAAAGTGCCGCATGTCTCGAAGTACATTTTATCCACTTTAAATATTCCATATCCTCAGGAGGTTTTTTTAAAGAATAATGTGTAGTAAGAGGCTTCCATTTCACCTAGTTTTAAATTGTTGTTTTATCTCTTGTGAAAGAATATTTTGACTAAGCACAAAAAAGTGAGAAAAATGTTTTCAAAGCACCCAAAACATTCAAAAAACCTGTTCAAGACGTACTTTTGAATTTAGATTTTATTAGAATGTTTTGAATTTATGTGAATCTGAATAATATAGTGTGTTTGCATTTATTGTAATGCACAGTTGCATAAAAGCACTAAACCTCAACCTCATTACCTGTTCCGTATGATTGCAGGAGGATGCGAGAAGTAGAAGCACAATCAAGTACGAGGTGGAAGATCCTGCCACATGAAGTTATAATTGACTCTGGAGAGCCTAAGGTAGAGATTTTAGATTCTTAACTTATACAGTCAACATTTAAGAGCGACTCATGCTTTCACTTAAATTAAGTGAGAAATGGGCAAAAGGAAAGTTGGCTGTCACAATTTCTCTATGCACAAGTATTAAGATAGATGGGAATAAGAGTTATCGCGTGTGGAGCTACATATAACGCTTTGTAGGTTATCATCCCGTGTGTAACATTAATAAATTACAGGGGACTTGCAGTACTTTGCAAGGAAGAGATAACCGAGGGACTTGAATTCTTTCATACAACTCACGTGCATTTGAGCCAGCTTTTCAAATGAAAACAAGAGTGATAAATATTTAATGCATTATTTGTGTAAAAGCCGAGAGGACAAGCGGAGGAGAAAGAGAGCTCGAGAGGTTCGCTTTCTCTAGGAACTGGAATTGGTACTGGACAAACCACATTTGTTCCCACGGCACTATACAAGGTTAAGACTTGCATGTGTAATCGATTAGGAGAAAAATTCAACCCAGTTTGTATTTGTTTCATTGTGTTGTACATGCTAATAGGGTGTTCAAGTTGCTTTGAGAAGAGTTGTTTTGTACAAGAGAGTAGAGTTTACAAAGCAAATAGTTGCCGAGATTCGTCAGGTAAGAAAAATAATGAGAGTGCCTGGAGGAAATAAATATGCTTGTTGGATGAACCTGAGCGAATAATTTGCAGGTGAGAGACTTGCAACACGACAATATTGCGAGGCTTGTTGGATTGTGTCTCACTTCGTCAGATCCAAAAAGCAGCTCGGAGAAATATGATCAAATACTTTTTCTGAGTGAATACTGCAATCGAGGTTCTCTTCGCGATGTCCTTTTGAATGCTCACATCCACCTCGACTGGCCCTTTAGACTTTCTCTCATCTCGGATATAGTTCATGTGAGCTCCTATACACGAATCTCTGGAGAAATTCTCTCTTTACACAAAAAGAGGCAATCGCACATTATCGAAGCATAATTTAATTGAATTTAGGGCATATGCTTTCTACACTCTAATGTTGGGCCGCATGGAAGACTTTCTTCAGTAAAGTGCTTGGTCGATGCCAGATTTGTCGTTAAGATAGCTGACTTTGGACTTTATTCACTTCGTAGCTTCATAAAACCTGAGCCAGTTGATGCGGACCAGTATATAAGTATGTGTGGATTTAAAACCTCATTTATTATTCTGTATGCACAAAAATAAGTGTCTTTTCTGAGTTGTTTTTCTTTCGGGGAATTTAGAGATGTTCTGGTGTGCACCTGAACATTTAGCACCGACCCAAAACGAAGAAAAGTTTTCCTTCAAAGGAGATGTCTACAGCTTTGGGATTATTTTGTATGAAGTGGCAGTACGATCTCTTCCATACTCCACGTATCACAGTGTTTCTCCAGAGGGTATGCAATTGCTTTCATCCATTCTTTACTTTCTACTTTTAGTGTACACGCGTTCTGTGTGTCATTATCGTTAAGCAACAGATGAGTCTGCAAATGCGATAAATTGGAGAGAGCATCTTGATGATATTCTTATCGTTGGCTTACATTATATCGTATTATATAGTCAGTTATATAATACGAACTTCAAATACATTTATAGAGCACAGTCGTGTCTCATTGAGAGCATTTCTTATATTTCTAATTACTACCAAGTATACAATTTCTGTCAGTTGTAGGAACGCTTGCAGTTTCGCAAGTTTACCATCTCTTCATAGTAGGCCACTACTTTTATATGTTCGCGTGTTTGATTACATCATTATTATACAGTACCTGCAGCGGCTAAACAGAATATACTTTTATAATTTTTAGAAATAATCACTCGAGTGGCTTCAAGATTGTCGGTGCCATTCAGACCAGAGATCACAGACGAAATAGGACCTATTGAAATCCGGTCCTTAATGCAAAACTGCTGGAACGACTGCCCAGACGACCGACCTGATTTCAGCTTAATAAAAACCATTCTGAAGCGAATGATGAAGTAAGCCTTTCCGCAGAGTTTTGCATTAATCCATCACAAAAAGGCCTTTCTGCGTGTATGCCACTTGGAAGATTCCAGGATTTAAAGTGCATGAATTTATGAAAGCTGCTGCTGAGACTTCATCTGTACACTCTAATGTAAACATTAATATTTCAGAGGTGCTGGTACAGTGAGTTTGGTAGATGACTTACTTCGGAGATTAGAACAACACGCTTCACACTTGGAACTTCTTGTGGAAGACAAAACACGCGAGCTGGAACAAGAGAAACGAAGATCTGAAGATCTCCTTTACCAAGTTCTGCCTCGGTAATATATTTAACATCTTGACTTGTGTCTCAATTTACCCACTTGGCATTCTTCTATCCATCTAACAGATATGTTACTTATTATTATCCACGATCACTTTGTCTTGTGTAAAGAAATGTGCACAGAGATATACGATTAGGTAATAGTAGTACGTAGAATCCCTTTCAACACGATAAGTAATTTTCTTACTCAAGAGTCTCGCGTAGGAAGCTACAGTTGTCATGTTACTTTTGTACTCATCTGTGATCCATCATATTGCGAGTAATTCAGTTGGAAATCTCATACACGAGTAATAATAAACCGTGGCAAACGGGTATAACGAGGGGTTGAAAATCAAATCGTAAAACGTTTACGTACACAGTGCAACGTTCTATCTGTGAAGATGTACATGCTGGAAGGGTCCCTCATAAGTGTAAAAATGAATAATTTCAAAATTCCCATAATTAAAA
>Ga0194135_10000483_pt1 | contig 23613 bp, 17 predicted proteins | sample LitLau_LLRF_2013_FD_134024 | JGI IMG/M metagenome (GOLD analysis project Ga0194135, IMG submission 134024) | Freshwater sediment microbial communities in response to fracking from North America - Little Laurel Run_MetaG_LLRF_2013 (version 2) | ecosystem: Environmental > Aquatic > Freshwater >...
ATAATGCTCCTAAGCAATCTCCAGGCACATTCATAGGAACGTTTGAAGTGTTTAAACTCCTACACTCTCATTACTCTTTAAGCTGTAACGCTGTAAGTGGCATTAGTATTACTTAGAAAATTCAGATTAAAATATAAAGTTATTCGTTAGAGACACGCTTTGCTATACAAGTCATATTATAAGTCGAGGAATAATAAAACTCCGGGAAATAGAATAGTTGAACGATTCTTATTATTGCTAATTAGATATCATCTCATTACACTGAACACTATACAAATAATAAAATGTCAATCTAGCTCTATATAATATATATATTGTAGAGAACAAATATTTCATAGGAATAATACCATCGTGTAGTTGAATATATAGGAATAAAAGCATGAGAGTACATTAAAGGTGAAACTCCCAATATTATAGAGGAAGAAGTTGAGGGCGACTTTCTTTCTTTCCCTTTTACTTTTTCTTCCCTCCTTCGTCCGTCATAAAGATTCCATGTACTGCATAAGGAATCTCCTCCTTGAAATAAGCCCTCCCCACCTCCTTCATAGTTTTCGCATCCAAAAACAAGAGAAAGTCCTCGGTATTCTCTCTATTGTCAGTGACTGCACTAATCAACACTCCATCGTCTTCAGTCTCACTATTAGGAGCTTGAACGAACATAGGCTCCCCTAGGAAGTAATGCTCACTCTCTCGCCAAAGAATTGTCTCCTTTTTACTCGCATGAACTTTACAGATGGAATTCTCAAAGTAGCCTTTAGAAGCCGAGCCCGTGGCGTAGTAAAAGCTTGTCTTCTTCGATAAGAATTTCCTATTGATCACCGGAAGTTCTAGACCTTTCTCCGTGACCGTTTCTGGCGTAAGGACTAACTGCTTTCCCCTCCGAACAGCAGTAGCTTCAGATTTAATTCCAACCATGTTCTCCCCTTCCTTACAATCCTCCAAGTCTACTAGAGGAATTATAAACCTCTCTCCACTCGGGTGATCGGCTCCTGAAGCATCAATGCTCATTCGTCTCAACTTCTCCAGGTTCAACTCTTGCGTGATTGAATTAGCATTAGGAAATGTAGTAATGTCAAGGACAATGTGGTCATTAATCTCAAAGGCATTTATGATGTGCAAGAAGAAGAATGGATCTTCTGAGACTACATCTGCCTTCAAGACTTTTCCAGTTTCTTTTTCTATGATGAAGAACCGGTTTCCAAGCTCAGGTTTCCACTCAAGCCAACTGCAAATTGGAGCTGTTTTTGCCAACACTGAGCCAACTACTTTCGCAGCATTCATCACGTAAGGTTGTTCGATGAGGATTATGTAGTTTTTTGTCATTCCGAACGAGTGCATGATACCTACAAGTAATGTAAGACATACACATATATGATCAGGATCAATTGGGAGAAAGATTAATATTTCTTTAGTCCAGTGTACAAGCACTCTAAGGCTAATTGATCTCTCGTCATGGATTATTTCACTCCACTCTTAGCCCTATGTACTAAAGTGTACATTAGAAATCATTTTGGAATGTGGTGCTTACCCAAGTGAGTTGTATTAGAACTCGAAATAGTACAGATTACTTTCGCCTTCTTGAAAGCATCTTTAGGACTCTCGTTCTTTCCAATGGGTGGGATTTTAACTATGTTATACTTAAGTCCAGTGAGGATTGAGCAGCCAACATTGTACGTATATCCTTCATCATCCGTTAGGGGATGAGCGCTTGCTACTTGCAATCCAAAGTACTTATTCGTATCAAACTTGTCTGTCGTTTTTAATGTGTCCTGGTTCAAATCCCGGAAAAAACACGTCTCCCCTGTGGTAAAAACTTCTTGCCCAATATTGAATAGCGCAATGTTAGCGTTGTCAGATAGCTCAGGGATCTAAGGGACCAAATAAAAGACCAACTCTATTAATAATCCCTTCTCATTTATGAGTCTATGAAATTGGAAGCTTTCTCTCTCTTAGCAGAACAAGAGGAACGAGACATTCTAACTCTCCCCTACTCTTTCCTTCTCTTTCTCTAGCGACCGGAGTTTTGATGTGAGCTCTTCAAAAATGTCTCAACAGGTTTCTTTTTTTCTCCAAGACAGAACAACGACACATATGAGTGAAGTGAAAAATGTCCAAGTGGAACTTCGTAGTAAGGGTTAACATACTACGATGATGATGAAGGATAAGTAATATCATCAAAACGTGAATGTATATGCGTAGGAGTAGAAAACAAATTCCCTCAAGTGACACAAGAAATCGAATTGGGAATTGGAGAAAGTTCAATTGGATCAAATTCCACGTATATAAGATGAACATATGTGTGTCTATACTATTATATAAGTTATGGCATACACGTAATAAATTCGAGCTAGCTTACCAAAGAAGGAATCATCTTTGAGAAGAAACCTTTGGTCGGATCGGGTGAAGGTTTCGTTCCGAACTCCCCAATTACAGGTTTTTGAGCAAGGAGTGCTTTCTTGTAGGCATCAGATTCCAAAAACTTCTTTTCAAACGTGACTTTCCCATTGGAAATGTCGAATTTGGACACAAGGGCATACCCGTCCAGAACATGATTCACTGCAAAATCCTTATCAAAGTCGAACTTCCCTGGACCTACTCTCAAGTAAGTTCCTTTCACCCAAGTTGGCACGTTGTCCCCTTGGATTGCAGACTCTTCCCTTTTTATTAGTTCCCTTTGGGTTCGAAACAATTTCGGGGATTTTGGGGGCTCCCGTGTTCTTTGGACTTCCAAAGGCATTTCAACGACTTTTACTAAATTTATGGCAACACACAACTCTAATACTTTGACTCAAAGTCTCAAATACGACGACGACCAAGCGTGCTTTTGCGTGTAGTAATTGAGGTATAAATCTTACACTTTTTCTCTTAAGATTGCGGAAAGATGCTTTTTTTACTTTAATATTTCTTTGCCGTACGCACTGAGATTTAAAACAATAAATTTGCAGGTGATCTGTGTCTTTTCGTTCTTGGATACTTCTCGATACTGTCGGATCAACAGAAGGTTACGAGCTTCTTTATATTTTTCATGAAACTAAACATCGTTCAATATTCAATATCTAATGTTGTAGCCTAACTATGTTTGCTGCTTGGTAGCTCCATGTAATTTACATCCCATACCTGTTCACCTACCTACGTTCACGTGAGAATTTATAGTTTAGGTCATTATTATTATGATTACGCGTACGTCATTGTTTCCATCCAATCAACCTTACACAAGGTGTACACTAGTGTACATAGCTCATAGGTGAGATTAGGTGAGATGTACGGACGAAGGAAGAAGGTTCTCCTGGCCAGACACACACATACACTTACATGTAGATATACTGCAAAAAAGTGTTAAGACTATCCAGTTCATCTTGACTTTATTGTGTGAATGCCGAGTCATTAAATACAAATCTAGTATGTCCATATACTGTAATGTATGAAAGATATGATGGATTCTTTTTTGCAATACTTTGCCTAGTTATATACGGGAAACAGGTTTTTCATTCTTGTATATATATGCAACTTATTGAGCTGAAGGTAGTTCATGAATGATAAAAAACCTAAACTCCCTTCCACTTTTGCCTTCCTTCAACCTTTGACTACCTCAAAGATATTAGCAAATATACGAATAACAATCAACAATCGGCGATTATAAGTTAGCCATGTACATAATGTACATTTGAAACTTGTAAATCGATCATTGTCAAAGGAATAGCGGCAGACAAACTTGATCTTTGTAGATCAAAATCAAAACAATCGTCACACACAGGAAATTTCGCAAGAGACATGTTTTGATGGGTTCTATAGGTCAATTGTCAATAATTATCGAATTGTGGAATGGTTACTGATGTCTTAGTATATGGAAGTTAACAGAATTAAAAAAATATTACTGATGACGAAGGTTCCTACGTATTAACTTGATTGAATATTATCATACACCAATTATTTCGTATCTTTCACAACTGCTTCATTTTAATAATATTCTTTTTGTTGTCTGTGACGCCAATCCAAAAACAGCATGTGAAACTCTTTGCAGGCGTTATGGCTTGGAATGTAAACCAGACTGGAAATTTAACCGGTTCTTCATCGACAGTGATCATCATCATCTTATGCAATAGTGGCAATTGATTTTAAGCCGTAAATCATAAAACGGCAGAACAACTGTTAAGCACATCTTTTGCCATGTCCTTCAATTGATTTTTTTGCTTTCCAACAATTAAAGTTTTGCAATTGTACTCTCTGCCCAAACTTACAACAATAATATAAGCTTGAGGAAAACTCTCTGTGAAGATTATGATGGAAGGTCACTTCCAATATTCCACACACGAAAGACTACAAAAATTCCCTACCAATTATTTTAATATCGCCCTAGACTCCAACCAACTAGCTGTTTGTTGTCTGAGTCATTAATAATGGGTGAAGAAATGCACTTTGGCCTAGAATTTCCAGTGCATAAAACGTGTTCCAGTCTCATATGACTAATAATGATGAGCTCGAGTGATCATCATAATCAGAAAGTTATTATACAGAATTCCCTCCCGTGATTGTGAGATTATCCCAATAATTAAATTATTGTTATCATATCCAAGCAAATATATTCCCACTGCATTACAGACAAACACAAGTTCCGCTCTATCCACATTTAAAACTTCTTTTTCATTACATTCAAGTTCACGGATTTAGTATACATCCATGCAAGGTGACTGTTGATAATTGACACTCACAAACTACGTGCTTACATGCAATAACAATATTTAACTAAGGCTTAATTAAGCATAGGAAGTTATGTTATTCGGTATACAACAAAAATAAAACATCCTCCACACACCACCACACATGTATAGCAAAATTGTTATTGTTATTGCTTGAACAGACACACAAACACACGCTCTGTTATGCATGTGTATCTTATGCAAATGGCAAATTGCTTACAGTTAGATTCAAGGAGTCTCAAATCTGTACAAAGAATTGTATAAGGAAAAAAATTGCATCTTGGAAGGAAATTAAGGAAGAAAAGCAACTCTGTCAAGAGATTTTTCATTCAAATAGAAAAATAGAATTGTCAATGTGTCTCACAAGAATCCAAAGACTCACATGTTTGTCATTCTTGGAAGGCACACATAAGTACACACACACACACAAGCTGTCAACTGGATCAGAGTGTATGTCATTAATGTGGGAAAAATATATATCAATAACCTTCAGTTCGGATACATACAAAGTAAACTTAATTAAGTCATGTCACACTCCACGTTTATATATATATCAATTCAAGTATGAACTTTAACAAGGAGACCTTCACAGCCAATTCCCAAGTCCATGGTCGAGGTCATAGGCCATCTCCCACATGTTCAAAAGTAGGTTTCTTTCGTTATGAAACTCTCTCGTGGGATTCACACACACACACTCATAGTTTCCTTTCAGTTTCTTCCGTTTGAATTTCAGATTATTAAACATCCATGGCAGTCTAGGCTAGAATGTAGACAGTCATTTCCGACCTGAAAACAATCCAGACTTGGGAACAATCCCACAGCCCATCCTTATATATTCCAATGCTTGCAGAGATAACATAAGAAATCGTTCTGGATTCAAGAACACAAAATGGTGTGAAAAGCCACTTCTCATTGTCTCGGACTTATCTTCCTATTACATCTTAAGCGACGCAGTTTCTGTGCTGTGGTCAAATACCCATGTACACACAGCCTTTATATCTCTGAGTATACATGTATCAGATGCGAACTGTGCGCGACACTATCTTTACGAAATGCAAAAGGGTGCAAAACCCAAAAAGAAAGTTGGGGATCCTTTAGGATCAAACTCTGAATAAATGGCATCAGGGGATTACTCCTTAAACTCAACGTGTCCTTCTTTCCAGGATACATCGTCGTACCCTTCCGGAATTGGAACGTCGTAAGCTGTGTGTGTATACTGTGCTTTGTCTCGAAAAAATAGAAAAACTTTGTCGCGGGATGAGCTATCGTATTGTTTCCTGCCTTAGAGTTTAAATAAGTTCGTACATATACCAAAGACAATTTTGCATTTCTTTTTTTAGGAGAGAATTTACGTAAAATTTACACACTGAAACATATTCCAGTTCAAATAAGTCAGGCACACACATTCTCAACAAGGAATCGCATAAAAATCTCCCATTCCACGAAATTCATATACTTTCTCTCTATATGATCAACTTCAAAGAACTTCGTTTCGTATCCTCATGAGAATCACATTGAGCTTGAGCTTCCTATACACGACTTCCGACTAAAATGTATCTCCTTTCTTCTCATTTCGCGTTTGTATTCATTTATCATAGCTTATTCGAATTCCCGAACATGCCTACCGTCCACACGAAGAAACACGTAAGATTTCCTCAAAATCATTTTGATTTCAATTCCAATACAACTTTCCACCCCGGTCTCATACAAATCGGCAACCATATAAAACTTCTGTCAGTTCAATTTCATATAATAAAGGGAATTGCTTTTTCATTCCAAGTATTTCATTCCCAGCGTCGTGTTTTATTGTCGAAATGTCTTCCCCTAAAGAAGGTTTGAAATAGTTTGAATAATCTACTTATTATTACACTACTGTACGACCAAATTCTGAAGAAACCTCTGTGAATCTTTATCTCTATCAATCAAGCTTTTTCTTACGCAAGATGATCGCGTGTTTAGTTCAGATGACGATGAAGCAAAGTCCTTACAGACGTTCACTGGAATTCACTGAAATTGGAACTGAAGACATTACATAAGACGTGTAGTAAGCCAGTGTGTAGCAGTTCTTAAGGAGAAAAAAGCTCACCAAAGGTAAAAGCAAAGGGATGTGTGTAGAAAAGCAAGTAGCATTAGAATTCGTTGGGGCGTAAATGTTGTTACTTGAAAGTGGAACTCAGTGAAAGGATGAAGCGAGAGAGTTTCCTACATGACAACTTTTGAAATCGATCAATTCACTCGACCAAATAAAACAAATACAGCTCAAAATGTTTTAAAGTTACAGTCTTATCGTCCCCCCCTCTCTCTCTCGTTGTTATTTCTTTTGAAAAAGTACACATGAAAATATTATTATCATCAAGGGAGATTGCGATCTTATATACGTGTAATATACGTAAAAGTTAAACAGGAACAAAGTTCAAAGCTCACAAGCTTGTCAAAGTGTGTTTTTACCATTCAACTTGTTTTCTATAATAATGATACACAAGGAAAAGTAAAAGTTTTAAAAGAGAACAGTGGAAAGCTCGAGCGGATGGTCCCACAGGGTCTCTTTCTTTACACACAGGAATTCATTCCACGTTCATTAAAAACTTAAGCGATCCTCATCGTTAGTCTTTACGAACTATACAACATTTCGGCAACGGTGAATCGTGTAGCACATACAAACAATAAAACGGTACAACAACGCTCTGTATGTGTATGAAACAACTAACTAAGAACGAACAAGCCTCATCTCTCCGTCTGCGTCTCCTGATTATTATTACATCCACACTCCCTAGAAATCCTGTGGCTTTGATGCACTAGTGACCTACTTCACTTGAATTCCTTCGGAAACCCTTCCTTTCCGATATACACACTCGCTCTCGCTCTCTCTCTCTCTCTCTCTCTCTGATGATGAGTTAATGATGACTTTATACGAAATAAATATGATCCTGATGCAAAATTCAATCCAAAGGGATATCTCTGTGCATTTAATGGAATGCGCGATGGTCTGGGCGATTTCCAACTGCATTAAATTGATCTTCGCCATTAATACCATACACATGCAGCTCAAGAACACGTCATGCAATTCCATAAGAACATTCCCCACGTGGAGTGTTTTGAAGTTTAAATTCTTCAAAACAGAACACACAACAAGCTTTCCATTTCATTTTATATAATTCCAAGATACACATCTCCAACATATCTTTGAAAAGAAATAAATTCAATGTATTGGAATAGTTATACACAGAGCCATTTAACAGTTAGTGTAACTCTACATTGCTATTCTTTCCATAAATTGCCAGTTTAGAGGATTTAAAGACGGAAATATTTGCCCCTGACTGGAATAACAGAACATCTCTCTCTCTAAACTATAAAAATCCCAACTGAATTGCAAGAATGAGTCAGAACTCACAGAAAGAAGCAGAAGATGCTTTTAACTTCCAAACGAAATGCATACACACTACACAATCTTTTTCTTCACTTTCTCTCACTTGAAAAATCGTGTGTCTTCCGTCTCTGAAGTAACATTCGAATTCCTATCAAGTTAAAAGTATTACAGACACTGCTGTAGCACTCTGCTCTACTAACTATCTGCATTCTTCTTCCTGCACTTCCAGAGAGCTCAGGCAGTACGGGAATTGAAAACATGAAAAGCCCAATTTCCCTCGTGAAAGTTTAAGGAAGAAGACAAGCTACATCTACAACTTCGTTTAACATCTCCGGTGGTGCAGATTACCATTACCAAGTTCAAATTTATTCTGACGGGAGAGATAATATATCGAAAGGGAAATGGAATTAACAAAGACTAAAGACTCCAGCGAGAACTTACAAGAATAGTAAATGTACTTTACTCCAGCACTCTAATAAGGAGGAAAAATCCTTAACGGAAAAACGCAAAAAGTTTTGGTTAAGTAGAAGTTATAAATACATCTTGTCTTGTATATCAAACTATATATAGATATAAATATATCCTTGATGCATATTTTATAACATGATGAGCATACACACACACACATACATACATACATAATGGGAAGTAGTCGAAAGGGAGCAATCATAATCATTTCATCATCTTCTTTATGGTTGAATGACGAGATCAAAAACAGAATTACTAACACACACAACTCACAAGTTTTATACGGATAAACACGTAAGAACGAGTAAAGTGATCCTTATTTGTAAATTGTCTAAATCTTAAATCTTATTTTCCCCTTGCTTTCTCTCGTTCCCTAGCTAATCTATTTATCTTGAAACACGCAAGGGATACTACATAACGGACTAGACCCCCGTTAGTTTTTCATCGTAGCTGTGATAATATCTTATCATTCCTAGAGAAGAAGAATGTTATATAAGAGCCTAGAAAGATTAGTCACAGTGCTCGTCAATTTATAGCTGAATGGTAAACGTTAAAAGTGATATAGAAGCGAAAGGATTTACATTTAACGAGACAAAGATGAGATAGTTAAATCTAAAAAAAGATTTCGTTCTAGTGTGCTATGAGATTCGCACAAAACACACACACAGAGTCACTGTAATTGTGTTTATATACATGCATAGAGTGAACTTCATCTCTGTTTTACTTTTATGGTCAGGGCTAACGTAGTTTAGTTCCATGCGTAAGTAATCACAGCAGTCAAGTTTCGTATTATATCACTCCAGGGATAAACTAGAATGGCCCATCTAGTCTAAATTGTCCAAATCCGAAAAAGTGTAACGCAGAAAACGCCAACAAATGTTTTCCTATTTATATTAAACTTCTGCGTATTTCTTCAACACTGTATAATAATATCTTTCCCAAATATCACTCTCTCTCAAGCTTTCAAGCTCTCAAGGTCTAAAAGTTTAAATTAAATGTCAATAGACCGTGTGGGAGTAAAGATTTCCCTGTAAAAATCGATTTGAATGGTTCAAATTGTAAATTAATAAATTAAATTGGGAAATTGGTAGACATTGCGATTTATCATTGAACCGTGAGTCTAAAAAAGCAATCAACATGCATGACAAAATGCATTATGCAGAATTCATGAAATGATGACTGGAATCCGAATGATGAAGAAGTCACGTAACAAGCACAGCAATCCATCTGTAAAAGAGGTAAATGCTGTGAACTAGGCGATTAATACAAATAAGTTTAATGAGCAGCTAGATTGAAAACATTTAGTCCTTGACTTTTTATTATTTTTTCTGTTTATCTTTCTCAAACAACAAATAACAGTACTTTCACTTCCAATGACACAAAAAAGTTCATAATATTTGTGACACATATTTTTACACATAACAATCAACAGATCAATTTAATGATTTATATTTGTTTAGCTTGTATGAGATCAGTAAATTAATAATTAAAGAGTATCTCTCATACATTTTTGTTGATTAAACACGTATGCAATTATTCCTCAGATCACCTTTCAACTGTGAATCTTTAACTTTCATCCAATTTAATTTAATTTAATTTTAGTTTGCATAGATTTTATTGTTTGTTTGATTACATGTCTAGTGATTCAATCATTCAGATAATAATAAATATCTAATTTGATGTTTAAATATTTTACTAAGATCGTCCATAAGGGCAGACAGCTGAAAGAATTCTAAAGAAGAGCTTGCTCCAGCGAATATACTTGTTTGCGTTAACTCTCGAGCTTAATTTTAAGATTTTACGAATTAAAATAGTTTAATCCAATTCTACGCTCCACGACACAAGTAGTAAAGTGTTGTTGCGTATTTTTCATGTAACCCATCAGAATAATTCTTTGGAAATGTGAGTAATCTTTCTAAACCAAATTGACTACTTTTGGCCAACACATACACACACACACGCCAGTCTCGATAACTTAACTGGTGTCTAATTCAATCATGCAAAAAATATTCCCTCGCCACCCACGCTGTACATCCCCCACTGAATAGTAAAAAGACCTTTTTCTTCATCCTAATGGATAAATGCATCTCATAATAATGCATGGCCGTACAACGTCCCTGATGCCATCAAAAAACCTCGTTCTTTCTCTTTCGTGTATAATACATTTCTCATGTATAGAATATTTTTAGGGCCCACGTAATCTTTCCCTTCGAATAGCAAACCTCCCTGACAGACTTTTTTCCTCGAGAAACGGAACGAGGAAACCAAATGAACGCATGACTGGATGAGTTAAAGAGAAGAAAAGAGGAAAGTGTACAGAATCGCAAAAAAATACTGACCTGAAGGACCCTGAAGGAAAACTCTCTCTCTCTCGTTCTTAAAAGAACTTCTCTCTCTTTAAATACGAAAATGTTTGATCGACCGAAGAATAAAGGAGAAAAAATGAAAAATGTATGCAAACGGGGAAAATTTTCACGGAAATTCCGTGCTTTGTGCAGATGAAACATTTGTTATTTACTTTCTCTTGATTTACTTTCAAGTTACTATTATTGTTTTCCCACCCGCCCAATGTTAAATGTATATCTCAACGTGGACTCACCCTCTTTCATGTTTTGCGATGTTGACTTTACGGTTTTTCAAATGAGATTTGACACTCTGCGTGAGTGCGAAAGTCTATGAAAAAATGACGTTGAACAAGTGGAAATATAACGAAGAAATATTTGTATATAGAGGGTAGGTTGATCCTTTAAGACAATTGAGAAGTTTGAGTAGTAGAAGAAGTTTTGAAAGAATCACGAAGTGAAGATGAGGGTGGAACTGAAGACGAAGAGTCAAAAGAAGAATGAGATTTCCTTGGAAAGTAAGAGTCAGCATGGGTTCCCATATAAGCAGACCAAGGCTGATCTCTTGCAGGCAGAATTCGTGCACACTGCCTTTGACTTTTAATATTATCTCGGCTACTTTTCTTCTTATTTGTGTCAGAGTTCAGTGGAGGAGTCTCGGAGTCAGATTCAGAACACGAACAAGTAATATGAAGCCTGTATACTGTCATTTGGCCCATGTGGATATCAAATGGATTGTACGAGGCTTGGCTGTCGTAAATCGTTCCACCACTTGACTTCATTCCTCCTTCATTCATCAGACTTGCTCCTGAGGAAGTCCCGAGTGAATCGTACTCCTCTCCTGGCTGGAGACTGGGGTCATCTCCTCCTTGCAGACATTCATTCGTCACGGTGTCTTCATATTGGTCGTGATCCATCCGGTAATACTTACCTACGAACATACACACACAGTCAGTAGACTTATTAAATTGCATATCAAGGAATATAAATGGGAAATTCCCCTGGGACTATAAAAGTTCTACACACTCTTCAGTTCCAAAAAGTAATTTCAACAAAATGAAAGATAATAAGCGCTGCGGTGAGCTTGGAGCTGTAGTTAGCAGATAAGCCGAGAAAGAATTCAATTAAAATATCATGTAGACTTCATGTGTGGAAGGAAATAAACAGATTCAGGCTCATACAAAAAATATATATAGTTTCCAATATAAGCAAGCTAGCATAATCTAACGGCCGGTTGATCACATGCCACACAATATTAAAGTCAAGTTGAAGTTGATAGGAGGAATTACTATATTAAGAAAAGGCATCAACATCGGGTAAGCAATGTAAACAGCGTCAGCATAGGATTTGTAATGTAAGTGGCGTCAACATAGACTAATTGTAAGCAATGTTAAATAACTAAACTTCACGTCTTCAAAGTCTTAAGTTGCCCCTTCAGGTTAATATCCATATGACGTCCTATGATATAAGCTACACCATTATAATATCAATGAAAATGTTCATTTCATCATACGCTATGCAAAAAATAAAGTACAAAAGTTAAACCTCATTTATTAAGTACACTGAAAATCTGCTTAGAAATTTTGATTCATTCTTCTTCAAATTTAGAAAAAAACCTAAACAATTCTCATTGGGACCCTGAACTCCACCTCCTCTCTCATTTACTCGGCCTTCGTTTCCTAAAATCCGGAAGTTTAGAAAATCCTTCCATATCCTCATTATCCAACTCCCTCTTGGGTGGTTTCCAGCCAGGCACCCTATGTCCAGCAGAATTGTCCATTCCACAAGCACACGAGAACATCCTATTAAACAACGTTCCTTTCCCGTACTTAGCAATTCTTTCTTTTTCCTTCTTCTCCCTATTTGCTTTAACCCTATCCAACGCATTAAGTTTCCCTGTGAGATTGTACTTATCCGCTTCTTTCTTGGTATCAAAGCATTGTGCACAAGGGATCCAGTTCTCCTTTTCCTGATAATAATCTTCAGGGACATGCTCCTTGAACCTCTTGTAAAACCGATGCCTCGGAAGACGATAGTCATCCTGGTAGATTTCGTACTCCACCTCGGCGTTCTTATACACCTGATTATCAACTTCCATCATATCCCTCTGCGCTTGACTCTTTGCCATTATCTTGGCCACGTTTGTAGAATACAAAGATCGCATTCCATATACAGGCTCCTTGTTAAATTCCACCGTTTGTGCATCCGGTAACCTCACCTTATCTTTTTTCACAACCGTTGGAGTAAAATCAGGCTTAGGTTCATTGAATTTCGTTGTATTGTATGGGTCTGGAATGTGATGAGATTGGAATGTATTCAAGTTCTCCACGACAGTTCCAAGTTGCTGGTTTTCGTCTTCGTATTTCAACTCTCTTACCATGTCCGACTGCACTTCCACTGGGTGTAACATAGGCATACTGATCTGAACTTGTTTTCTTGCACTTCTGATCGACCGGAACCCCCAATACTCATCGGTTTTCGGGTCTTTTCCATCCACGAGTTTGTCGTTTTCTATGTTCATCATATTCTTTGGATTCGTTTCATACGAATGAGGATCTGTTCTCTTGTACTTGGTTGATATTGTTAACAAATTAACTTCGTGTGTGTTAGGATCTTCCTGCTCCAACACGATATCATCGTCATCACTATCACTCTCAGCATCCTTATAAACTAAATCTGGGTCTGTGCTATTTTTCTTGGGGAAGTGACCGTGTTTCTTATGCTTATGATGATGATTCTTATTCTTACTCCTCTTCTTTGGGGTAGATTTCAACGAAGGTTTATCAACGTGGCTTTTGGAACCTCGTGGAGTTTCTATATCTGTTGTGTCATCATCATAGTCATCCAAGTTGGTTTGGACAGCGTCAGTTCTTCTGCTTATTTCATTAGGATTGTCTGGATCTTCTAGGTCTACCATTGAATCGAATACATAGTCATCTAAATAACGTGTAGAGAGGTGATTTAAGCCACAATTCTTCAACTAGTACGAGACTACACGAAGTTGTTGTATAATCTACCTATCCTTCCATCAATTGTTTGACTACCATCAGTCCTCCTACTCACACCTGGATTGTCTGGATCTTCTAAATCTGCTATAGAATCGAACTCGTAGTCATCTGAAGTTCAATATGTATCCGTATCATTAGTAAAATTACAAATAGACCAAGTCCTATTAAACAATTAAACAATGTCAAATCTACCTAAACGATCATCAATCGTTTGCAACCGTTCATTCCTCTTATTCGGATCTACTGGAACCTGACTAGAAACTTCACTCGCAAGATCCCCATCCTTTTTATTCTTCTTCAGTATTGACCAAATTTGTCCCGTATTACCACCATCCCCTCTGAAGTTAATATATTCCATGTCACTTTCATCCCTCTTGTTATTCTTCCTACTTCTTGCCCTCCCATCCTCCCTCTCTAGTTTCTCAACTTTCTCCAGAAACTTAAGGAATTTCTTAAACTCTTGGACCTGACTGTGATACATCCTCAGTTCATCTGGAGACATGTCTTTATTCTTCTGTCCAAAATCTATCAGAGCTTTCTTATATTGCGGGATAAAAGTCGGGTCATTCAACACTTCATCCACGAGTTGTCTCTCTTTCGTCACAAAAGATCTTTCAGCTTTCTTCCACTCATCAACATTAAGTTGCTTCCACTTCAGTTCCTTCACTATCTCTGGATTGTTTATGAAAAACTCCAAATCCGTGTCAACTATTCTAGGCAGCCCCATCTCCTCCCTCACCTTATTCCTGTACCTTTGCAAGTGTTCAAAGTAAGTCGTGTCTGCGTACAATCCCAGACGATTAATGAAGCAGCATTTCTCTTTAGGTCGGAAGAAAGTAGGGAGTGCTGCGTGAAATAGATATATACCAAATAATAAGACTACCTCTTTCTTTGACACCTCTACACTTAATCCTCTCGTACTCAATCATATTTAAGTCAAGGAAGACTCTAATAAATAAAACTCGTATTTGTAATCATTATATTCTGGTTACGCGTAGTGATGGGCTTTGGATCTTTCCTAGGTCTGTCGCACCCACTGCAAGCGCCTTCAAAGTCCCATTGGTGGACCCTTTGGCCCCAGACATACTGATTTGGCAACTTTGCCTTCACACAAGGAAGTAAGTGTCCGTGTGAATCTGCTTGGAATCTTGTAACATTATTCAATCTCCGAGTAGTGAATCCGAATTCAGGGTGCCAAAATTTTGGTCTGCAGTTCACTGGATGGGAAAACTGCATTTTAACTTATTCAATTTTGAATTTGGATTTGATTCTCAAAAGATTTGTAAACTTCTAGACTTCATTACTTGTTTTTTTACTGTACGCGAGCCCTCAGACTATGTATCACTATGGACTCTTTTCAGACTTGTGTCTCGAATTGTTAGAGCAGAAAGATCCAAATAGCATTATACTGCATCCTGAAGAAACACCCACATAACAGGCAACACCAGATGAGAGGAAGACAGCAGAGAGCCAAACACATATTCGGCCAAGTTATTGTGTATCTGACTATAAAGCATGCCAATACACCAAAGTCTCGTTTAGTAGTCTTCGTTAAGAAATCGATGAAAAATCCCCAGGCTGACATAATGATGAGTTGCGTCATGCATATTATTATTAAGCTAATGAAATCCTTCGTGTCTGCTGATTGTGTGAAGGCACACAAAAGAGATCGAGGCTTATAATATTCATTCATGCATCTTTCTTTATATAAAATTTCCATGAAGTCGACTTCTATACACACAGCAGACCTTTTCAGCCTTGTTCTACTTCCGAACTCACCGTGTGGAGTATAATAATGTAATCGATACAGAAATCATATCAAATGCAACAAATGCTCCCAACACTATTTGACACGAAAGCACACGATCGAATGAGAAATCTTTTGTTCGAGAAATCAAAGCCTTTCACACGACGTTAAATTCTAATGGTGAGAATGGATCAGTCTGACGCGTTTTCGTGTTTTCTCTCATTCAAATCACTTTATAAGAACACATTGTACTCATCTTTTGATCGAATGTTTAAACTTCTCCCTACATATACTTAAAGCATATAAGAAATACTGATAAATTATTAGCCACAAAGCACCACACACCATCGTTTGACGTCACATAAAATTTACTACCAACATAATATTCCATACTTCTCCAAGTTCAGAAACTAAAACCGTCTTATTATTATTTCTTTTATAAGCTCCTGTCACGGAGTTGTTCTGTGTGAGATGCATAATGAAGTAGTATATAAACGAAGGAAAAAACTTTACAACTTATTCTTCCTTTCACTCCACACGTGTATAATATTTCGCAGACGGAGAAAGTCAATGACTAAAAAGAAATGGATGCAATCACTTATGATGTATGCAACCCTTACAGACTGGGCCGAACAACTTTCTCCCTCTTATGAGACACATACGAGACATAATAGATGAGTTGGATAGGAAGGAAGTGGAAAAGTTTGACAAAAAGTAAGAAAGTAAATGGAGGATAAGTTGTGTTAAATCGTTTTATAGGAAAGGATGAAATATACGAAAGGACACAGCTAGAGATGATGATGATTCACGTTATTCATGATTTATTTAACGCCTGGCTCTGATGGGGGACCAAGTGCTACTTGACTAATACAAATCTTCTTACACAACCTGTCACCACAAAGTACAGAACCAGCTTACGAGATTATTGTTACTACGAACCGCAGCATAAGAAGAAGTACAGCACACAAAGTGTCACAAACCCCATATGCTTAAGATAAAGACGTGTCACTTGTATTAACAAGCATGGTCCACGTAATATATACGAGAAAGTTGACACACTTTCTCTCTATCTACTTGACCCACGTTGCGCTACTCCACTTCTGTCCACCTTAAAACTTTCTCCGTGGCTCTCTCCATTATATTATACTCCTACAAATACATCGTTCAAGTGTCCACCTACTTTGGAAGATGTGTTTTCATTGCGAAAACACGGGAAATATTTGTGTCTAACCTTTACAAACTTTGTTTTGATCAATTTTTGATTACACACACTATCAGCTTTTGTGTGTGCATTAAAGCTAAGACATATAGTGTCAGGTTCCAGATCAACATGTTTTTAGTTAAGAATGAAAGCACAGAGGTTTTGTTCAATTCCAATAATGCTGCTTTCACCTGGAGAGAAAAATGTTTATTGTTTTTACGCTTCGTTTTGTTTCCAGATTTCTATCATTTTGTGAAAGAAAAAATAATACCAATGTATCTTTAGCTAAAATAGTATATTTGACAAATCCCGATACATAGAAAACTTCCGTTCAAATTCACCGAATTCATTATAAAAATTCTATCCTTCTGTTCAAATAAGCTTCGTTTAGTAAACACACACACTCACACGACATACGTTGATAACTTCTGTACATTTTTTATTCTTTAGAAATCCAGTCAACACATTTTGGGGAGTCAAGTACCCAGAACCAAAAAGTAAGCTACGCAGATTGACCTCCCATTTGTTTTTATTATAATATCGTTCTGACAGTGCGGAAGCAAAAACACACCCGGAGAATTATATTTTGCACGACTGAGCACAATGACATAAATTCATCGCAGAATTTCAAATGAGTCTACAAAGACGCATTAGTATATACATATTATATATATATATATAATCTATATGAATTCCTGGCACTGTCACAATTATCTCCACTTTGTCTTCTGCCTCTCTACACTTTAAACTATTACGCAGCTGTTGTGTGGTGAAAGGCAAATACTCTTGCAATTTATGGTGTCAGCTGGCCATTATATCTTTTATATATGTCGTGCCTATCTTCTGAACCATTTCATGTGGAAAATGAAGATCCACACGGCTTAAACAGCGTAAAACAATAAATACCAATTATATAACTTGTTATAACTGATACTTTCTTATTGGTTGGTTATACAACGAAAAAATCATCAATCATCTTAAGTAACTACTGAGAAACCTGATCATTCCATCACCACCACCACCTGTCAGCATTACTTTTGCATTACATTAAGAACTTTTACTTTCCCCGAAAAAGAATATTACTCCAGCTTTCTCCTTATAATTTCATCCTTGTGTAACAAGAACATAAATGAATTCTATGCAATATGAGTATACATATAGATATATCTGATCCCAATTCTTAAAAACCGTATATAAAAAAGTTTGACAAATAAAACAAGCACGAAAGTGAAGAATAAAGCTGAGCACAGCGAAGTGAACGCACAGTGCAACTATGCTACTAACTATGGGCGAGTAGGAAAAAGCCAAAAAAGCTTTTTATTCATTCGCCTCCCTTGGCGAATAATATGCGAAGACTTTGTGTCATCGAAAGCCAAGGAATAAGGAAAGAGAAAAAATCTTACTTCTTTTATCAAATCGCTCTCTCTCCCGAGACATCTTGTCCTGGATGCATTCTCTGTCTTTCGGTAAGATTGCTTGGGTCTTTGCAGGGAAGAACCAATAAGTAGCAAAGATCAAGTCTATGCCACCACCACCACTCGACTCGTCTAACGGTTTCACCAGAGTCCCTAAACATTCACATATAACCACTATTCAATGTTTGTATGTAATATAAAAAAAAGGTCAAGAGTAATCAAAAGTTATATTGTGAGGTCCATCGCTGTCTCTTACAACAAAATCACTCTCTCTCTCCCTTACATGCACTCTCTCACAAACACACACACACACATACACAATCTAGTTAATCTGAAATTCTACAGATTCTTTCTGTGGGAGAAAGTGGTTTGCCTTTTACCATGCATGTGTCAGGATTCCTAAGAAATAATGAACAAACTCTGTTTGGAAATTACTATACAAGTATACACATACACACAAGGAAAAGAGTTCCTTTGGGATATTCAGAAGGAAAAATAGGGAATCTAATCTACTTCTCCACATACAAAAAAACTCTGTTCTGTGTGTTCTATTCAATTCCATTGTATCAATTTCACAGAGCTAATCAAAGAGAAACCTTTTACGAAAAAATGCGCAGAAAGACTGATTCTCTCTAATGGAATTGATAGACTCACTAGTAGCCACAGGACTTTCAACTATTAAGTATTGATGATGTCCAGCAATGTAGTAGTAAGAGAACATTCTGACAAACTAACATTTGTGCAACCTTTTAAACTTTCTCTCCAACATTCCCTGTAAATACATCTGTCTGTGGGAATGTACCTGGAAAGATCCTAACCAGCAAATTAACCTACCACGAAAAACCCACACACACACAAACCCAAAAATTCATTAGTAAAAGAAATGTATTTGGAATTACAACTACACACACTTGAGACAGAGTAAAAAGAAGTAAACGAGACCTACCGAATTCTACACGGAGTCTCTTTCTCTGGAGAATCCTTAAACTCATTTATTGCACATAACTTGTGTCTAATTACTGTCTATCCACTCTACGCGTTCTATTACGTAACATAAACAGAGATACACATGACAAATACCTCTCTATCTAGCCAATAAAGGACAGTAATTAGATTTACAAACTTTCTCTATCCAACGTTTCAAGAAAGAATGAAACTCTTCCTCAAAACTTTGCTCAGAGAAAGTGAAAGCTCATCCATAATTCCTCCTCACAATAGAAAACACAAACTTTGCTGTATAATTCAGTTAAAGAGAAAGTGTCAAAGACACAACTATTTGGAATAATATTAAGACACACACATCCTAGTCGTACAGTGAAGTCTCTGTAGTCCATAAATAGCCTACACTTCATTTAACTCTCTCTCTCTCTTACCTGTTGATATGAGTCGTTGAATTCCATCCATATCATGTGGTCCAATGTGTCTCTTAGATCTAGACAGTGGTGGCGGTGGTGGAGGTGAGGGTTGTGGTATTCCATTATATTGTTCCAAATCCAAGTTAATATTACCTTCTTCCTCTTCTTGTCCCCTGGTGCGTTCTTCCTCTGGATTCGTATCTGCGGTTTTCCTCCAACGGTGATGAAATTGAAGTTGTTTCCCTTCTTGATAAGGATCATTACTATTTGCCCCTCGTATGTTTTCATTCCCAACATTGCTTGAACCAGGAAGACTTTCTCTTATGCTTTCTCCATTCCTACTCGTTGTTTCATTAGGATCGAACTCTTCTCTCAAACCATCACTACCAAATACTTTATCCCCACCGAAAGGAGATGTCAAATAACGATAACGACCTCTACGGTTATTCTTATTCCTTCCATATGGATCATTACCTCCTGTGACATCGTCATCACCTCCACCTTCACCGGTGCTCTCTTCACTTATTCCTTCATCTCTTCTTAGAAAGTTCGAAGGCAGTTCCCCCTTCCCAGGGAAATAATTCCCCCACACTGTATTACCATTATTGTTCTTGAGATTTCCATGAATATCATCTTCATGCTCATCTTCATATCCTTCTTCCCTACCATGAAGTGAACTTTGCGAATGACTTATGCTACTAGGATGATGAGTTCTCCTGTTCACATTGATTTGTAAATCCCTCAGACTATTCCCATTGCTCAGACCACCTCCAATAATCTCTCCTTCTTCTATAGGAATGTTATTCGAAGCTGAAGAAGGCGCTCCAGAGGCTCCCGTGTACTTTCCATGTTTCCGAACAGAATGGTACGAAGGATATTTCATCTGCTCTGTTAATTCTGGTTGTGAAGGTAAGTCATACATGCTCCCAGCTCCGCCATTGATTATTGCCCCTCCCCCAGCAGGATATACTGGAATGTATGGAGACCCATCGGGAGATAATTGTCTCACTACTGTGTCAACGTCCACTACTCCATTATTTCCTCCTTCTGGAATCATTGCTGAAGCTGGATACCTTGGAATGAGATCTGGGCCCACGGAATCAGATGACATCTTATTGTTAATACTGCTGCCTGAGGGAACTGACGAGTACTGAGAGAGAGACTGTTGAGTGTTATCGAAATACTGCCACATTTGAGGATTCCTTCGTAAATACGCTTGGCCTTCGTCGGATGTATTGATCGAGTTGTTGTATTCACTTGAAGCTCTCAACTCTATCAAAGTCAAATATAAACGCATTTCTAATGTGTATACATGAAATTCAACACTTTCAACGCTTTTAAACTGATGCTCGTGTGGTATAAAGTTCGGTTTAAGCCTAAAGATTTGATTTCTATCTTGAAGGTCTCTCTCATCTACACGTCTCATTTCATGTGACATGTCAATAAGTCTCACTCACAAAGCGTGTCTTTCTATTTGACTTTCACACCTGCCACTAACGCGTAAATATAAATACGACATACGACGAGGAAGAAGATTGGCCTACAAAATTGAAACGTGTCACTAACAAAAAAGATTTGAAACCTTCACAGTCAATCAGGGAACTTTATACTTTATAGTGTGTGGGCAAAAACCATCTGAACTAAATTCATGTCTTCTCCTTCTTCGTTTCCACTCCAAATCTTTCATAGCATATATTTGAAATATCAAAAGTATCTGATTCTTTCTCATTATCAACCTGTTTATATATATATTTATAGCTATCATTGAACATTTAACAAGTCAGACACATACACTCCTTTCTGTATGCTGCTTTCTCTCTAATAAAACCTTCAAACTTTGTTGTTATCATCTCCAGTTTCATCTTAATGACTGAAAGAGATGCATCATCATCATCATCATCATTATCATCATCATCAGTGAAGATCCAAAAACAAGTTTACAAAGTAAAAAACAAATCTTCTTCGTTCCTCCTACACAATCTCACATTAGAAATACGAGTACAATCATATCCAACCCGTCATCTCTCTCCTCCATCATTGTATCATCTCATACAAATCTCATTAGTCTGTAATTTTTATCTTCTATTGAGATTTCTACAGCATGACTCAAAACTAACATCAACTTCCCTATTGTATCAACCTTTTATTATAATGATAGGCCGTCACTCTTCATAAACTAACTGTTTTCTCTATTCTTTTCTCGGTAATTCAAATCTCATCCTACGCTATATCACTGTCTTATACTTATTGAACAATTTAAAACCAATTTATAAATGAAAAGAACTTATGCCAGATTATCATACACTATATGTACTTCTATGGTGTTCGTATTGTATAGTGTAAACCACACTGCACAAAAGAATCCCAAGAACAGAGGGAATCGTTTCAATGTATATGAATTGAGTTTTTCCAGTTTAACATGAACGGAATTCCCGAGAATTTATTATGATGGAGAAGACTACGTGGAAGGATATAACAGGCAGGGCGATATGATCATAATAATAATAATGATGAGGCGGAGGAATAGTATATTTTGTAACAATCATATAAATATATGAACTTCACTGCGTGTTAGAGTGAAAGCTTTCTTTTGTAAGTGAAACGAGACCTTTTCACACCATCGTCATTTCTCATTTTGTACTTCCATTCTATTCCTTTCACTCATGATCATCATCCACAGACACACACACACACACTTTCATCATCATCATCATCATCCTTTTGTACTAACTATTTCAATTTTGTAATGATGATTCCCTTTAAATATCCTACTGCAGGAGGAAGCACAAGGAAGGGGAGGTCTTTTTTACTCAGCGAATATAATAACTTACGATTAGTTCCGGCAATCACTGAGATTGACGCACGTTTATAAATAGAAAAAGAACTTTCACATTGTAACGTTGAATGTAACACATTGTTTACTACGACCTATACGTGGAATTTACTATTCACTAGTCTCGCTTCTATTTGCTCAGAGTAGGAAGAAAGAATTAAATATAGATAATCCCATGGTAGACCAAGGGCAAAAGATCAAGAACAGTTAAATGAATATTACAGTGGGGCAATTTAAAGTCCGACCTTCCTCGCTCTCTCTTGCTTTCGTCTCCTTCAATGAACTGCGAATTCTTTACAAGAGGTGTATACCGTTCTGAGGAAGGACACAAAAATCTTTTTGAAGTTTCAAAGAATGTTAACTCGATAAGATGTCATGTCAATGGGTATTAAACTACTCTCATGTACTCAATTGAATGAACTAAAGAAAAATGTCTAACCTGGAAAACCTTTCAAGGACATTTTCACTTCCAATATATCCCAGCTATAAAAATAAATCACTCCGATAAGTCTATGTAACATCCGTTCAACCACAAAAATTGCACACAGAGTTTTAAAACAAAACTTTCACCCGAATTGTGTGTGCTTTTAATTTTAAACGGACGGAACTTCCCTGATCAGTTCTTAGTTTTACTATTTACACCAAAAGTTTTCTGTCACCTCAAACTCTGTGTATAAAAAGTATCTGAAGATTTCTCAAAAGATACAACTTTAGTCCCTGAAGCAGCTACACACACTCACATTATTTCCTATTTGTTTTTTTGCTCCAAGGAGCACAAATTAAATTCTCTAAAAGAAAGTGTTGATGGGGGGTGGTGGTGGTGGTGGTCTATATATCTATTTCTATATTATGTAGGTCGATCAGAAAGAAGAATTCTGTGGGTATGTTTTATTTACAGAAAAGTTTTAAATGTGAAACATACCCGAGTCATAAATGACAGTTCCAGGAAGTCCTGTGACGCGGTTGAAAGCTCGAAGTTGGTTGATTAGTTTTGAACCGAAACGAAGTTTGCAAAAATCCGATCGGCTCTGTTCATGAACGGTAGTTCCTGTAAAAGTAAAATATGTATAAAAAAAACTATAGAAAACGCAAAAAGGTGTTTTGCATTTTTCATTATGCATGAAATGCTGCACACGAGGCACAAAAAGAGACACAAAAACTAATTTCAACATTTTCGCCA
>Ga0194135_10000484_pt1 | contig 23601 bp, 16 predicted proteins | sample LitLau_LLRF_2013_FD_134024 | JGI IMG/M metagenome (GOLD analysis project Ga0194135, IMG submission 134024) | Freshwater sediment microbial communities in response to fracking from North America - Little Laurel Run_MetaG_LLRF_2013 (version 2) | ecosystem: Environmental > Aquatic > Freshwater >...
GTACGTAGTCTGAAAGGATATTAACGGAGGAGGTGAGCAATCTTTTTTTGAGTCGACATTCCATGAGTTGAGGGATTTTTTTTTAGTTTTTCAGTTGCAATTTGATTGTAAAAGTTTCTTTCGGTTTTATTAGTTTCAGAGTACAAAAAATGGCGTTGAAGTGGCCGTCGAAAAATGTCAGGGATGCTTTCATCCAGTACTTCATAAGACATCCTAAGTACCCTCATAAACACGTCCCGTCGAGCTCTATCGTGCCGAGAAATGACCCATCGCTCGCTTTCGTAAATGCAGGGATGAACCAGGTAATATTCTGAGTTTTGGTGGATTAGTAGAAAATGTTAATTAAGTTACGTTCCTATCCTTACTGTCAGTTACTGTTTTAATCTTCTGTGTGTTTAGTTCAAAGACATAATTCTGGGAGTGGGGAGACCTCCGAATCCAACTGTGGTGAATAGTCAGAAATGTCTTAGGATTAATGATTTGTCACTGGTTGGGGCTGATACGTATCATCACACGTTCTTTGAGATGCTCGGGAACTGGTCGTTCGCGTCGTATTTCAAGGTGAAATTTACAGGAGGGTCCACATTCTTAATAATTTGGATATAAATTATGATTATTACAATTGTCTGTAATGTTATGCTTTCAGCCTGAAGCTTGTGAGATGGCTTGGGAGTTGCTAACAGATGTTTACAAATTAGATCCTGCTAGAATGTATGTTACATATTATGCTGGGGGTCACAATATTCCAGCGGACACGGAGACTCGAGATATTTGGAAAGCACTTGGGTAATGCAGAAGGAGTTTTCATGATAATAATTATTGGTTGGTTTATTGGTTATTATTGGTTTCAACAATTTATATTAATCTTGCATATTTCTGAATACTATTAGGGTTCCAGAGGAAAGAATCCTTCCGTTTGGTGCAGAGAACTTTTGGACCATGGGACCGATTGGGCCTTGTGGTCCTTCTACAGAGATTCACTATGATCATCGAGGTTCAACTACCGAAATATCTGAAGTCAATGGGGACAGTGGAAGGGTAGTAGAAGTGTGGAATCTGGTCTTTATGCAATACAACAGGTAGCAAAAAAAATTTGGCGGAAGAGAAAAATTGCTGTTAGACCGTTTTTATATTAAATATTTATATCGACTAAAGCAAAATTAACACGGGTACTGTTTAACTTACCTATTAAATTCGTTAATTTAGATCTGCAGATGGAAGTTTTGAAAGACTGCCACTAGCCCATGTAGTCGACACAGGGGCTGGATTAGAAAGATTGACAGCTGTTTTGAATGGGAAAGTATCGAACTACGATACAGATTTATTTCTTCCTATTTTTGAGACCCTTCTCAAAGTGCGTGTGGATTATTTCGCTACTTATTTTATGCTACATGCTTACTTCGTTACTTCTATACTTTTACGCATTTCCTTTATGTAGAATTCCAACGCCCCCGCATATCAAGGTACATTTGATTCAGAAAGTGATGCCGACAGTGATTACAGAGTTTTTGCGGATCACATAAGAGCAATTACAGTTGCTTTGTCTGACGGAATATTACCGCAAACGAAGTAAGTAATTATGTGCACAATTTTTACTCACTAAGTGGTCCATTTATTTATATATTGTAATTAATTTTGTTTTTCTTGGCAGCCACAAGGTTCTGAAACTTGTCAGGCGATTGTTGTATGTGAGCCAGAGGCAGTTTGCCCAATCATTTAACGAGCAAGATTTAGTGGAGTTACTAATCAAATCAGTAAAAACTGTCACTGATTCCCTGTCACCGACATACACGCAAATCGCTGACATGAATGCCCAGATAAATGAGATATTACGGCATGAAGTTTCTAGGTTTCTTGAAGCTCAGAAACGACGTGCTCCAAAAAACAGCCGGCTTCCACTTGATATTTTGGATTACTTTCCCAGACTGGAAAGAATTAGCCAGGAAGAAATATCGCAGGCTATGAATAAGAAAGCTGTAGATGGAAAAACTGCTTTGAGATGGTATGTCATCTTTCATTTGCAAGTCCTCATTCGGTCATATAACCTACATAAAGACTTCGTGCTATTGCACTATTTCCATCCATACTTTTTTTAAATTCCAGGTATGATTCATGTGGTGTATCTGAAGACGCCATTGAAGAATTATGTGCGCATTTGAATTTGGAATTTAGAAGAGAAGAGTTCCAAAACGAATCATTGCGAAAAAAATTCGAACGTCGCCTGGATTTTGCTCATCAAATTGCCATTGATGACGAACGTCAATTTATCAAAAATGTAGAGTCTGCCTTATGGAAACAAAATCCTGAAGTCGGGGGAGGGCTTCTACAACCAAACATGTTGAATGGAACAACATCAAGTGCCAAAATCCAGCACATTTTTACAAATGACGGAGAACTTTGCGAGGACTGCGCATCAATCCCGGACAAAGAATGCTGGGTTACTTTAACCAAAACACCGTTTATACCAAGTTCGCAATACATGGATTCTGACGTTGGGTTCATTATTTTGAACAACGGTAATGAGTTTAAAGTTACAAAAGTCATTTCTCTTCCTTCTGATTGGATTTTACATCAAATCAAGGTATTATTTAACATATTGATTTACCTTATACGATATTGAAAAAAGGGAACACGGAACGGAAAAAATCACAATAATCACCTGTTTATTTTTTGCATTAGGGTGCACCTACATCTGATCTCTTCGAAATCCCGTTAATTGCTGAATTCTTTATCAACAATGAAAGACGATTTGGAAGAGAAATAAGTGCCAAAGTGTTGTACAGTTTACAACGATGGATGATTAAAAAATTCGGTGTAGTCAGGTTCTCGAAGCTTTACGTTTGTCAAGACAAACTTAATTTTGAGATCACTATTATGAAAGGTGGCTTAGATCAAGTAGTAATTGAAGAACTAGAAGCAGATCTGAATGAAATCGGGGATCCAGTTGTAGTTATCAAGAAAACTTCAGAAAGTAATGGCGTATATTTCCTTGAATGTGCAACGGGAGTGGAGGCTGAAAAAATCAAAAGACACAGTGAGGAGTTGAAAAATTGCCTAAATAAACTTGCAGTATTGATGAATGAAACCAGTCATTTCGAGGACGTTGAAGGGGAGATAAGGGCACTGCGCCATTTGATAAATATTGCTTTAGTGGATACAGGTCTAACATTCTCCCTGTCGACTATCAATCAAAGTAGAGATGTAGTCCAATCTGCAGACAAGTTTCTATTAAAAAAGGAATTGACTTCTCTCACCAAAATAATGACTGACACTTTAGTTTCTGACGACAGTGCTTTTGTTATTAAAGTATTTTTTAGTGACTTTGAATTTTCGTCATTAAAGAAAATTACTCGTCCAGCAGAACATAAACCGGTCTTGGTTCTGATTACCTCGTCAAACGGGGACATCCAAGGAAGATGCGTGGTGCCACAGGTACATTTGATTGAAGAAGAAAAGCTATGTATTGTATAGTGCAAATGAAATTGTTAAATGAGGTTCTTTATATTCTCAGGCATTAGTCGAAACAGGAGCAAGTGCGGAGAAATGGATGCAGGCATTCGCAAATGAACTAGGTTCGTGTGTTGTAGCTCCCCCAAAAGGTCAAAATCCGAGTTTGGTGTGTAATTTAAAACGAACTAGCTTTCAAGATTTGCCGACTCGACTGAAACGTGGAACTGATCAAGCTACTTTATACATTCAAAGTTATACTTCAGAGAACATTGTTCCTTCTAGTCAAGCCAGTTAAATACCAACCAATAAATTTTTTGTTATTTGAAAAAACCATAGTCAATGCCACAACACCTATATTTTCACGCCTGGCAAGATAACTTGGCTGGTACTTGCAATTAGCTTGCGCATCCCAAGAACAAATTATTACAGTAGAAAGATTCATGTGAATAATTTGAGTGCATAATTATATCAGGTAGATTGTCATACCTATGGACTTCTGTGTACATTATTATACACCTTTGAAGGGGACATTCGTAGGTATCATGAGTCCATAGAATGAGTCAGAATTAACTTGAACATATTTATATAGTTCAGGGGTATGTAGAGCATGGGTAGCGGACAGCTTACCAAAATATGACGAGACATGCCAAAATATTAAAATTAATCAGTTACAATATGGAATAGAGACGAGAGGTTCTTGAGTAGTGTGAAGTTTGCTCCGAAATACTGTCAACAATAGCTATGGACCTATGGAACTCAATTATTCGTCCTGCATTTAGCAACTCCTTAGAAGATGCCTTAAAGGCTCGATATGGTAAGCCCAATCATAGACAATTTCTAATTATATTGTACAGCATTCACAGAGACAAAATCTTTTTTAGATGCTTTATCAGGCTCTTCAATGTCTTCAGTCGGAACTGGTCGAGATGGAATAGGATTCCCTTCACTCGAAGGAGCGCTTCTCTCCTTAGCATTTCTGACGTTTGCAGTGTTCTTGGTTGATTTAGTACAAGTATGCTGATTATCGATTATCAAAGTCACCAAACATGTATGGCATATGCTGCTAGATTCTACACGCCAACTTACTTTATTCATTATAGACACTGATTGCCAGAATTCGTGGAGGTACAAACTTCAATCTGGTGACCGCAGGTACAACTACCACAATTGGACGTAGTGTACGAGCTGATCCTTCAAATCCAGATATCAATACAATCCACAACATCACGTCATCAATTTCTACTAATGAAGGTTTATATGCTCAAAAAACGCCATAAAATAAATAAAATTCAGAATTAAGAATTTTCATCAGGCCATGACATCCTTCCATTGATCATCCTTCATATTTTTTGCTTATCAGGAGTTAAGAATACTTTTTGATCTCTACTAAACGAAGATTGCTGCGTATCAAGACACCCCTCCTGCAGAAACATAGTTGAAACATTGATTTATAATTATTCGCTATATACGTAGTTTAGTGTTTCTTTCCTTGGGAGCTTAAGAATAATTTTGCTAGCAGGACTGCTGTGGGCTTACAGTAATTTGTTGTATGAATGAATAATGACTACTGTTAGTTGGTAAAACCAAAACCCGTGAAATTCTTTAACAATGTCATGCTGTGGGACTCTGAATCTCAATGAATTGTCTTTTTGCATGCAAGTGGAACTGCATGCAATTACTGCACGTGAAGTCTTCAGCAGGAAACGGGAAGAAGTTCATCTTTAGCTTAAGTTCGCTATGATACTTTTGTAGTCTTTAACTTACTTTTTGTAACCATAAAGTCTGAAGATCCCTTTTGGTCAGCGTCAGTAATTCTATTGATTAGCGTAATTTTGTATCCATTAAACTTGCCACTTTGAGTTTCAAGTGTAAGTGAATGAACTCTTCGTTCAATTAGATTTAAATTTACTTGGCTATAATAACGAAGAGGATAAGCTGCAGGAAGTTCTAAGATTAGTGTCTTGTCAAACGTGAGACACAAAGATAGGATATTTGCTGTTTTAATCAATGAATTATTCATCATTCTTATTGTCTGCATTTGTTTAGTCATCATAATCCTACAAAACACTTTCAATGGTTCAATTTCGGGAGCATAATTCGCTTCCTATTCTCAGAAACGACTTTTTTGCCCAGCAAAACTTTCCCAGAGGAAGTTTAGAAGCTGGACCGTTGGTCGCTGTTGGTCTCTCGACACTATCGACTTTAGGAATTTTGTATTTCTGGTTGAATTCGAATAAAGACATCTCTTCCGCAAGATCAACTCCTCTTCCAGGCTATGGAATTTTGGGAGACAAAGTAAACGAAATTATTGAACTTTTCTTGGATGCATTGGCTGTCTATGTTCATAAGTAAGTTCGAATAAGGAACTTGATAATAATTGGTCTGGTAATAATCTAAAACAATTTTTATCGGAAACTACTTGCAGCGAGACAGATTGCAGAAGACGAATGCTTTGTGAAGCTAATCAAAGGGCAGCTGATTATGGAAAGTTCCAGGAAGTCGTCATGTACTTACTGTCTCTGACAGTTTCACTGTTTTTACAAGACCAACGAGTTTCAGAGAGTCTAGATGCAATGAGACATGGAAGACACGGAAATGATTGTTCTACTCTGTACTCAAAATGCCCTTTCTCTTTGTAAAAAAGATCTAGAAAACGAATAAACTTGAGTTCAAAAAATAATTCTTACAAACTTATAACTATTGTTCACTTTCCCGACTACTTCTTGCTCATGAAATGAAAAACAGAAATATCGATCAAACGAGTCAGATCGAAAGACATCGCATAAAGAAAGCAGTGAGTTGACAATTCACTAGACAATTTTAATTCAAGCTCTCACAGTTTGTGGTCATATAAGCTCACCAGTTTAAAGTTTAAAGAATTTGAGACCATGAGGGTCCTGTACTGCAGTGACTTGGAGAAGTCAGTTCTAAATACAAACTTTGAGAAACGAGGTTGGCTTCAAGTTGGACCAGATGACGAGTGGAACTTTTATTGGTGAAAATATAGCCTAAACTTTCTTACTATTTAGTAATTCAATTTGTTTCACACAATAATTCTCATTTTGTGTCACTCGCTAGGGCAAACGTTCCTACCTGTCGGATTATTTTTGGTGTCGAAAGTGGTTACAGGATGAATGACAGCCAGTAAGTTATATTTATTCACAGGTATTTTCCAAATCAAAATGTCTTATTTTGTTATTTTGATAAACCTCTTTTAGGATAATAAATCACTTCCCCAACCATTACGAGATCACACGGAAAGATCTACTCGTTAAAAACATAAAGCGTTACAGAAAAGAACAAGAAAAGGAAGGCGGACCACTCGGAGAGAAAAATGAATTGGGGAAATATGTTCACTTGGATTTCATCCCTACGACTTTTGTCCTTCCTGCAGATTACAATATGTTCGTGGAAGAGTACAGGTGTGTTCCATATATGACATAATCAATTGTTACCGTGTGTCATTCATCCAACTTGCAATTTAGTAAAAAAACAATTTACAATAAGAACTCAACTTTAATCATATTCTATGTTAGAAAGAATCCAATGAGCACTTGGATAATGAAACCTTGTGGAAAGTCTCAAGGAGCAGGAATCTTTTTGATAAATAAGCTTTCCAAGCTAAAGAAATGGTCTCGAGAAAGTCGGGGACAGAACTTCAATCCATCAACAGTAAAGGACGCGTACGTGATTTCCAAGTACATTGAGAATCCTTTACTGATTGGCGGTCGAAAATTTGACATGCGGTTGTATGTCTTGGTCACATCCTTCCGTCCGCTGAAGGTTTATTTGTACAAACTTGGATTCTGTCGGTTTTGTACAGCCAAATATGACACTAGCATTCAAGAACTTGAGAACATGTATGTTCACCTTACTAACGTTTCCGTTCAAAAGCATGGAGTAAGGTTATTCATATTCATACAATATGCATATAAAAGTCTTTGTACTTTAGCCTGTGATAACTAATTAGGCGTATGCGTCCTTTTGTAGGACGAGTACAATAACATCCACGGAGGAAAGTGGAGTCTCCGTAATTTAGAATTGTACTTGGAAAGCACCCAAGGAAAGGATGTGACAACAAAGTTGTTTGATGGAATAAAATGGCTTGTGATTCATTCTTTGAAAGCCGTTGCTCCGTTGATGGTAAGCGACCGGCATTGCTATGAATGCTACGGATATGATATTATCATCGACGACACTCTGAAGCCTTGGCTCATCGAAGTAAATGCGTCTCCTTCTTTAACGTCGACAACTGTCAACGACCGGATTCTCAAGTATAAACTAATAAATGATATAATCTCCATTGTCCTCCCCCCGACGGGATATCCAGAGTAAGAATAGACTTCAATTTTGCATACATGCCTTTGCATGCATGCACATTTTTATTGTGTGCAACAAAGATATTACAATGACACACAATGAGGAATTGATTAATCATTCTGCTTTGCTTTTATATATGTGTGAAAAATTAAAGTGCCAAGTGGAACAAAATTCCTTCGAGAGAGGCGTATGGGAACTTTGAGTTGCTTTTGGATGAACAACTCGCTGGAATAGACACGAGTAACAAGAATCGCCAGGAAAAACATCAGTCTTCGAACTTGCCAAAGTGGAAATGAAAAGGTATTGAAGGCTAAGAAAAAATACAGGTTATAAAGGTAAAAGTATTAAAATTAAGACCACTGGTCATACATATCCGATACATAGGAACTTGGTATAAAGCAAACAATGAAACGGGGTAAACAGACGAATTACATTTTTCATTTCCACCTTTTTATTATTTGCAGTTCGTTGTTCGTTGTTGATGAGAAATGTGTAAAAAGAGAAAGTAGTCTTTGGCAATTTAGCCTTTCTCATGTAATAAAATGACTTCCTACCTTTGCAGTCAATGCATAATTAATCATGAGAATGATATGGACGGGCTTTCTTCTTTTTCATACACAAAAAATGGCATTCTATCTCTCGTGGAACTGTTCGGGCTTCCTGTGCAAACTGACCAGGTTTTAGCATACGCAGATATTAGTTCTGTAAATACCTCTAGACACTTAATAATCCGATCTCCTACTGGGAAGTAATTTGGATTTGTCGTTTAATCAATATTTGATCACTTTTTCATGAGAATGGTACAAGTTTGGTCGATGAGATGCTATCAAACTCAAAGTTTTGGCCAAAAGTGTACGCAATCACATTGAAAGTTTGTGTGTGTAAGAAGAACAAGAAAGTCATTTTTTACTGCATTTCACTCCTACACAAACACGACAAACTATGACAAGGACGAACCAGGAAATGCTCCCGTATAATTTTGGTGAACAATTCCACGAGTACATATAGAACGTTTTCTATTCTACTCCTCTATATAGATATACCCAAACATATGTACCCAAAAAATTATTTATGATCCAATACGTAAACCTGCATTTTCTGTTTTCTTTAATTACGAGAATGAATTAGATAGTTTAACAAAGCAAGCCAGAGACATTGCCTGGGTTCACCCAAACTCCAAGAAACGTAAACTCGAGATCAGGACTTCACAGGATTCCGGGAAGACTTCACTTAAGTGCCTTATGCAGATTTAATAGTCAATTGTACCTGAATGTAATCTAGTACTTTGAGTTTTCTTGCACTAAATGCGCAATCATTTACACCGCTACTCAAATCAACTTCCCCTTTTAGTAGTTGATAATCACTAATCACTGAACTAGGTAGAAAAGGCAGGCACACCTAAGAGTAAGATGTAAGAAATTTTGTACATTTCCCTGTTATAAATATGCAGATCCCTTTGACATCAACGACAGCATTGATGCAGTCGGAGCTCATAGATTCAGTAGTAGTATCGCACTGCATCCCCCACCCAATAGACGAGCAGTCATGTAACCACTCTTGCCACCCCCAATCATAATTGCGTTGCATTTTGGCGTAAAAATTTTTCTTGCTTTTAATCATACGTGATGCCATTACAGACCATAGACATTATTAGACATTGACAATCAACGCTAAAAGCGGATTTGGTGTCACCAAATGTTCAAGGACGCAAAAGCTCAATTTTATTTCCACTAGGTCGACATCGGAATGGACTTTACCTTAATGAACTTTGTAATCAAGTTAGTCGTGTGTGTGTCTTCTTTTATTCCAGTCTAAATTAAGATTAGTGAGTGATCGAATTCCAAGCAGTCAGACATGTATTATTGATTAAACGAGTCGTGAACCTCAGCTATGTATTTATATATATATAAACTCAAGTCTCGTTGTCCTCGGATCGATCACTGTGTATGATGGTCTTCTCCATGTCAAAGAGTTTCCTGGGGAGGATGCCTCTGGAGTTTTAGAAAGGCTTTTAGGAGTCTTGAAAGCTTTTCTTGGACACTTCCAAATCTCCTACTGTTTGTTTCTGTTAGGACTCCGAGCGAGTAACATCGGTGCCAATATGGTACTTATAAAGTCTCGAGAGACTCTCTGGGAAAATGATCAAGACTGCTAGACCGTTGTTTGGTGTTTCGACTATTATTGTCCCAGTTCTCCAGTGGAATTCTTTTTGGGGTTTACGGATTTATTTTTGTTCTGCAAGACGGATTTTAAATCTACAATATGGGCAAGAGTGAATTAGTAGTCTGGATTAGAGATTAGGAGGATATTATGTCCGTTATGGAATTACAAAGTAAATATTTCCCCATCCAACCAAGAGGTTGGCAATCCCTTTCCTTTCCATTACAACAAAGAACCTATTTAACCAAAACCCTAGTTAAAATTAAAATGGGCAGAATTTTCTAACTTGTTTTGTTTTTGGGCTAGCTACACTGCTATCAAGTGCTACGGGAGTGTTTCCGACAACCCCAAAATCGGACGAAGATAAGCCATTAATAAGACTTAGAGAGCCTAGGGACTTGTACAGCACTACTTCTTTGCAGCATCCTCCGAAATGGCCAATCGAGTGTCAAGTATGAAAGCGAAGATTTTGAATTTTTCAGGCTGATCATTAATATTTATTGTTTATTGTGGTTTGCATTTTGAAGGTTATTCCGGAGAAAATCCGTCACACGGAGACTGTCTCTAGTAATATTAAACTGGAACACTTTTATGTCTCAAGTGGTTCAGAACCACAGCCTAAGCCTGTAGGGGAAGAAATGGGAACTGTCATTTATGACTACCAGCCCAAGTTGTCTGTTGATTACGTAAGGAATGGAATAAGAGTTTGAATGGGACTGAGAACATCTTTGAAAAGTTAAAAAGTTGCATTTGCAGTTTTGCAGATCTTGCGTTGGAGGCTCAGAAGACCTTCAAATATTCGAGAGTCCTGACGCAAACACTTTGAAATTTGAATCTCGATTTGAAAGTGGAAATCTTGCGAAAGCGATCAAAGTGACAAATGTCTATTACGAATTATATCTCCGCCAAGATTTGTATACTGACCGACACAGCCAGTGGTTTTATTTCCGTATTCAAAATACTAAAGAAAACTTAACGTACAGGTATTTGATTAAGTACATAAGAATTTCAATCGATAGTTCGTAGATTTATTACACAAAGTGTTGTTTACTTACCATAGATTTTCCATTGTCAACTTCAACAAGGCTGATAGTCTTTACAAATACGGATTGAAGGTCCTCATGTATTCTGAAAAAGAAGCTCAGCTGAATAAAGCAGGATGGGTCCGTTGTGGACAAAATATTGCGTATTATAAAAATGACTGCTCGTAAGTTCGAAGACTACTATGTTGATTGATTTTATTTCAACACTGGCGATAAAGTAATTGACATTTAATATTGGATTACAGTTCGGACGAAAACGCTATGCTGTATACTTTGAGTTTCAATTTGAAATTCAAACACAGCAACGACACAGTTTATTTGGCTCATTGCTATCCGTATACTTACTCAACTTTGCAGAACTACCTTCGAGAGCTAGAGGTACCGTTTATGATGATAATGTTATTAGAGACTATGTTGAGATGCTTGGTAGAAACTATATTTGAAAGCTATAATTTAATACACACGAATGTTAAAATATTCCAGGAAGATAATTTCAAGTCTCAATTGTTGACTGTGAGGTTACTGGCTCGATCGTTAGCAGGAAACAATGTCTACGTTGTGACTGTAACATCTCCAGACAATTACTTGGAAGAAAGTGTTAAGGTATGTCCTTTACAATGGAATCGAATGACTTGAAACAAATGCTATGCATAAGCAATACATTAATTTGCATTCCAGAAACCAGTGATTTTTCTATCCGCACGAGTTCACCCTGGAGAAACTCAGTCGTCCTATATGATGAAGGGAATAATTGACTTCATTACTAGCAACTGCCCTCAAGCTCAAGTGACAAGCCAAAAAAACTCCCATGATATTGTACTAAATGTAACGGCTGAAATAATCAATGATTTTCATTGCTTAATGCAGGAGCTACGAGATCGTTTTATCTTCAAACTAATTCCAATGTTAAATCCCGATGGAGTTATTGTCGGGAACTCCCGATGCTGCCTCTTGGGATTGGATTTAAATCGCCAATATCGAACTGTGTTACGGGAAGCATTTCCCCAAATCTACCACGCCAAGGTGCTACTTAGAAGACTTGTAGAAGAGAATGGTGTCTTCCTATATTGTGACATCCACGGTCACTCTCGTCGAAACAATGTGTTCATTTACGGCTGCGAAAATCGAAAGTTTCCCGATAAGAAACTTATAGAGCAAGTATTTCCTTTGATGATGCATAAAAATGCTGCGGACAAGTTTTCGTTTCAAAATTGTAAATTTCGAGTGCAGAAGAATAAGGAAGGGACGGGGAGAGTGTTTGCGTGGACTCTGGGAATCGTTAATAGGTATAATATACAGTTAACTTGCATAAATCTTTATCTTTTCATTAACCTAATTGATGTTTTGATCTAAAGCTACACACTAGAAATATCTTTGGGTGGATCTACAATGCCTTCAAGACAATACACTCATTTCAACACTGCTGATTACGAAGCTGTAGGGAGACATTTCTGTGAAACTCTAATGGATTTCTCAGATCCGAGTCCAAAGAAAGTAGGTTTTGGCATTGCCCTCTGAGAATCAATAAAAACTAATTAAACTATTTATTCTTAAACGCAGGAACAACTGAGAGATAAGATTCTAATAAAGTTAACAGAAGGAGGATCGAACGCTGACGAACCCGTGAATGTTCCTTTAACCGATTACTCCAGGTGTGTTCAAAACAAAAACAATTCCATTCCGAATTAGTTTGACTACATAGAGACTAGTTCATGTAGTAATCACTATAATCCTGTGTATCATCATATCAAACTATTCTCACAGTCAGTCACGAACAATAAGTACAAGTTGTAATTAATTTCTGGTTTAGTTTGTCTCACAGTGAGACAGAACCCGAGAACTCTGGTGACGAGGAAAAGAAGGAGGAAGCAGAGCGAGTCATGAGCATTTCCAAGAAGCTAAAAATACCAAAAAAGCGAATTAAAACGATGCCGATTCCAATAAAGGGAGATGCAATTAGGCCACCTTTAGCCCTAAATAAAACTTCTGTAGAGATGATTCGAATAGGACAAACTTCTATTCTTCAAAAGCATGGAGATCAAGTTGATGCATCGGTCACACGGGAAATCGCACTTTTCAAACGGCTAACCAAGTTCCGACGAAAACCTAATTGGTCCAATAAGCCAGCCTTACCTGGGGGAATCATTGAAAGGGACTTAAATATGGGAAAGGTAGTTCCAAAATGTAAGTACACAATTGAAATAGTACGAAGTATCTGTCTAGTCTCAACCTGCCCCCATAATATAACTTACTTATATATTTTATGTACTTCTGAGGCCTTATATATGATTTCAATGATTTGACACTCTTTATTGATCTAAGGCACCAGTATACTTTTTGATGACCCTTTCAACCCTCCGGGTGGGTTCGACCAGAAAAGATTCAAAGAACCACTAGACATGCACGAAGAATATGATGATGACTCAGGCACCGAAGACGAATGCGATGAACGCGATGGAACAATAACGAACAAGGCATTCGCTCAAACTCAAAACATTCTCACGGAAGAGTTCTCGCTCTTAAACCTCTCTGGGCCTCACAATAGGACATCGTTATTCGTAGATAAACAAAAGTATGGTTACGTTATGTATAGAATTAGTCGAACTACACGAAATGCTTACTTGACCACTATTACAATTTTGCAAGAGTTCAATTTTTATGTATTGGGGCATTGTGATAATTTCAGATTGCAAATTACAACTCAACAACAGCAACCACAAACTATGCTCTCAGCTAATCCATTTCCCAAACCAAATTCACACAGAACGTCTCCCTTCACTCCTAGACTTCCAGAAGGAAAGTCACTGCGATCCTTTTACTCAATCGATTATGAAGACACTCTGTCTGGTCGTCTAAATAAGGTTCCTCTTGAGACTGGACGGAGAGCAAGTCTGTCATCCCTAACAAAATATCAACAACCACAGGATATTAAGAGAAATAACCATCATGATTCCCCGAGAAAGTCATTAGCTCATAATTATCAACGTGGCTCAGTATTTCGATCATCAAGGAAAGATGAACCAACTCGGACATTTGCAGAAACTAAATCTCAATCCAATAAACATAAAATCTTTGCTAATTCAAGCTCAAATCGCTCTTCTCGCTCTAAGCAATCGTTTCTCACAAAATCCAAGTCAATTGCAACTCCAGATTATCCTGTAACTTCATCGAGTGGAAATAAAACTCAGAAATACAATTACACAATACAAGACAATTATCAAAGCGCTTTCTTCAGCTCAACGCTTGCAGCAGCGACGACATCTTCATCGACTGAAACTCATGCAAAGCTAAAAGGTCATGGTCACGGTCATAATAGTTCTTCAAAAAAGAAAGGGAAATCTAAAAATTCTGGAGCTCATCATTAATTGCGTGAACTAACAAATGAAAAAAACGAAAGCTTAAAAATTACATAATAATTCTTATCATGGCGTGAGGAAAATTTTATTTCTGTAAATAACTAGAAATCCTTGAACGCATATTTATTGATAGTGTCAGTACGGAGATTGAAACAATAAAGAATAATTTTTACTTAAAAGACTCACCACCATTTAATTAAACTTAAGACTAACAATCTATATACATTTAATTAAAAGGATTGAAGCACATATGGAATCTCTCTTAACGGTGCAAAGTTAGCAAAGTAAGCGATTGTTAAGCTGCAATTCGTCAACTAAAAATTATCTCCAAGTCTTGTAATTTATTTATACACTAAAATTAAAACGAATTCGTTTGTTACTTAAAAGCATCTCTGACCTTGACGAGTATATTTCCGCATACGTCGATCCATTCCACGCTGTATGCATGGAATATCCAGGACTTAAATTACAAATAAGATAAGCCCAGGATAATGTAAGTAAAGCAAAGCGTACAAGAAGAACTCAACCGTGCATTTTTGGTGTGCACACAAATTCTTTATTGTGCGTGGGAAACTTATATGCCAGTTAATAACTCATGTGTGGTTATATCAGAGTCTTAATAAGTCTACGCGTTTATTAAGCTATTTTTCACGTGATGCAATCCTTACATATAGGTAGGTAGTATATTAGCACTTTACTTATTGTTCATATTTGTAGCGTGTGCTCATGCTCCACAACAATAAGATGTTTATAATTACTTAATACACACGAGACACTACCTGATCTTCTTCTTCATGCAGTGGTGTAGCCTTTTTAATTGATGTTTGGAACCCGAAAGCATGACTAACCTGTGAACAGTATGGGTATTTCATTCTCCCTGGTAGGATTTTTACACGAGAAGTGTATTCCTCTGCAGGCTACTCGACAATCTGCGAATTATTACGTAAAACCTGGAGAAGCTTTTAATCATAGAATGGATTGTTGTATGCTGAGAAAACTAATTGAGACAATCCCATGATATGCTTTCAATTAGCAATATTATTATGTATCATCCGTATACACACAACTGCTTATTATTATTACCCACGATCCGCTCGGTTGCAGCGATTCCACAAAAATGTAGATTAACGAGAGAAACAAAGACTTTTGATACAAGGAAACTCAGGATAATCTGAATTGGATTGGAATTGATGAGTTATCCTGGAACTCTCTCAGTTGGTGAAATCAGCTTGGAAAAGGACCGTCTGCAAAGTTGATGCACATTCCTTCGATTCGGTTTCATTGTAAGATATATAACACATAGGCCAAAGAAAAAGCAGTAAGGATTTTATAAAGAGTCATAAGGACAGGAGAACTTCCTTCAAATCTGTGCAGTATGGGGGGCAGTAGGAGATTGAAAAGTTTTCAAACTCCGGGAGTGAGACTTTCCGTTGTGGTTTGTGCAGTGATAGTTTTATTAGAAAGTTTCGGAGAGACTCAACAAGTATCTGCGACACCTGGAAAGGTTTTCTTCTCGAGTGGTTCTGTTCAGTATGAGTATAAAGTTCCTGATGCTGGAGACACTTTGGGAAGTGAAGTGGCAGAAGCAGCGTCAGCAGTGGTTGGATCTTCTAATGGGGGCAAGCTGATAATTTGCATTCTTGAATGCATACAAATTAACTAATTGGTTTTTTGTATTGAAAAAAATGATTTACAGGAATCCAGACTGCAGATTCCATTAGAGCTCCACTTGCAGTAGTTCTTCCTCCTAACCAGATTAAGGTTGTACAACCAAAGTCCGAACCAACGGTTATCATTTTAAATGGTAAGATTGGAATGGATAATTCTTTTAAAAATCACATTAAGAACTATTTACTATAATACAAATCTTTTTACCTTTTTAGCTGACTCTAAAGAAGATCTCAAACCGAGCAGCAAGAACAAAACAACAACAACGACAAGCAAAACTTCTAGAAAGAAACGCAAGCGACAACGATCTAATAATAAGCAAGGAACCGATTCAACAACATCTGAATCCAGGGTGAGGGAAACCCGAGTTAACCCAAATAGCTCAGAAGAAGAAGAAGAAGACGACACTGAAGAAGAAGTGGACGAAGAAGAAAACTTGGTAGACAAAATGTACGCCAAGACAAAGAAAGCTTTGGAAAAGAAGAGAGAAGGACAACAACGACTTCCACTTTGTAGGAACCTTCGATGGCCTTTCGTAACTGCAGCGAACAAAGACATTCCTTGCGTCAAAGATAGATACAGAGGAGAGAGTGAGAAGCAATCTGGAGATGAGTTTTCATTAAGTGGAGAGGCGAAAGATGAAAGTGGTGGTGGTGGACCGAGATTGCTTCCCCGACCGAAGAGTCCAGCCTCAGGAGTTTCTGCTCCAAGGCCACGCTACTTACTCAGACCTGGAGCTCCTCCAGGATTCGAAGAGAACTATTTGGAAACTCCAGAGGAAGATGAATTTGATAGACCTCCTTTCCCTGATACGAGAAGTGTTTATGGCAGTGATGATTCAGGACCCCCTCCTCCTCAAGGTTATGATAGTAGGGGACCACCACCCGCTGGATATGACCCTAGAGGACCACCCCCACCACAGGGGTATGATCCTAGGGGTCCACCACCACCACCAACCCAAGGATATGACCCGAGATCAGGTCCACCACCTCCCACTGGATATGGACAGACAGGAACACAACCAAGTCAACAACAATTCAGCCCTTCCCAACAAGTGATTCCAAATGGACCTACAAATGTTTTTGGGCCTGTTTTGGGATCTCATCAAGGGCCTCAATCTACATTTGTTGGGGTTTCTCATTCAAGTTTCCAAAGTCAGAATAATGGAGGACCTCCTCCAAATACTTTTGGTCCTTCACCACCTCCACCACAAAGTCAGTCGTCAAGTATCTTCACTTCACAAGGAATACCTCCGAATATCTTTGGAGGACCTCCGAATTTCCAAGGGCCGAATCCAGGACCAAAATTGAACCAACGGCCTCCTCAAGTGTCCAATTTCTTTGGACCTTCGCCTCTTCCTCCAACGGAGAATAATTACAATAGTAATAATGGCCCTCCTCCAAACAATTATGGCCCTCCAAGACCTCCTCCCAATTCTGATTCTGATAATAATAATTACGGGCCTCCTCCAACCAACTATGGACCTCCAGGACCTCCTCCAACTTCAAAACCTTTTGAGAATTATGGACCCTCTTCAACTCCACAGCCTTCACAAACGAATCCTCCACCAATTCGATTCATCTCCCCAACTTTAACTCCTTCCCTGTTTGGAATAAATCATAACAATGGAAACTCTCAAGGAACTCCGTCTTTCAGGCCAACACTTCTTGGAATCAACCCTCGTCCGACATTCCTCCCTTTCAAGCCTGTGACTCCAAGACCTACAAATCAATCTCAACCCTCGAGAGTTCACTTTGAAGGGCAGAGATTAACGGAAACTGAAAAGGAACTGAATAAAACTGTCCACCAGTTGAGCAAGCAATTGGAAATCTACCAACTTATAATTAGTCGACTTGTGAATCGTATCAATCTCGGAGTTCCTGGGAACTTTACACCAGATAGACCTGCATTGGTTATTGCAGCTCCTTTGCCTACACCTTCTTCATCGTCATCTCCTTCAGATGGACCACAGCTTCTTTCTAGACCGATTTCTCCAGTGACTGGAGATTATGGACCACCACCACCTGATCACCAAGATGAGCCAATTCATGAAGGACCTGAAGGAAGAGAAGGAGGACCTGAAGGACCACCACCGGGATATTATGGACAATCTAATGGACCTCCTTCTTCGTACCCAGATCAACGGTATGCAGCATCGAATTCTTACAATCATCCGTATTACGGACCATCCCAACAAGATTATTACTACGGCCGAGGATATTCACAATCACCACAAAGACCTTATTGGGACCAAAGGACTCAATACAGCCGATCTTACAGTTCATCCCCTCCAGCGTCCCGACCTTACTATGGTGGAGGAAGCCCTTACTACGGATCAAGAGGCGGGTACAACAATAATAACAGTCCTTACGAGAGATTAGAGTACTCTGGAAGTTCCCAAGTAGAAACAATCGTTGCTGCTCCAGTTAGGAAACAACTTCCTCTAGAAGGAAATGGGAACACAATTATTCCGCTTGTTGGAGATCAGAATACTGCGGAGATTTCTAAGAAACCGAATATGATCGTGTCAATGGAATCGAGTGTGAGTAGAGTTACACAAGAAATGTCAGTCTCTGAAGTCTCTGAAGTTGCTCCAGTTGGAAAGTGGAGATTGCCTAGAGCTGAAATGAAGTTGGTCATTGTGGCCAAAAATCCTTTGGATGACGTGAAAGACGATAAGAATAAGTCTCAGCAAGTCGTTCAAGAGAAGAAAATGGAAAGTGGTCCAATAAATATTATTCTGACCTTAAATAATGAGACCTCGACGACAACGACTACAACGACGACGACGACACCAGTAACGAGCTCTGGGGCACTTGGAGACACTATAACGAGCACACTAACGTCAACTACCGAAGCAAGTACTGGGGCACTTGGAGACACTACAACGAATTCACCTCCTTCACAACAATCGGACGGTGGCTTTGAGGATGAAGCGATTTTCCCCACAGATCTCCCAGCTACTTTTTTTAATTCAGGTTCAGAAATCTCGGAATTTGACTTGGAACAACAAACAGAAGTTCCCAGCAATAACCAGAAGAAAGAATTTATACCCCCGACACTTCCAATCGCTGAAAGTGGAGACTTATCCTCAGGTTTCCCTCGGTATAAGTCAAATGAAGAGTTTCCAGTTTATGGAGTTCGTCCTGATGGAGCAACAGATGTCTATGGGATTGCCAACAACAATAATAATAATAACAATGGTTATTATTCTCCAGGATCCACGGAATTCAATGGCCAACAATACCAGCCTCTTCCTGGACAACAGCAGCAACCTTACCAAAGTTATTCGGATGCTTATAGACAAGCCCTGAATACGAATAGATTGGCAAATGCTCGTCAATTGTCAAGTGGGAATGTTGATCCTTCTGTGGAAACTCCTGCGTTTGCCCTTCCACAGAACTCTAACAATAACGGTCTTATTACCAATGGAAATCAAAGAGGATATCCTCCATTTCAATTGACTCCTGGAGGTGAGTCTGTTTACCAGACTCCTCCTCAGTTAACGCCACAACAAAACCAACAGTTTAGTTTTGGAGCATTTCCTCAACAAGGATCAGCTCAACAGCAACAACGTGTTCCACCTTCGCAAGGAGGACAAACTCTAATAGGTCAAGGTGCTTTTCAAAACTTTGGAGGCCAGAATAATGGTCCGCAACAAGTAGACAGCTACATAAATGTTCTAAAATTACTTAGCCCTGAACAACTTAAAACGATCTACCCAAGTCTTGTGAATCAAGACAACCAAGAAGTCAAGCAGCAATGGGAAAACTATTTAAAGTCTCCTACTCCTGAAGATCTGAAGAATATCCAAAAAGGAATTTATCCTCCATCTTTTGCAGACTATCCTGTCTTCGGAACACCTCCACCTGATGACACTTTATTAAATGGCTTTCAAGGGGGATCGAGAGTCGATGAATCGACTACAACTGTACCGATTTACGAACCTTCCACAGATTCTTGGTTTGCCCCACAAGACACAACGACTCAGAATCCAAATGAAGTTCCTCAAAGTACTCTCTCTCCAGAACAGCCTCCAAGTGGAACGGAATCTTCTCTCTCAGAATTTGATGTGACAACGACAACGACAACAAAAGCTCCGACAACGTCAGAGGAAACTACAACTCAGACACCACCCACAACGACTGCTTCCGAGAATCCTCCAAGTGAAACGGAATCTCCTTCTTCAGCTCAACCAGGACCACCTTCACCTGAGTCAACTCAACCATCCCCACCTGAGACTACACAGCCACCACCAACAGAACAACCTACAGAAAATCCTACGACGTCAACTACAACGACGACTGAACCTACAACGACAACAACTTCAACGACAACCGAAGCAACAACAACTACTACTACGACTTCAACTACAACTGAGCAAAGTCCTCCACCAACTTCCCCTACAGATGAACCTTTAGCTGGATCTGGAGAAGGTCCTCCTCCAGACCAACCTGAACCTGATACTACAGATCCCCACCAACAACCTGGACATTCCTGTGGAGATCATGATAATCATGGACAAGAACAGAATGGAATGATGATGGGTGGATGGAGTTCCAATGAATCTAGTGATCAAGAACAACAAGCGTATGAGTATTATGGGCAAAACAGTTATAACTATTATGGAGAGTATTCCCCTCATTATGAAGGTGGAAATAGCGAAGGCTTCCCTGATAATGACCCTCATGAGCCACACAACGTTAACAATCATGGAGGCTTCATGGGATCCCATGAGGAGATGGGAGGAGAGTCTTCTGGAGAAACTCCTCCCCCATTTCCTCCCCCAGAGAACCCAAATAATGGCCTTGGTGGTGGAAGTAGTACAGGAAATGGAAATGAAAGAGAACATCCTCCGTGCCAATTGACTCCTGGAGGTGAATCCTGCTATGAAACTCCTCCACAAGGTGAACAAAAGCAGCCAGGAGGAGAGACAACAGGAGGTTTCAAGCAAGTATTCCAAATGGACATACAAAATTACTTGGATCAGCTTCTGAAGTCACTTACACCTGAAGATTATATGAATATCCAAAAAGGAATTTATCCTCCATCAATTGTAAACTTTCTGAATTACGGCCCACCTCCTCCAGGGAATCTCCAAGCTCCTCCAACAGCTCCAACTACACAAGCACCGAAGACAAATAGTTCTTCAACAACGAAGGCTCCTCAACAATTACAAACTGCGCCTAATTATGGTCCACCTAGTAATCTCCAAACCCAAACTTCTCATCCAGCGAATACTAATTTTTATTACGAACAGTATGAAAGACAACCAACAAGGAATCCGGGGTATTCTCAGTACCCTCCTCAACAACAGCAGCTGCAACAGCCACAAGGAGGACCTTATTCTGGAGATAATCAAGGGAGTCCCTCGTGGTATGACAATTATGGAGGACCCCAAGGACAAGAACCACAATCTTCTGAATATGGAAGAGAGGAATCGAACAATCCGTGGGGACCCCCTCCTTCATCTCCTTATGGCCCTCCCCCTCCACCCCAACAAAGATATCCTACTGATAACTATTGGTATCCTCAACAAGTGCAACCACAGCAGCAGCAGTTGAATCAGCCTTTCCAACAGGACCAAGGAGCTCAACAGGATTTCAGTGATCCACCTCCAGATCCAGGTGAGACTGAATTGGTGGAAGTCACTTATTGAATAGATACAGTTATAATTTATCAATCTGTATGTGTATCTTTGTAGAAATTGGAGCGAGTCCTATTATTGCAGCCCCACAAAGGATAACTTCTTCAGGTCAACATGACCTCGGAGCTGCTGCTGGAGGACTCTTATCGAACGCACAGATAACAGCGTTGCTAATTGTACCTCTGGGACAAAATGATACATCTCTTAAATCTTTGGATTTATCGAGCCTTCTTGGGCCACAGCTTCAAGATAAGCTACAGCCGTTGCTGTTGGACCCTAAGGGCCTAGAAAATGATAAGACCCTGACAGCCCTCGCATCAGCTTTGGAGAAAAAGATAACTCCAGAGACGAAGCAGCAGCTTTTGACAAGCACAGCGTAAATATTACTCACTGCACTACTGCTGTGTAATTCATGCAGAAAGAGCTTCGTACTTCGAAATATCTCTGTATTATATTTGTTTGTAATTCATATTCAGTTAAATATAAAAAATAAGATTTTTGGAAATCAAATTGAGTCATTCTCAATGCATATTTAATGCTTACCAACTACAGATCATACTGGACTAGTTGTAAATTGTAATGCAACTTATGTACTTCATCATGCCATTGCAATATGACGCACATAGGCACTATGAAATGATTTATGAAATCGAAAACTCATGAGCTCATGAATTTATGCAAAACCAAAAACTGCGAAGTATCAATTACATGCACACGGCTACAACAGGTTTGTTAATTGTTCGCTAAGTTAGAAATTGTGATAAACTCTGCATCTTATCATAGGCATGTCATATTGAGTGTCATTAAGCTTACTTACATTTTGAATTTTGTGTAATGTGAATATGAATACATAACGTTTCGGAAACCACTATACACATCACACATGCCTCCCAAACTGGATTTTCTTAGCATTAATCGTAATTGTTGAATTATTAAGTATCGCTAGATACTTTATGTAAATGGGGTTCTGTCTGTCTGTGTGTGTGTGTGTGTGTGTGTTGTCACGATTGTGGCGACACAAGTTTTAGAGGGGAGGGCTTAATATTTTGGAACGTGCTTTTGCATACGTGCTCAGAGTACCTTCTTGTAGGTTAGGTTCGAAGATGAGCACTGTAGGTCATCAGGGTCACTCAGGTCACGTAAGGTCACGGGCTTAGAAACCCCAAATATAGTAATGTGTGGTATTGTTAGAAAGCTTAGGACTTCTCTAACACATTAAAACCATTAGAATGACCCTGTGACCTTTAGGTCATGACCTATGACCTTAAAACATCATATATCAAGTGGGAATCATTTGAAAGCTTATTTAAAAAAATGCTTTTGCACACATGTTCAGAGCACTTTATACTAGCTTATGTTCGAAGATTAGTGCTGCAGGTCATCAGGGTCACGCAGGTCACGCAAGGTCACGGGCTTTGAAACCCCAATTATAGCCACATATGGTATCGTTGGAAAGTTTACTACTTCTCTAACACAGAAAAACCATCAGAATGACCCTGTGACCTTTAGGCCATGACCTATGACCTTAAAACCTCATATATCAAGTGAGAAAGCATTGGAAAGCTCATTTAAAAAAGCTTTTGCATACATGTTCAGAGCACTTAATACTAGCTTATGTTCGAAGATTAGTGCTGCAGGTCATCAGGGTCACGCAGGTCACGCAAGGTCACGGGCTTAGAAACCCCAATTATAGCCATGTGTGGTATCGTTAGAAAGCTTAGGACGTCTCTAATACACTGAAGCCCTCAGATTGACCCTGTGACCTTTAGGTCATGACCTATGACCTGAAAAACTCGAACATCAAGTGAGGTATCTGCTTAAGTGTTGCTACTTAAGCACTTAAATGCTCTAGCTTATGCCAATGCTTAAGTGTTGCTACTCCAGTACTTAAATGCTGTAGCTTCTGCTGTTACTATAGCAGAAATACAAATGCTAGCGATACTTTTGTTCCGCACTA
>Ga0194135_10000485_pt1 | contig 23566 bp, 14 predicted proteins | sample LitLau_LLRF_2013_FD_134024 | JGI IMG/M metagenome (GOLD analysis project Ga0194135, IMG submission 134024) | Freshwater sediment microbial communities in response to fracking from North America - Little Laurel Run_MetaG_LLRF_2013 (version 2) | ecosystem: Environmental > Aquatic > Freshwater >...
ACTTACGAGACTTTTTGAGGTAATTGAACGAAGTAAAAGCTGTTTCTCTTCATCCTCGACCACACCTTTCTTCTTCTTCTTCCGTTTATCTTACTTACTTTCTGCATTGAGGCAATTGTTTTGACACTAAAGATTGATATGAAATTTAATTAACTATTTATATTAACTGAATTAACTCGAAATGGAACAAACCGTAAGTAAACATGAGGAGAGCTGAAAGTAAAGAAAACAACTTTCGAGGGTAGCTTTCCAGTGTCATACTATTATCATCTCACTTTACCCGTAATTAACCATCTTGAGATTTATGTCATGATCTTTAATTTGCTCATGTTTATTAGCCTTCGTTTTTAAACAATGGTAACGGAAATCATAATATTAACATTATTCTTTTTTGAGGTTTTGAGATTCATATAATAAAATTTCATTACGAGGAAGGGATTCCACTAATCGCGATCATTTCTAGTCAAATGAGTCTTATGCAGGTATATGACAATAAAGCTCTTCCAAATACCATTAAAGATTTATTCCCTTTCAATTTCCCTGTATTTAGATTGTCCCAAAGATTTATAATCGTCCACTGCACAACCGATTCCAAGTCTTCACCTGTTCTGACTAAATGGGTTCCACGAGTGAAGGTTGGCTCTACGATGCATAAAATTTATTTCTTGAAGATAAACTTGAGAAAGAGGGCAAGGGTAAGGTTGCAAGACGAACCCACGTCCGACGTCCATGACCATTATTCATTACTCCATCCATTTTCATAACTTTCAAATTAAACTTTTTCAAATTAGTGCAGCGTTTCTGAATAGCTTCGAATCGACTTCTCTTAAATTCCTTTCTAACTCCAATGTCAATTTCTTCCAAAGACGTTACGTGGTTGATCAAAAACGCTTCTAATATCGCTTGGTGCTCAAGATCTATGGTCGCAGTTAATCGTTCCAGCCTTGGAAAGATCATCGTCTTCAGTTCCTCGTTCTTCCAGACGTTGAAATGAAGTGAGAGATCCCACAAAGTCTCTCGATTGTTTTCAAGTAAAAGAAGAATCGATTTCAAAAACATACTTGACTGCACTTTTGTGACGTGTAGAGTTTCCAAACACTTAAACTGGATGGAGGCCAATAGGTTAAGATTCTTTGAAAAAATCTCCTCGTCTTGTTCCTCAATGTAAATGTCTTCGGCAGAGTCTGGAATGGGATCGGTGTCTTGGAGCCAAACGGGCGTTGATCCCGAGTAAAGGCTTAAAAATGTTCGTAATGTTTGGCCACTGTTTATACAACTTGGTCTTTTGAGTTTTCCAGTGTCAGAATCTTGAATTGCAATTTGAAACTTCTTGAGGTTTTTCAAGTTTGATTGGACGGCAGGATACGAAAGTGCTTCGTAGAGAATTCTGTGCATGAGACGGACGTCAATTTGGAGATGACTTAAATTGCTGGTGGACTTTAAAACGTGGACAACAAGTTTGGATAGGCTCCCTCTTGGAAGTTTATCTTCTCGGGGTAAAGTAATGAAGGAGAGGAAATGGACTTGTTCCAATATGGAATTTATGTTGTGTAGGATTTCCATTGGAACTGCGACGTCGATTTTTATTCCATTAAAACTTGGTTGGCTGTGAGTTTTGTAAAAATCTGCAATTTCTTGAGCTGAATTTTCTGTCAGGAGTAGAACGACTGAAGATTTGAATTTCTTGGAAGCTCGGACCATGTGGAAGAAATCTCGAGAGACTTGACTGGTCGTTTGCAAATCCCCAAAACTCATGTACGACAAAATATTCTCGCTTATCTGAATTCAAACGAATTTTTTTATCATATTAACTTTCCCTTTTCCAATTATCTACTATTAAATAAAAAATAACTGAAAACTTACCAGACTATTGGAGATGATTGAACGAAGTAAAAACTGTGCTTCTTCTTCTCCGACCACACCTCCTTCACTTGGTGACAAACTGGCTAGTGACTTCATGGAATCCTTCTTCTTTTTTCCATCCCTGACTTTCGGCATTGATGTGACAGGTTAAATGCTACCGAGGTAGACCGACGTGAAATTTAAATGATTACTTCAATTAACTGAATTAACTAGAAATGAATCAAACCAAGTAAACAATAGAAAAATGAAAGTCAAGAAAACACACTTTCAAGGTTAGCTAGTCTATCTCATAATATTATTACCTCACTTCATCCTCATTGAAATAAGTAAAAATTATTTTCCATACTTTACAACATACTTCATACATTATTTAACAAGAGGAAGGACACAAAACCGGTTTTCATTTGAATGAAGTGTGTAGAATGCAATCTTAAAACAAGAATTCCATGTGTAGTTGTACTTAATATCTATACATACATTGTATTGCAATTCTTTTTACTATTACCAGCCCATAAATCCTCTTTATGACTCCTCTTTCGCACTATCATAGCGAGCACAGTTTAAGGAGTAGAATCAAGTTTGTATTATTGTTCAGTTTCCTCTTGATTGAGTTTCGTATTTGTGAATAGAAGATGTCAATTAAGAGTATTGAGTAAGCAGTTTTTGTTCTGATAGTATAACTTATCTTGTAATATCTAATGCTTCTTTTATGAAATGGTGGAGCTTAATCAAGTTCACGGAATTCATATTATATTATTTAATTTCTGACTGACAATCAGTTCGGGTGCATCATAAGAAGTTAAAATCCACTTCTACTACCACTACTACTACAAATTGTAAGAGTGGCCTACGACCGTTCAGAGTATTCTATCACATTATCATCGATATCATAATCGGAATTAGCGTCAGAATCATAGTCAATCCACCTTCTTGCATATTTCTGGAGTAAATTCAAATGAAATTTTGATGATTGGATCGTCTTTAAATTTTCTTTAAACATTAATTGTTTTTTAGGATTTTTTTTACTAGGTTTGTAAGTCTCCTGAGTCTCGGGTGGTTCATTTCTTTAAGTATATATTTTACATTTTCTGGATCATCGTCGTCTGAACTTTCGATATAGACGGACATGACTTCAAGGCTCGGATTCTGTGCAGCGATATCTACAACAAATGATTTCGAAACAGGTCTCATTGTTAGATAATCCAAGCGTCGGAGGAATGGAAGCCTCAAGCAAGAGAGGAGTCCTTCTGGAGTCACACGACATGCACGGATACTCAGTGTCTTCGGATACTCATTTTCATTGATTCTTGGGTTTGATTTGGAAGTCTGCACGACTTTGAAATCCTTGAGATGACTCATTCCTTTCAGGAAACTCCAGTCGATTTCTTCTTCTCTACCTCGAATATGAGAATCATGCGTGAAGGTCTTTGCTTTTAAATGCAGCTTCTTCAAAGAAGGCGAAATATTCTTAATAACTTGGATCAAACTTCGGGTAAATTCTTCATTTACAGCGATGTCAAGTTCTTCCAATGATGATAAATGATTATTAAGAAACAATGTCAAGGATTCTTGGTCATTAGAGTTTATTGTTGTTGCAGCAAAGCATTTAAGCCTTGGAAAGTTTCGTGTTTTCAGGTGATCACAGCTACAATACTTTCCTAGTTGTATGGAAAGGGATTGAATTGTTTCACGGTTATTTTGAAGAAGCGTTGAAATTGAAATGTGGTTCCTAAACCAAAGGCTGAGACTACAGGGGTCGTTTGTTAAGTGGAAATCTTCGAGACGAGCTAATTTAAGCGCTGATTTTGTCAACATGTTCATATTGCCTGTTAAAGTCTCTTCGTCGTCTCTGGCATCGTTCCAGGAATCGTCTGGTACGATAGACCTACTGTTGGCAATTCGAAAATTGTTAGTCTCAGAGTCCCACTTCAAGATTTCGAGAAGCTCCAAATTTTTTAGGTTTGATTGAACAGCAGGGCATGATAAGACGTCCACTAGATTTATGTGCATTAGTCTGACGTCCAGCTTTAAGTGCACCAAATTTGGCGTCGATGTTAAAACAGCTTGTAGAAACTTCTCTAAGTTCGAAAGTTTGAGGATCGACATAGAAGCTGTGAATAATGATAAGATTTCAATTTGTTCCAAAATGTCTCTAATTTCATGCAGAACTTGGATGGGAACTGTGACGTCAATTCTTATTGCACGCCAGGAATGTATTTCTGAAATTTGAACGAGTCTAAGAATTTCAGTTTTGGTATTTTCTGTAAGGACGAGAATAGCAGAGTCGGTGAATTGCTTGGAAGATCGGACGATTTGAAAGAAAGGACCGGATACTGAACATAATGAATTCAGGTCGTGGAAATTCAAGTAGGAGAAAATTTTTCGGCAGATCTGCAAGTAGGAAAAAATTTCAATTCGTAAATAAGGTTAAAAAGTGCTTAAATGCAAACTTACAACATCATTTAAGAGAATTGAATAAACAAATGACTTATTATTTTTCGATTCTCTTGACCCTGCTTCTGACCGACCACACTTAATGGCTTTCAGGCCAACGTCACCCTCTTTATGTGCTTTCCTATTCCTCCCCTTTATTCTTCCTTATTTTAGTCATTTTACACTGACACTTCAATTATTCAATCGGGTTCCTTTGGAAAAGGATTGATTATGAAATAAATGGTGATAATGAAATCAGCTGAAGATAAGCAATAGTTTGAATTTATTGCGGAACAAGTGCAAAAAGTGTCCATCTCAAATCCCCTTATTACCCATACTTATTATAAACTACATCATTCCAATCGTATTTAAACATTTTTTTTTCCTTTAAAAAATATAATATCAGACAGATCACCACTTATACATTTGTTATATTATGCAATATTATGGTTAAGCAACGCAATAAAACAAAAATACATAATTTGTCAGAACTCGTCGTATCAGAAGCTACAACCATACTGGCAGCATCCTGACTCAAAAACTCGGATGAATTTAGGAACCGCTTGTGTTGTATAGTGTGATTCATATCAGCAATGTATTTTATATGTAAATAAGGGCTTTAAAACCAGGAAGTCTTGTGTGTATACTATACTATGGGGTATGGTGATTGTAAAAAACATTTACTTCTATAGCTCTGTTCATTCTTACCCCATACTTCATATTCAATCAATACAATATAAGCACATGGAATGTCACCGTATCGTATTAGTCACAGAATTGATGTAAATAATGATAACTTGTAGATTCAGTTATAAATGATACATGGTCAACATAAGTCCTGTTTATTGGTTAATTCTACTTACTATTTTCTCAGGTAAGTGTACTACTTGTTCGGGGTCACGGACTACTTGTTCGGGGTCACGGTGATTGAGAAATTGACACTCATAATGTTTCAAGGAGGTCTCCACTTAAACTTTTTGAAAATTCTTAGCTGCCCATATGCAGTTGCATTTCCAAGAAAGAAACGGCATCTAGGGGCTCTTTGTGAATTGCCAGCAGGTAGTACTTTGTGTTAATAGGACTTGGTGGTAAAAATGAAGGATGTTACAAGTGCAAATGGTGAAGGTTTCGTTCTGGCGGACTGTAGGAGCTTCAAATGTGATGGTAACTGGTCGGTCAGTATTTTGAACGTTTGTTTGTTTGTTTTGATTTTTGGATGATGAATATACGAAGGACAAGAGTTTTCTTGATAAGGCTTCGATTTTTGCCCTAACATGTCGGTTCCGCGTATTCAAAGTTTTTACTTTTTGACAATTACAGTGGTCGGAGAAACCTTATATTTCCAAGATAGAAACGGCGGCTAGGGGCTATTTGTGAATTGCCAGCAGGTAGTCCCTTGTGTTAAAAGATCCAAATCCATGATTCTGAGGTAAAATTTTGCTGATATCGTCGAGTTTTTGCAAATTCGAGTGAATCTCGGAGTAACTTCACATTCCCCACGGGCCGTGACTTGGTTTTGGTGAACTTGTCACATAGGACACACTGTCAAAAACCATTTCAAAATTTTCTTAAAATCACAGGTATTTTGAAAAAGTTTTTCAGAAAAGCAGAGGTTTTCTGAAAATTCTACTTGCTGCAACACTGTTGACAAAGTTTTTGGTTACTGTAAACAAAGTATGTTTGTAAGCATGGATACCGTGACATAAAATTTTTTGAGTCACTAACGAGGGAACCTCATCGACTGGTCAATCCCGATCAACTAGGTCTTTTTTGGAATTAACTGATGAAGGCCTGAATGACCAGACATGAAGACAACTATCTGTGCAAAATCAGTATTAAGGGTGGTAGAGAGGGTCAGTTGCTATGATAGGTTATCATACATATCCCATATAGTAAAAGTGACAAGAAACTAAAAGTGGTTTAAACGCACCAATTGACCACTATGGGCACACCCTGCATTCCTCAGAAGTGTAAGAAATCGAAATAAGTCCAAATTACAACTCAAAACCATTAAAAGCATTAACCGAAGGCGGTTTTTCTCAGCCGGTTACTACGACCCAACATGACAACCACGAACTTTGACTCCCTCTACCACTCTCAATTTCTAATTTGCACAGACAGGAAGTTCATCATGATTATCAGTATGGCTTATTGTATACAAAGATCTAGTGCAAATCTCATTCGGGGTTGACCAGTCAATGAGTCTTACTCGTAAGAGAATTGAATTTATTAACGAAGCAACCGGTTTTAAGACTTGGCACAAAAACAAAAATTTCCATAATGTTAAAATCTACAACATATCAAAAAATTGGAAAAGATATACTCTTAGTTCTAGAGCTATCCCTGAAAAACCGGAGAAATTGACGACCACTGACGACTACTGACGACCACTGCGGGTCATAAGAAGTAATATTCACTTTAAATTTGTTAAATCGCTTTTACCATAAGGCTACAAAATTTCAAGTTGATAGGATAGGACGTTCCGGAGTTATTTGCCCATAATTCTTTCTGTTCATTTTCGAGGAGCTTGGTCAGCACCCCTTGTAGAGTATTGCGAAACTTGAGCACCAGAATTGTAGAGAATCTGTACTATCCTACCTCCCTAAAACTAATAATTTTAGCGAGGGTTTTAACAGGGGATTTTCAAGCTTGTTATTGGTTCAGCACCCTTCCATTTCAAAATAAGCAGAGGCTCTCATTAAGAAATGTTCATTAACTACCCTCAATTTCGAGCAATTTAATAGTGGTAATGCTTGCAGTTCCCTAGCTTAAAAAACAATCAGGCTTAAAGATAGACTTAAGAGGGTAGTTGCAACTTATGATGATGTGAATGTTCTTGACTTTTTAACATGCGTTGCTCATTGCTTATAGACATGATTTTTAATCAACATTAAATTCAGTTTTTAGTTTTTAAGTTTTTAATTTTTTAAAGTTTTTAATTGCAAATTTATGTATTGTTTGGAATTAAATTTTTACATCTGATTATGCGTTGTTTAAATGTGTTCATGTCTGCCTTTTTTGCTCTGCATTGATTTCATATTCTCACGGCATTTCATTTTTAGTCTTGCTTTACTCATCGTTCCTTTACTCTCAAGTCCTAGTTACTCATCATTCCTTTACTCTGCATTCCACCTTACTCAACATTCCGTTACTCTTCGTTCCTTACTCTGTATTCTTTTACTCACCGTTCCTTTACGCACCATTCAGAAACCCACTCCCGAGTGCCGACGGTCAGTGTTCCGTAGAGGCAATTAATCATTAAATCTATGAAGAGAAGTTCATTCATCGATCTAATCAGAAAATTCTAATCTTTTGATAAGCTAATCCCTAACCATTCATCTTAAAGTCCATACAGCCTGCTATGGATAGTCCTGGGTTTTAGCACCATGTAACAAAGTGAATGAATCGATCTATGGAAACAACCAAAAATCAATCCACTACCCCATTGCCATGGTCTAGTAGTGGACTACGTAAGCACTGGTAGGCCTATCTTACTATGTGCTACACCCTATATTAAAGGGGTTGCGGAATGGTGAGTAAAGGAACGGTGAGTAAAGGAATAGAGAGTAAGGACCAGAGAGTAAAGGAACAAAGAGTACAACGGAATTCAGAGTAAAGGAACGATGAGCAACTAGGATTTCAGAGTAAAGGAATACAGAGTAAACCATGAGCAAAATGGTGTGAAATGAATGAAATGATACAACGAAATGCAATGTATGTCACGTTGCAAATTCCAAATATAACAAGTATTTACATTTATACTCATTCCAGGCAAGTAGAACCTGTTGAAATCACTTATATAACCAAGTGAAAAAATTTAACTGCAGTAAAAGATTTTGTAGACCATTTTGTAGATCATCTCAACTTTTCAGAATAGTTAATATATTTAGCAAAAACATAAGTATTTAGAGTGGTTTGGAATTTACATTTGCAGGTAATAATATTGTACACTCAAGAGCTTGCAAAAACACTTGCAATTCAAATTATTCCAATAATTAAAAGGAAGTAAACAGTGAAATATACGGACTATCCTTGCTTATTGTACCATCATTTAATGCTTTAGGGGCAAGTAATATTTGACAGAATTGTATTGTGTTTTCAATTGCACTAACGGCTAATAATTTTAATTTTATATATCAGTGAATAATTTCAACTTGATTTTCTGTATTTAGCTGGAGTTTCTACTACAATTCATTTTGTTCAGAACATCTTGATAGTTTACTCTGTATTCCTTTACTCTAAAATCCTAGTTACTCATCGTTCCTTTACTCTGAATTCCTCTTTACTCCTTGTTCCCTTACTCTTCGTTCCTTACTCTCTATTCCGTTACTCATCATTCCTTTACTCACCGTTCCTACACTCTATTAAAGAAAACAGGTGAACTTGAATAAATTTATACGCGTCACATTCAAACGGTCAATTACTTAATAACAAAGAAAGTCTGACAGTAAAGGTTTAGTTTAGACGCCAACATCTTGCTATTTAATTAACATATCCACGACTAATAAGCCTTTGGACATTTATGGATGCTAAAAGTGGACACAAGCAAATACAAAGGAACATTGTATGATTGTATGTTCAGTTTATTTAAAATGTTTCATACAATTCAATAAACCGATGAATAATTTGTTTTTTCTCATATGACTGAAACTAGCATTGAATGCCAACACAAAGCAAACAAAATATAAAATAACTTATACTTATTCGCCATATGTTGCGCTCAATTTTTTGGACAAAAAGATATGTTTTTCAAGCATTCAAGTGCAATACAACTGCTATTTAACTATATATCATATTCCATGCCTATGTATTATCCAGATCGAAATAAAAATTGTGAAATTCAGATAACGAGCAATAATATTATCACTATGCATCCATAAACACACAAAGCACTCGTCAATTTCCTTAAACCATTAGATTCTGCTCCTGATCCATAACAAATGGTAGTAATCCTCTCAACTTCCTTAAATTCAACTTTGATGATGCAATCGTCATTCAATGTCAACCAGCCACAGACGCCCACAGGTTGTACAAGAAGAGTCTCGTGACCAGCTTTAAGGCTCACAGAAATGGATTTTCTCTCAACATTGTTTCCCAACATAATCCTATTTCTATTCCACTTGTACCTTAATCTATGCTTATTCAGTTGGTATGCAAATATTCCAATTAGTTTCTCGGGCATTTTTGGTACTGCAATGGGCAATTCCGTAAACTCGGTTGCCGTAGATTCCAAATGAGTCCACTCCAAAGATTGAGTGACCGCTACATCAACAGCAATGCTCTTGTCAATGGTGCGTTCTGGTAGGAGTTCCTTTTCATAAAACTTCGCTGTACAGTTTTGACCAGTGGCAGTTTCTTTTGGTAAGTTACAGCATCTCATGTCCACGTTATTCAATCCAGTAGCATCTACAAATTATTTTAAATGAATTAAATTGGTCATTCAGAACAAAAATTCGACTGTGTGGTATTTGTCCCGTGCCCTAACTTTTTGATCCGTAGAGAGTCTTGCATTGTTAGTTCTCAAGATGTGATTAGTTGAAATTTAATTTCAAATTTCAAAATTTCAAAATTGTGAGTTCTTTCCATCACAATCTTTATTGTGTCGGATGTTAGTTAGTTTAATGAATCTGACCAACAAGTATTACCCAGACAATCATAACTACAAGCGACCGTGGAACTACAGCAATTATCTCACTGGAGCTGTGGAAGAAGAACTGGTTAAATGCCAAAAGTCAGTGTACGCGGAACAAAGCGATCAGCTTGAATTCAAGTACATGTCAGCAAATTATCGAGTGAAACGATTTTATTACTTGCAAGACAAGTTTGTCACAATCCAAAAGAAGTGGGGCTTCTATAATCTACGAAAGTCCAAAGTTCCATTTTACTTCAATATGTTTCTTCAATCCGGGATATTTCATGAACTTCATAAGCTACAGTTGTTCACATATCACCATAAGAGACGATCAATGACGTCTGAAATAATTAAACGAACTCAGAAACCGGAAGTTTTAGACATGAACTCGTCAGTACAGACGGTTTTTATTTTATTTGCGGCTATGGCATTGCTAGCTATAGCTGCCTTTGCAGCAGAATTTTGCTATTTTGCGTGGAACAAGTATAACATTACCCTTTTAAAGATGAAGCTTGCAAAACTTGCATTTGATTGTAAAGTTGCCTGCCGTATCTTCTACATACTATTCAAGAAATAGTAAGCAAGATATCGACGTAGCTCCCTGCCATTGACTAATTATGTGAAGGTGGTGCGACAGTGGAACAAGTCGAGATCTTGCGAATATGATGCGATCCAAGATTCGTGAGTGTCGGCCATGATACGAGGTCTCAGAGACCTAAACTAGTGCGGAAATCGACGTTGCGTTGCAATTAAGAGACCTTGCTTCAATTACCGGAGGATATGAAGGTTATCGCATTTATTATGCAAAAAATACCGATTGAAACTAATTGTAAGTGGACAAATATACAAGGAAGTAATAAGGTTATTGATGCTTGTTAAGACGAGTTAGCCGTTTAGAGTTTCTATTCGAGTTTTTTTGTTAAATACCTTAAAATGTAACATATCACACATATCATTAAAATGTAACATACATCAAACAATAAATATTTATGTTGGAAAACCGACAAAATTATCAAATCAAATTATTGATTTGATAGCTTTTGATTCATGGGAAAAGAAACCATACTATTATCGACTACGTTATGCCATTACAGTAACCAAACAATACGGGGAAACTTACATGCACTTCAGTTTAAAATTAAAACGCGTATTTAAGACATGAATATAGTTTCATTCTATGTTTATAATGTTAACTTTATTGGATGTAATACGTCTTACTCATCGTCAGCAAATTCCGATCTATGTTTTTAGTATCGGAAGTATTTAGTAAATATAAGGGGGCAATTTTTATTACTAATCATACAAACTGGATACAAAATGAGTCCACGACATTTCATAGGTACCATTTCATAGGTACGACTTCTCATAGATGCTATTACATAGGAGAGACAACTGATATTATTATGATACTATGTATAGTCCAACCTATGTTATTTTAGCCCTATGAAATGTCTTTGCTATATAAATCCATAACCTATGACTTTTCCTTCCTATGTTAAAATAACTATGAAATGTCGCACCTATGTCGCGGTACCTATGAAATGTCGTGCACCCATTTTGTCCTACCCTAGTACTGTACCTCATGTTTCGTGAGGTTGCTATGCCACCTCTTTAAATACAAAATGTGTTATCGTATGCTCATCAAATTACAAAGCATCACACTAAATCAATTATTTGCCAAGCCTGATCAAAAATTGTGACTATTTGCTCTCATGAGTTAGTTAACAATTGACACTATATTATCAATACCATTTTCTAGCCAGTATCATTGTGGACTGTTTTTAAAAAATTATGCTGCAACTAATTGCAAGAACAACCACTTTGTTTTTAGAACAAAACTGCAACTTCTTTTCCACTATTAATTCAATGAATTCTGGTAACTTTTTGATTTGGTTTCTAGTTTACAATTTTGTCTCGAATAATGCACAACCGGTTTGACCTTGAGATTACTTTAATGAAATTAAGACGACACCGGAAGATTTGAAATTGACACTGGAGCAATTTGAGATCTCCGCTCCCACATCACCATTTGGGTTTTTACATAGCTCTCAAATGGTGACAGCATTAATTTACGTCATTTTTTTACGATAAAGGATATTTTGGTTAAACTAGCCGAGAATTGTTATTTCCCATTTATTCACTGTCCATCCTAATTTCTTTTGCATTTCCCATTTTCCCCATTTTGGTCTAGTGGGAAGTGGGAAATGAGCATTTCTGTCGGTACTCCTACCATTTTATGTTAAGACTAATGAATGATAGAAAAAGAACATAACGTGTTTGAATTGTTTGCTTAGTAGGGTATTTCTACATCTTGATAAATTGAAATGGTTACTTGTAGTTGGGTTTCTATTATAATAAACAGAAAATATAACTGATGTTGTCCCCATTTAATGGTTCTGATTTGATGGTTTAAGAAGATTGAAATTACATAGTATTCAAACAGTAAGTGATACACAGTGTGAATCAGCATAATATTATTTGGCTTCAAATATCAGTGTTTTACGTTAGCAATCGCTCGTCCTACCTATATTCAAAATTTCAAGTTGTTTGCTAGAGTATATTTTGCTGAGATATTCACTCACAAGCAAAACCTCTCCTGACAGAAAGACAGAAAGACAAGCGATATCATACACGGGTCTATAACCCCAATTCCTGGGCTAAAACAAATGTAAGCTAGCTGGTCAGTTGGGTGTTACCAACATTTGTACTACCAAACAAAAGTTAGACCCGCCTTTATTCCCGGGCACCATAGGCATTCAATATAATAAAAGTCTTCAGTCAATCTTTCACATGTAAGATAACGTGTTCCGAATATTAATATTATCAGAATTCTTTGCATGTAAAACCTTTTTCAGCCATGCTTAATAAGAGGGCTTGTTAAAATATTCAGTGTAAACCAACTTCACCAAGCTTGACAAAGGTGCTGAACTTAAATAAATATTTATATAAATCCTCATTTCTTTTGCTTAAGAGACTCGACATGGGAAAAGAATTTTATGGGAAGCCGTTTTTGAAAATGCTTGAAAAGTACAACATTAAAATCTTTTCAACTTTTTCAGAAATAAAAAACAGTATAGCTGAGAGATTTAACAGAACAATTCTTGACAAACTCTCTAGATATTGGACTCATTCTGGATCAAACAGATATATTGAAGCCTTACCTCGCATTGTGAATAACTATAATAATTCGATTCATAGATCGACGAAGTACAAACCAAACGAAGTAAATAAGGACAATGAAATGGATGTGTTTAAAAACTTGTATCCAAATCCAACAAAAAACTATAGCCCATCAAAGCTAAAGATTGGAGACACTGTAAGAATAAGTACCCAAAAAGGAATATTTTCAAAAGGGTACAGCAGCAATTGGAGTGAAAATTTGTATACGATAGTGAAAATAAAACCAACAGAACCAAAACATTATGTATTGCATGCAATTGACGGGGAAGAGATTTATGGTGGATTTTATGATTACGAACTTATCAAGGTGGACGTCAATGTGAATGATGAAAAATCTTCCCAGTTTTAGAAGTCCAAAAAGAAGAAGAAGAAAGCAAATTAATCATCGAACAAAAACGGTTTTTGTTATTAACGTATCATGCTTATTCTTTACTTAAAATAATTTGTTACATGTACAATATGATTATGTTATTATTATTATTATATATGTACAATTATTGCAATACAATATTACTATTATTATAATTATTAATGGTATTATTATTATTCATACATTCAAATAATCAAAAGATTTCATTTGGAGCTCGCTAATTATCACTCTCCTTACTTACTTCAAGTGCATTGTATAGGGGTATTAGGAAATGTCCATAACTCACTCAGACTGTTAATGTTGTCGTAAAGAAACCTTTTATCATCAAAACTGTGAAGGCCAACTTTTTTTTATTTCCGTACCTATCTGATGAGTTTTGCTTCTAAAGCTATTCATTTTTGAATACGTCAGTACCTGATTCAAAACCACATTCAGATAATCCATGTGTGTTAACTCGTTATTTATTACATGCTTTTTAATCCCCTTAGCTCGCTTATGGGTATCAATCTTTGAATCATCATTCATTATTTCAAGTGAAAGCATTTTTGCCTTCGGAGAAGCAAAGGACAAAATTATTTTGGAGTTTTTTTCGTCTTTAACTTTCCTTGGGACCTTTTTATTCAGATTAGAAAATAAAAAATGATTATTTGGGTAGTCACTGAAATCAAAAATTGCTTGGTCTTCTTTAAGATCTTTGTACACATCTTGAGTACAGATCTCATACACTAGCCCATCTGTGTCAATATTAAGTAATCCGCAATAGTTTCCATACTTCTTTCCCATATAATTGTAATGGAAATTATAAACAAGGAGCTTAGAAAGCTCTAAAATTGTAAAACCCAAGAAAATCGGTTTATTCAACCGTACTTCTCCCTGTTTCATTAAAACAAGACAAACACCTTTATTAATTACTCGTATATCTGAAAAATTGGGATTGTCTACAAACTTTTTTAAGGTTTTAGCATTCGTTACAATTTTTACATCTACGAGATTTCGGACATTTTGCATGCATTTACCGAACAATTCGGTGTTGAATCTAATCTAAGATCTAATTTCCTCTTGAGTTAAACCGGATACCTTAAAAGGGCTTGTGAGAAAGTTGTATTCGTTTTCCTTCTGTTTCACAAAAGACACCCACAGAATACCACTCACTCAGATTCTCAACTCTACATATTTTAAATCGGTTTAATGTTTACTGTAAAAACAGTTTACATTGATTAAGTTGATGAAACAGATGATGAAAGTTGACATTGATTTCGGTGATGCAATCTGGTCTCCAACTGGGGGTTTCTGGAGACACATTAACACACAGACGCACACAAAAACAAACAGCCAGTTTGGAAACGCGTTAACCTAACTCTGAAATTCGATGAAAAATTCATTTGCCCTGATTCCTCCACAAAGTGAAACCACTGCTTTTTGTATCACAAAGTTGTGGGGATATGCTGAAACGTTCAAGAAACAAAACTATGAATAAAGGGGTTACCACATTACCACCAAATAATAACATACTTATGTAAACAAAGTAAAATTTCGGGCTTGGAAAAAGTAAAACTAGAACTCCTTTTATCGGCATGAAATTAAAGTCCTTTCATGCTGAAAGAAAGTAATTTATTCCTCTGTTTGAATATATAATATGGTTTGCTTTCATCTTCACCTCTTGTGCTAAAACCTCGTCGTCCATCACAAAACAAGCATAATTACATATTTGTATAGAACTATCAAGAAGATACTTTTGCCATGCAAGTAATCTTCTCAACTTACTTTACAGGTTTCTCTTAAACAGTTCCATGTGAACATTCGTATTTCATACGCAACAAAGATGCAAGTAAAAACGAAAAAGCATTTTCGAAGATTTTAAAACATTCTTATTTCGAAAATGGTAATAAAACAGAAAAACATGTGTCATTCGATATTTTTGGAGACATTTCTAAGCTTCTCATTTCACCTTCTTTTGTGCCCCTATAAATTTGTGACATTTCGAAGTTTCGGAGAAGTTCGAATAAAGCAATATTTTGTCCACACGGTAAGCTTATCTAAACTAGTACCATGCGATCTCTAAATCAATTTGTCAAATAATCTTACATTGAACTCATGAATAAATATATATTTTTGAAATTGAACCATTTCACAATTTCAGATCTTGTATGCAATTGCGATACCTCTCGTCGCTTTCTTTCACATCGTCATATTTGTAGACCAGATCAATATATATGTTGCAAACGCGCTGGGGTATTTTGAATTTTGCTACATGATATTTTGCTCCATATTAACTGTCGCCTACTACAAATGCTTATGGACAAAACAACACCTATTCAAAGATATCATACAATCTTGCCCAGTGGTTCAATCGCAACCCAAACTAATATCACGGAAACTTTTCGTAAGCAAAATTGCAGTTTTCATATGAATAGATTTAAGATTTAAAAAATTGATTTAAAATTAAAATTTAAAAGCCCCACAACTGAAACTATATTTAATTTTTATGTTGTCCAGAATGTGTCGCTTTCAAATAAGGTTGACATGTTTGACATTCCTGCTTGATTTTGAAGACCAAGCAAACATTTTTCGAATTTGGTCATAGATAAATGAAATGTAAAAAATACAAATTGGTACAATATATCTAAAGTGCTAGGGTCGACTTCCCTTCAGTTTTGAAGTTATTGCAGAAAAACCGAAAAAAGCTGACCCATTAGGGTCAGAATATTGACATTTGGTTTTGACGATTGAACGTTTAGTTGCCCAATCACTTTTACAAAGTAGGCACAAAATGTCAGTTTGATTCAACACTTAGTTGTTGAGATATTAAAAGATAAGTAAAAGTAGCCAGACAAGACAGACATCGATATCATGCACGGGTCTATAACCCCAATACCTGGTCTAAAACTGAACATTGAACACAATTTCTGTCAGAAACTCCTCCAAGGTTCTATTTCCAAGAGATTGACGAAGATCATTGATGACACTTCAATGACCTTCTTAAACATTTTATTTAGATATAGAACCCTTTTCCTCCGTCTACATCGCTGAGAATTTCAAGCTTAGAGTTTCTTTATAGAACTCTTACAAATTAAATGATTTCTTCATAAAAGGAATAATGGAGCATTAGTTGTAATAGCATAAACTTTATTGTAAATTATAACGATTAATTGCTTCAGGAAACCCTGAGTGAAAGGCACTACGTGGTGCAATCCAAGCACAGGCTGATAATAACTCATTGCATCCATGAGATAATAAATTTAAAACATGACTGTAGAATCATTCACTTATTTTTCACTGAACATAGAATAAGAAAGGAATTATTGATTCCTATTCGCGAGCATGCTTTGCTGGCAAGTCGTGCGCATATTCAGGTTTCGTATAAATAAATGAGTAGATTTGGCATGGAACTTCTTTCTAAAAAAATAACTTGCCTTTATGCAGTGTCTGCCTATGTAAATTAGCTCTTATCAAAAGTCTTACCTATGATACTATGCAGCCTACCAACTGCCCGAGCTATGTAATAACCGCTATGAAAAGTCACCTCTATGAAATGGAACCTATGAAATGTCGTGGATTCGGACAAAATATCGTTGGTTAGCAATGATTTAAATTACATCTAACCTTTGATGGAACTTCATGATATAGTGTTCATATTCGATAGACTATTAAAACTTCTATGGTATCCTTAACACGTTAACCAGTTTTAGTCCAGGTATTGGGGTTATCGGCTCATACATGATTTCGCCTGTCTGTCTGTATGTGAAATTTCACATAAAAGTGATTATCTCTTGAACCATTAAACATATTGACTTTGCAGCCGTTTAGAAAAAGCGAATTTGCAAATAACATTATATCATTTTAATCTTAAACGTTTCTAAATGACCCACACTGGTCACCAGTGTGGATCAAAACTGGAATTTTTTCTGTTTTTCTGGATTAACTCTCAAACCAAATGTCGTCGACCTTAAATATTTTTACATGATATTAGCATTTGCGACATTTTTTGTTAATGCACCAAGTGTGAAAAACGTGTGCTTCATCGTCATTTTTAAGCTTAATGTTGGTTAAAGATACTTTAAACTACAGTACAATTTATTCTCAGCGGTATTCATGTAAACATTGCTTGTTTATGTGAATGAAGATGAACAATCAGAGATTTTATACTTTTTAAATATTTCGAACAATGGTATTCCAATACCTGGGCTAAAAAGATCTGCTTGGTGAAGGTTTTAATTTAATTCATCTAGCTCAGAAAGTATATCTTCAGATCAATATATCGACTAACTAACAAGTACATAATGCATGAGAAGTTAAAAACTTTTATTGTTGACCCATACACGAAATATAACAATATGGCATTACAAACTGGCTCTCCTTCTAATGGATCGTGTATAATTATTCTTTGCCGGCGTCTTGATGTCTGTAGACTAAATTTATTGCTCAGTATCGATGGTCTCTTTGCGATTAAAAAATTCCCATAGGAAAATGAATTTGAACAACAAATCAGCAGATGATTTACTCTGAGAAAAGGTGCATAAGTCGTGTCTCTGTGGATGACGCTGTTGACGGAGATGGTGGAAATGAGATGACACGGCAGGAGACCTTCTCGTCTCTCCGGAACAAACACATACACACGCGTAAAAACTCCTCTAGCTCATAAAATCTATGTCAGGGCAAAATAAGACATGATTCTTGACTTCCTACCAACTAACTACCTATCCAATTTGGTGCACACCAGATGGTAACATAAATGCATTATTTGTACTGATGATTTCATTACCCTGAATCATAATTTTGACGATCAAAATTCCCAACAACAAAGGCAAACTCATTGAACCATCCGTAGATGATTTCAGAAGGGCATTTGTCATCTTGTACTGATTGCTTTGCTTTTAAATAAAGTTCTCCTTGCCCCTACAACCCCATCAGAAGCCTTATCTTTTGACGTTGGAGCTCATACGTTCATGATTTGGGATCCCAATCTGAACCAGAAACCAGATCATCCAATGTAACCGAATTAATTGAATTTTGAATTGAAAAGAAGTTGGAATCATTCCAAGGAGCAAACCAATTCTTTGTTGTGCAATTCATCGCAGCATAATTTTTGAAATTAATTTAAAATAATGTAAGATTTACCTATTCTTCATGCTCCCTTCCTATAAGTTGAAAACTGGCATATGAGAGGTGCAAAATCGAGTCGTATTCATTTCAACAAGCTAATGAAAGAATCGATCCTGTTAAATACTTTCAGGGTCTGATGAGCATGTAACTCATTTATTATTTAAAGATAAGGTGATAGCACGAAACATCGTATTCAGAGTACAAGTAGGAAAAATCGTTGCAAAAAAGAGCTGGTTAGCAATCATTAAAATAAAAGCTTAGGAATGGTTGAACATTTTCTCCTTATTGAACAATACAGAGCTCTAAGCTTAGGTAAAATATTAGCTTGTTTGGAATTAAAACATCTTACTCAACAAATTTACATTAGATTAATACATCGATTATCTGAAATATTCATATAGGAAAGACTGCTACTCCATCGAATAAAAGCAATCAAGCAATACTTATTCTGAACCAAAGGCTCCTACTTAGCAATCTGAATTATTTCTTACAGGTGCTTTAATAAATTATTCTGTATTGAACAAATATTTCGCGATTAAAAATAATCCAATAGTCAAACTTCGTATTATTTTGTTTTTTTAAAAAATTTGCCTGTGTCCGTAAAACTTAAAACTCTTTTTAAATTCCCAACTTTTGACTTTTGCCTCAAAGTCTTTGTGTCTGAAGATCCAGTTGTCCAGATGGACTAGGAAGACAGAAAGATTTCCTTAAGTCTGATAGGTCGACTAACTGTGAATGACGCTGCTGGAGGAGATGGTGGAAATGAGATGACATGGTAGAGAGAGGGATATGCACATTTTTTTCTTACCACTTCTTTACTGTTAATGATCTTTTGGAGGAGATATTCTCCTCTCTCCTGAACAAAATCGTACTCTTCAGGTTTTTGTACGTGCACCCGTTGAAATCAAATTAACATGGGATCCCCATAGGAGTTTAAATTCCTTGGGTGCACGTACTACCTGTATGGAGAGTACACACGCATACAAACTCTCTTACCTCACACAATCTTTGTCAGGTTCAAACAGAGACACGATGCCTAATATCTAGTGCGCACAAGATGGCAATATTAATGCCCATTTAGTTCTTATACTAAAAACAGTAAGTACCGTATTTCCCGTGATAAAACCCTATGGGGTCTTAATTTCTCGGAGCCCGTATACTAGTGGGGTGTTATAAAGGGGATAAGGAGTTAATAAGTCACTTAATATTTCACACAGACAAGTTGTTCACCAATTGTTAAATAAATAAAATCAATAGCATGAATTTTTAGCAAGTGTTTTTAGTTGAAATTTTGAAATATTTTTACTAAAAATAGCAGATAAATGTTCAACTGCATTTGGTTTTGCATATTATATCTCAGTTAGAGTTAACCTTCAGCTCAAAATTCCACATATTTAATGTGAAAGATTCGAGCATTGTTCAATTAGCAAAGATGTGTGCGATAAATTGCTAAGTCGAGCAATTAGTATAGCTCCTCATGACCAGTTATAACGGGGGCACTTATTATTTCATATTCATACCATCGTAATAGGTTGGGCTTTATTACGGGGTGAGATTTTTTTACGATTGGGCACTTATCACGGGAAACAAGGTAAGTTTGTTTTTGTTTTTAGTAAGTACACTGCATAATTCCTGAAATTAATTAAAAAATTAAGCTAATGTAAGATTTATCTATTTTAAATACTCTATTGCTGTAAATTAGAAGCAGACATGAGACACAACATCGATTTTTTTAAATAAGCTATTGAACGAATTCATCCTCTTTAAAACTTCATGAGGTGAAAGAAGTGGTGAGCCTGTAACTCATTTATTATTTAAAGATAAGTTGATAGCACGAAACATCGTATTCAGAGCATTAGTAGGACAAAACATTGCAAAGAAGTATTGGTTCGCAATTACTAAAATAACAGCTTACGAATGGTTGGACATTTTGCCCTTTTTAGACAAAAAAGAGCTCTTAGCTTTCGTTAAAAAACCAACCAGTTTTGAATTCAACCATCTAACTCAGCAAATTCACATTCAGATCAATACATCGATTAACTGAAATATGCATACAGGGGAAGACTTCTTCTGCTTATCCATGGAATAAAATAAATCAAGAAATACGTATTCTGGAACAATGCTCCTATGAAGGCATCGTAATGAATTATTCCTCACGGTGTTTTAATGAACTATTCTGTATTTGATAAGTATTTCGCGATTTAAAAAGTCCATTAGTCAAACCTTGTATTACTTTGTTTTTGAAAAAGGTTGCTTTGCAACTCTCTTAAAAGTCCCACCTTTTAACTTATGAGCTCACATTCATGAATCGGGATACAAATCTATAGCAGAAACCATATCACTCCTTAACTCTTTAAGTTTCTTATCAGAAAGAATTTGCAGATACGCTTAAAAAGAATCTTGTCTTCGCAATTTATTGCAACACGATTCATCAACTTCAAAATGATAATCTATCTATTAGTAATCTTGAAAATTGGAAACAAGTATATGAGAAGAAATACCACGAATCGTAGTTTATCAAAAGGATAGGGAAACACTTGATTTTGTTTAATAATGTGAGAATGTGATAAGGAGATAATTCATTGATTATTTAAAGAGGACGTAAGTCTAACGAGGGAATATTGTGTGTGGTTACACGAGTTCTGTGTAACTGTTGACACTGAAGGGACCTTAAGGGTCTTACTTGAATAAATATATTCAATTTAGCTGCTAATGCTCAGTTTTTACTGAGATAATTAGCGCTGAAGTCGAGCGCTCGATGAGAGTGGGGATGCGGGTGTGAGACGGGACCTTGGATTTCTCTCTCTTTCTCCAGGGCTCTCTGTGACACAGCGAGAGAGTTCTAAGGGAGAAACACAGGCTCCTGTTGGATACTTTCAGGAGGTGATGAGCCTGGAACTCATACATTATTTACAGATAAGGTGACCGCACCGAGCATCGTATTCACAGCATTTAGTAGGACAAAACATTGCAAACAAGCGTTGGTTAGCAAATAATACAATGACAGCTTACGAACAGTTGAACATTTTGGATAGTGAAGAGCTCTAACGTTTAGTTAACATATCAACCAGTTTGGAATTAAAATATCTTACTCACCGAATTCACATTAAGATCAATATATCGATTATCTAAAATATTCATACATGGGAAGACTTTTGCTTCTTATCCATGGAATAAACGAAATCGAGCAATATGTTACCTTCAAAACCTGTTGTCCTACTATTATTGTGTATTCCTACACGGCAGATCTACTGAGCAGCTCTAATATGTTTACGTGAGAGTATGAGAATAAAACGGGACGCTGACGCTGAGAAACTGTAATATGTCACTCCCTAATTTATTAACACTGCACGTATAAGACCAACAAAATTAGCAGTTACTGATTAAAATGAGAACAACGTCTGAAAAATAATTAATCTGGTTTTAAACTCAACTGACAATTCACAACGTACTACTTACCACTGTCTAACTGGTGACTGTGAGTCTATGTATGTATGTATGTATGTACTTTGCGGGGTGAACTCACTGCCAATAAAGTGACAGCAAGTCCAGCAGCGGTAGCCTTAGGCTGTTCGCCGTCTCCCCAATGACACCGGCTTTAATTTTGCGAAGAATACCCTTCGCGATTAGAAAATCTTCCAGAAATAGCAATGAATCTAGCTAGTCTGGCAAAAGCTATAACTGACACTTCCTCAGAGGTCAATTTCTGCCCCCTATAGTATCGCCAGTCTAATCATCGCATAACGATCACACTCTCCGATAAAATGATACCCTGTTTCCCTCTCCAAACCACAAGGGCACATAGGAGTGGGCACCAGGTTCAATTTATATAAGTGAGAGTTCAAAGTGTTGTGCCCAGTTACCACCTGCAAAACCAATCGCAGTTGTTGTCTGGACATATTTAAGATATTCACCAAGTTTACCTGGTAAGGTTCCTTCAAATCTTCGTTTGCCTACACTGTATGTTCTGCTTCCAAGCGGTACAATGAGCCCGTTTTGCCCATTCCCCTATGGAAGTTTTAACATACGTCATAGATACAGGTACGAGCGGTTGAGGCCCAACAGGCATCATTACTGCCGCCTGTTTAGCCAGCCAATCAGCCCTTATATTTTCCTCATGGGTACTGTGAGCCGGAATCCACTCCAGCGTCAAAGACCTGGAAATACCCAACTCATTCAGAACACTGTGGACATTGCCAACCAGTTCACTAGTTGTACCCTGGCCAGCAAGTGCCATAAGTATACACATGCTATCCACAAAAATGCAGATGCTGGAGCCCTCTGGTGCTACAGACTTAAGAAAGTCTGCCACTCCGAAGATTGCCATAGCTTCTGCTTGGAAGACGGTCGCAAAGGTTCCCAAAGGTATGGTTCCCTCCGCTCCCTCTTGCAAACTCTCGTTTGCCGCCACAAAATAACGGGTGGTGATAAAATACACAGTAGACACGGTACGGTACGGTAAGATTCAATACCGTACCGTGTGATTTACAAACCGTACCGTGTGATTCACAAACGGTATCGTGTGAATTACAAACCGTACCGTGTGATTCACAAACCGTACCGTGTGATTTACAAACCGTACCGTGTGATTCACAAACCGTACCATGTGATTCACAAACCGTACCGTACCGTGTAAGTATTAATCCTGCCGTACCGTACCGTGTAAGTATTAATCCTACCGTACCGTGTAAGTATTAATCCTACCGTACCGTACCGTGTAATTATTAATCCTACCGTGCCGTACCGTTTCAGTATTATTCCTACCGTGCCGTACCGTGTAATTATTAATCCTACCGTGCCGTACCGTGTAAGTATTTTTCCTACCGTGCCGTACCGTGTAAGTATTAATCCTACCGTACCGTACCGTGTAAGGAATAATCAAGCTGTACCCTACCGTGTAAGTATTAATCCTACCGTGCCGTACCGTGTAAGCAATAATCCTACCGTACCGTACCGTGTAAGTATTAATACTACAGTACCGTGTA
>Ga0194135_10000486_pt1 | contig 23536 bp, 16 predicted proteins | sample LitLau_LLRF_2013_FD_134024 | JGI IMG/M metagenome (GOLD analysis project Ga0194135, IMG submission 134024) | Freshwater sediment microbial communities in response to fracking from North America - Little Laurel Run_MetaG_LLRF_2013 (version 2) | ecosystem: Environmental > Aquatic > Freshwater >...
CCCTCTCCACCTTCCCCTCCTTCACCTCCGAGATCATCTCCTCTGGACCTCTTCGGCGAGTTCCCAGCTAAACCAATCAAAACTTTTCATTAACATTTTGTCCATCGTTGACCTATGAACTCGATGAATGTCTCAATCAATGCAGTATACATGCAAGGTTATTTAATAGTTTAAATTTAAACCTATGTCTGGCTCTGTAATGTCCCTCTGCATGACAGATTTGTATGGACAAAGTTTTAAACTTTATTTGCACTTGACTTAATCACTCAATCCTGCTTTTTAAGATTACACAATATCTGGGTATGCTTATTGTAATTTGTCATGTGTACGTATGTATGGATTGAAAACCACAAAATCTGCTTGACTAGCAAAAATGGGAACCTTTATCAGACATGATCCAGAAGAAAATGTCGATGCTGAAGAACTAACTAAGCGCAACCCTCACTTGGCTCGGCCTAGATAAGACTTGATGAAATCCTAAGACAACTGCAGAAAATGACTTCATTTCATATCTTGCATATTATTGTACTTTATGAAACTATGTATGAATATGAATATTATCTTATGTATAAGGGGGACACTAGGCTCTCGCTTCATAACTGTTCGACAGCTCAGTAACACAAATCATGTCTAGTCTATGTCACCAAACACTATCCGCCGTTACTTAATATAAAATGACAGGCTCCTCGTTAAAACTTTGTTATGAATGTGGTTCTGAAAGTCTTTAAATTAATTGCAAAAGGTTAAGCATAATCTCATCGGTTGCGGTTGGTTGGTGTCAGATTATAGATATAGTCATTAATATTGTCCAGAGTATTCATTAATGCTTTTTATACAATGTTTCAAATCCATCTATGTCTAGTTGGCTAATAAGTGAATATTTTCACTCTGGATACACAAGATTTACTGAGCTGACTGATTCAATGCAAAGTAATATCAAATGATACTGCAACTGATAGTGAATAAGTCAATGTCTGGTAGATAAGATGGCTGCAGGTCGGTTAATTGATGGTTGTTTAATGTGGCTATCCACGATAGCTACACTAAACTTCTAACTTCAAACTGTAAAATTCTCCAATACAAATCTCCTGACAGGACATTAAGAAAAAAGGAAAACTAAGCTCTGAAATATGAGAGCAAAAAATATACATTATTCCGATTCTAATGAAGCATGACAAATCACAGAAGAAAACTATCCCGCAGTAGCAGCAACTAAAAACTCGCATGACTCGAAAGATCATGACTTTCGTTAACTTTATACACTGTATTTGTTTTTCATTATGGCTTTGATGTCGTATTGTAGTACAAAATGTCTTGAAATTGTACAAGAGACATGACTTAAACAAGAGTAAATATCTTATCGCTGCCGAAACAATAAATATCACATGACTTGTTCTACTCAAAACTATCTTTCTTATTAAATCAAATCATTCTTCTTGGAGAATTATCTCGTAGCCTTTGTGGATTACATTGATACTAACTTTTCATATCGGAATCTGATGTGTGACAAAGCCCAAAATAATTTCCCTTAATAACGGTGAAAGTTTCTATAGGCATTTCCCTTGGCTTACTGTATTGAAGGGAATAAATGCGTCAATGGTAGATTATACTATTATACTAGTTATTGTAATTTATAAAAATGTTCCGTATCACAACAATATGTCCTCGTTAATTTCAGTCATAAACAGCAATCAATTGTGATATTAGCATAAGAATAAGAACAATGTACAAATTTATCCATTCTTATGAGTTTGAGTTTTACATCGTTCTTCATTTCAAACAAAACTTTTATTAATGGAAACTTCAAAAACTTAATGCAACCAAATTCTCGGAAATGCCTACAGACCGTCAGTAGAAACGCACATCAGTAGTCTATGTGACTGGAGTGCTAAAAATTGTGTCTAGACATATCACAAAAATTTCAAACTTCAGTAGTTAACATAATCATGGGTTTCAATGCACGAGTGAGTATTCAATTTACACTCGTGAGAAGACTACTATTAGTAATGCCTTCGATTTCAACTATACAACCTTGTGGAGTAATGAAATCAATGTTCGAAATCAAAGTTTTCAATGCAAAGAAATCACTCGTGGAAGAAAATAATTTCTATTTGCATGTAAAACATACTGTTTAATTACATCCAAGTTTCAGAAATATTTATGTATTCAATCTAAAATTTTTACCTGCTTGAAATTCTGTTCGTTTCATATTTGAAAACTTCTCAGACCTTCAGAAGCCGGTATAAGAGAGATATAGTCAGTTAACTTTAGTGTAGCATAGGAAAACTGACTGATCAGTTACGATGATGCCAGTGAAGGATTTTATTTCATAAACGCTCACTCAGTTCCCACTTTATACGACAAAATAATTAACACTGAATATGAATATATATAGTTATGAAGTATTTTGATACTTCAAGGACCTTCAGAAACGGAGGCAAGTGCTATCCCTAAGAAAAAGAAGTGTTGCTCATGGTGAAGGTAATATTATACACTCCAGCAGACTTCGAACTCCATAGTCAACATGGATGCACTCACATTGGGTTGCTTCGCTGCAGAAAACCAGTTTCATACTTTCTACACCATGGCATCAATATAGGAGCTGTATACTATTGGATCTTCCCAGCTTTTTATACGTAGTCTGGAAATGCGCCTGTTTTATAATAGTTGAATCAAGAAAAGGGTTCGCTCAACACTCGGGAAACCAGGGAGGCGTGGAATTACCTAATACCAATCTGCTCAGAGTCATCCCTATCACACAAATGTTTCCCAAACTCTCCCAACAGATCCAGTGGGCTTTTCTCTCATAAAATCTCTATAACTTACTCCTGTATGCATTCACATTGGGAGTGGGAAAAACATCTTTCGATATGCTGAGTAAGTTTTGATGCTACTACTTCACAGCTACAACACGTACAATTAGATTATGCATTATTAGATCAGAACACCTTATCTGTTCAGACGATTCTGTACTACAACTGTTTCCTGTCTGCTTTTTACTTTTTAATATCCTCAGTCCTTTCAATGAAATTTCAACCTTATGCAATTACAACGTGAAAGTACGAGCAATGAATATTAAAACCGAAGGTTCAAGCTAGGGTTACATCGCTTCAATTATACATGCTTCGTGAAGGCAAGGAGAAACAACAAGTAAGAAAGATTGAAAAGGGCTGGCACAGCCATTAACAAGATTATAAGATATAGTTCTGAATTCTAAAAACAGATTTTAAGCCACAACCCTTTAGAAAATAAAACGAACAAATTTCAATCAGTTACGCATTACGCTACTACATTTATTCCTTGGATGCTAAAAACACGAAGACTAGGGACACTCGAAAATAGTTGCGTTAGGTTGAGTAGCAGTAAAAAACCTATGCATGAATTGTGTATTGTCTCAGTATTTATCATTTTACTAGGGCCATTAAATGTTTCAAAATTAACTTACAAAATAAAGCCGTAAAAATAGTTATTACATGCATCCTAGTTTATTACTTCTACAAAACACTCGTTCGCTTGTTGCCTCACTGCTTCACTATATATTTAGCTACTTTCATGACTCACACAATGTATGAAAAAGTGCAGCTCGAAATCAATTTGGGAGAGAAGTACATACATTATACATGGTCACATGCTTCCAAAATTGAGAAAGAACACTTACCTTCTGCAAACTCTGGAGGAGACCTTCTTCCAGCCAGGGGTGGGTAGTCCCTGGACTGCGATTGTGGCATAGGACGAGCTCTTCCCGCTGGTCGATAGGACCCTTCACCGTTTCGATGTCCTCCATCCCCATTTCGATGTCCTCCATCCCCATTTCGATAACCTCCATCTCCATTACTAAAACCATTTCCATAACGTTCACCGTCTCCTCTACCGCGATGTCCATTACTACGTTCTCCGCGGTCACCTCTACTCCGGTCGTATCCGTCCCCCCTACCCCCACCGTTCCCGTTGTAACTCATATCTAGTCACCAAATTTAAAATATACTAAAATCACGCACACTATTAAAATTTGCTCTTCAACCGTCTGCCTTCTCTTTGAGAAAGCAAATGTTACTACTTGGTCAAAATTTGAGAAAAACACTCATGCTTGCCGCAGTTTCTTTAATTAAAGTGCATCCTAAACAAGGGCACGATTTCTATATATGTTCCATTTAAAATAAGTTTGTTACTACCTGGCACTAACTAATAATTCACTATTCATGTATTCTCAGAAGAATAGTCATAGTTAAATTTGTGTACAAACAAAAGGTCTCAACTTGACAATGCTATCATTTCACAGGATAGAAAATTACACTTTGCACTTATTGTTAGCTAAGCCGCAGCAACCACCGCGCACTGTGTATGCAATACAGATACAAGCACTACGAAATATTTTGGGAGAAAACCAAGGGTACTAAAATTCTCATAATTGCTCGAGGGCTCCCTATATGTATTGTACGGTAGATTCAAGAAATAAGTGTGAATTGTGAAAGGAACCCTACAACATAGTCCATCCGACCCTTAAGGATGGATAGAAGGAGAATTGAACCTTTTTCATTCCTGCAACTGAACCATCATACAGATTAGACCCTTCGTGTTTCATACGAAAAATTCTACTCCAATCTTGAAACGAGAAAGAATAAAACTTTGTCAATAGTAACATTCTAGGAAAAGGACAAAATTCTTGTTGATCACGAAGTCCTTTCTTATCTTTAAATTTTATGGGGCGAGCCAGGAAATGTTTATTCTAGTGCTTCTGTATCGTACATAAAGTTTGTTTCATGAGGGTAAAACCTAAAGAGGGTTTAAACGCATCTGGATAATCTCGTTTTAACTGTATGACTGTTACAGTACACTTATTTGTCACCTATCAGCAACTTTATATATGCAAGATAAGGAGCTAGAGCTTGTCGTCCATCCCCTTATAAAAATAAGTCTTATGCTTTTTGAATGTTATTCTTTTAGAATTTTCTGTTCCAGGGAGGCCTGAAATATACTAAATATACTGCATTGCAAATGAAAAGTTCATGAAAGATACACGACAGACATTGACAGTTCTTTAACGAAATATGAAGCTCACTTCCTAAACCTAATAATGCTATGCAGTCTGTGCTACAGTGAGTTACTATAAAGCACATAAAAATAATAAATGCTTACCACTAGAACTGAGCTTGAACAACAGCGACGAAGCTTCCAGCAGCAAAGGAATAAGGATTGTTCTTGAATTACACTTATTAGATCTTCAAGTAGGATGAAAGTAATAATTTTTGAAAATCAGAACACCACGTGACGAACTGACTGTAAAGACAATCGAACCACAAATGAATAGAAGTATTAAAAATCTCGAGTACAATAGGGCTGTAGATTTTTCAAACATTCAATTCAAACTGTATTGCAATATTTAGTCTCAATGATTCAGCAGAAAATGTAAAATAAGTTATGACATATGCATGTCAAACTGGAATGTCTTTTGGATCTCATGTAACAGATACAAATTAGCAAGGAATGATGCTAGATGCTTTTGTACAAGTGCGAGTCGATCGGGTTTCAAAACTAACTCCTCCATAGGTCCAGAGACCATTAAAATCTTATTATAATATACTGAAGACTCAGAAGATGTCAATTTTATGGTGCTGACATCGAACCGATTTGCACATACTACATCAAATACATACACATTGGTGTAAATAACACCAAGAAAATATTTATCTCAATATTTTATTCCTCAATAGAACTACTGAGGGTCGTTTTTTTGTGTGAAAACATTCAACACACTCTAATTTAGTTAATGTTAATTTAGTTTTTTACCTGGCCCACTTCTCTTTCAAGATTGTACAAACCCAAAGCAGTACTGTTACATTTTTAGATAAATCTCTCAAACAAAAGTAAATTTAACTAGGAATGGTGGAAATGTATGAAATTCCATGTCTTTCTTTATCATTGTTGTTTTACAGCAAAGGACCTGGCGACATATCTGAGCACCATCGCGGCACTCACAGCTGCCACAAGTCCTGCAGGCATGAACTTTCCAGAGTGGTAGAAGCGATTTCCCATGATCCCAGCCAAAACGGTGCTCGCCCCCAGACCCACCAAGTAATTATTCGGATTCTGAGATGTCTGGTAGGCTCCGTAAGCTATCACTGCTCCAAATAGCATTCCCATCCCCAAAGACGCGGTGCTTCCTATGACCCACAAAATTCAATGCTTTATTAAAGTATACTTTCCCTTCGAAACAGTACAATAAGCCTCTGCTGTTTATCTCATCGTAGTTTTATTACCAGCTTTAGCGTAACCTATAATTCCTCCTGAAGCGACAAGGGCCGCGTACCCGTACGCCAAGAAATCCATACCCATCTTATATCTACTCTCCACCGAAAAACCTTTCAAGAGAAGAATAGAAATAGGGATAAGTTAAGTTAAAGTTAGATTAAACTGAAAACACATTGATTTATGATATTACCTCAAACGATCAATATAAGAATTGACACCTGAGTGGGATCTAATGACAAAAGATTCTTTCAAACTAACAGAAGTTTATATTGACACACGTACGATTTGTTATGGTTGAATGAATAGTTATTAAAATGCAAACGACGTGCTCGTCTGAAAAGAAACAATTGACGGGTGGTGGATAATTCAAGTTATATCGATACCTTCCTTCCAGTTCTTGGATGGATATTATGACATTCAGCAATTCAGCATAGACTTGTATTCTGGATTTTCTCCTTCACGGAATTACATTGGATTCGCACTACAACAGCAGCAGCAGCAGTAGAGCTGGAGCAACAACTTTTTTTACATGTGTCTCGTCTTTTACTCAATGGCAGCTCTCAGACTGTGTTATGTGTTCGTTCGTAGCACTACTAGATATATGAGAGATGAGACTAGAGAAGCTTCATTATGACAATCAAATGTCAAATGCCAACGATAATTCATTATATGAACAAAATGAGCATGAAGTTCATAATTAAGAATTTTAGAAATTTCATCCTATTTCATAAAGTATGCAAATTCACGTACTAGCTCCCAGCTACATGCATAACTAACCTTTTGAGGGTAAATTTGGGTTTTTGAAATTCTGAAGAAATCTAGGTCTGATGAATCTGATTCAAGTTGAATACCACCAGCTAATAATAAGTTGAATCATTCAACTTATTATTAGCTGGTTGTCTCATTCATGCATAAGTATGTGAGGAATATTTTCTACTACTAGTCAAGCCGACCCTACTAATTATGACCTAATTAGGGTAATAACTATTATTGCCGTCCTTAAATAGGTAAATTGTTAGATTATAAAATGAGACACATTTTGAAAGCCTTTACATTAGGACAGCATAGCATAGCAGCCTGGAGTTGCGGTTATTATTATTATTATTAGGCGGGGTAACGCGAGACGGGGAGAGGATGGAAGGCAAGTGAAAGGGCGGGAAAGGTCTGCAGCCGAGTGTGTGTGAGTGCATTTTCGGCCTAACACACTTTACTTGAGTTTTGACAACAACAATTCACAGTATTTCTATTTGTTTTGACTAAGTCACTGTTGGCTGGAGTGGTGACAACGAGTGAGGACTCATTCCTTTTCAAAACACAACTACGTGTACTAATTTGACTACTGCACATTGTTCTTTTTGAACAGCTTTTACCATATACTAGAAAGTGTTCAGAGTCAAAATACACTATTCTGATGGAGACGAAGAATACTATTCTTATTCTGGATTGGGATATTTATTTGCAACTTTGTCGGTGTGGTAGTTGAACGAAACAAATTGGCGTTTCAAATAATAGTAGAAGGTGAAGTGGTGGAAGTGTTGGCCTATTTTAATCGTAGTAGTAGAAGGTCTTACCGTATTAAAGTTTGAAGAGAAATGTCGAATCCACATTATGATGTCCCAAATTGGTGAGTAGAAGACCTTTTGTGCTTTTGAAATAGAAACGGTGCTGTTACAGGGTTATCATGAAAATGTTGTGTGTTTATAGGGCTGCTAAACCTCCGCCAGGGACACACTTGGATGTAATGAAGGGGGATAAGTTAGTACAGGTATTACAGAGTGCACTATACGATATATATGTAGGGTTTGTAGAAAATATGGACTCGTTATGGAAAGTTTAATACGTTTTTTTTATTTTATAGAAACTCATGGTGGATGAAAAGAAATGTTACCTCTTCGGACGTAACCCACAATTAAATGACTTTTGTATCGATCATGCTTCGTGCTCGAGAGTTCATGCTGCGTTTGTTTACCATAAGAATTTGGAACGAGTATTTCTCGTTGACTTGGGAAGCAGTAAGTTTTGTCATATTAATTTTCTATAAATAAACGGGTGAATTGAATTTACATGTGTCTGTTTTGTTTATGCACAGCTCATGGAACATTTATAGGATCCATGAGATTAGAGTCTCAAAAGCCAACCCAGCTACCAATAGACACTACTTTTCACTTTGGAGCATCTACAAGATTATATATTTTAAGAGAAAGGCCACCAACAGTAGTTCCTAGACCTATAATGGAAGAGTTGGAAAGATTTGCAGCTGACGCAGAAGGAGCGCTTCTGGGACTTCCGGAAACAGACACAGAATTAGATGTTTGTGAAATATTCTTATTAAATTAACTAATTGTTAGAGTGAGTGTAGATTAACAATTTTTGTGTTCCAGAATTTGACTGAGTTCAACACGGCTCATAACAGGAGAATATCCATGCTTGGTATCCCTGATGAGGACAAAAGGAAAAGTCTCAAAAGAAAAAAGAAAGGAGTTACATTCAATGAAGAAGAGGAAATTATAAACCCTGAAGATATTGACCCTACAGTTGGACGCTTTAGAAATTTAGTGCAGACCACAGTCATTCCAACTTCTAAAGTAAGTCTGTTGGTATCTACTTTAAAATCTATATGTTCGATACTCCCAGGAACAAACAATAACAAAATCTTGAACATGTGTAGCGTCCAAAGATGGATACTGGATTGGTGCCGTCACACCCAACAGTTAAACACTTTATTCCTCGAACGTCAGTTAGTCTGTATGATGACTTGCCACCCAATTCCTTCGGCTCTGTTTCAACGCCCTTTTTTACCACGCTCTCATCGAAGCTCGATCTTCCACTGCCTAACCCGGCTCCAGATATTGAGCCTGCAGATGAGCCACATCAACCACCGCAAGTTAAGCCTCTTGCTAATGCACCCCCATTACCTCCTCCAGATCTTTCGGATGAACCGAAAAAGAAAAAATATGCGAAAGAAGCCTGGCCGGGAAAGAAACAAGGGAATCCAAACCTTTTGTTATAGTCTATTTATAAGGTTAATATTATTTCTTAACAACTGCCCTTTGTTTTTTAAATTATTGGTATTGTATGATTATTTAACGCAACTATGCAATGTGACGTGTATATTAATCCTAGATTATCGAATTAAGTTAAAATAAGTTTATATTTCAAGTCAGCTCCATTTGTTAAATGAAATTTAAAAAAATAATGTACTTCTCTGTTTTAAACTCTATCGTACAGTTCATCCTGTATGTTAATGTAGCAGTAGATGATCCCTCCATTGTCAATTCTGAAAAAGTCAGTGATGAAACAGTGTCCACGATATTTCATCGTAAATAAATAACGGACCACTTTTCCGAAAAGTATATGAATGAATGCACTTAATTAAAATGTATGTAATAAGTTGTGATTTTCAGCGACATTGTAAGTTTGTTTATTGATGAAATCATGATACTACCATTGCATGAAAAGTTCAAGAGACAGATTTAAATAGATGTTTTAGAAATTAAAGCTACAGATGCGAGGAAGTCATGATGACACAAGATGACACGTTGTTATAAGTTTGTATTGAAAATGTCTTTCTTATCTTTTAAAACTCTTTCTGACAGAGGTATGGTTGAGTTGGTCCATTCATATATAACAAAAATATACATCTATTTGTATTAGTAACTACGAAGAAACATATCAAAATTGCAATGCATCCTCCCATTATGCTAGGGTAAAAGGACGAACGAGAACTCTCGGTATATTCGGCTTGTCTCACCGTGGCTAACTAAAAGTTACCAATGTAGACACGAATAGGATGTTAAGTCGTTGAATATGCCAAATACCCTTGTGAGAAAGTTAGATCTACACCAACTCATAGGGAATCCCTGAAAGTTTCACTGGTGTTGTCCGAGTCATCATAAAGTTGTCTGTTGGAACTCGTACGAGACTCGTTTCGTCGCCCTTTTCCTCGTTTGGCTAAAAAATGAAGGCTTAGTGAAGCAGTGATCACAGACAAAACTTGGATGATCAGCAAAGCCACAATCAAGGAGACCCATATAGACTTATTATTCTCCAGCCATCTTCTCAATTCAATGCTGCAACTAGCCTGTGGGTATCAAATAGAGATTAGTTAAAAAAGAGTCAAATTCACACACACACCAACAATTAGATGAATTTTCTTTCATGTTGGGAAATTATATAGTTGGCATTCTGAACACTTCAAGTAGCCTGTAACAAAACAGGATATGTGTTATAGAATTAGCAATAAAACATCTCGCATCCCCCGAGAGTATTCCACGATTCATTATAAAATATTTTTATGAAAACATAATGAACAATTTCGCATTCTCAACGATAAGAAACATAAATTACGATAGAAAAGAAAGTCTAAGAAACATGTGTGAAGTGTGAGCGGGGAGACAAATGATAAAAGTCTGAATAGCTCATTCAAAATTAAGAATCAAATTCATCAAACACACTCTAGGTATATTCTCATAGTTTTCTCACAAGATAAATATACACACATATATATTACACTGCTTTTGTGTGCGGTTGATGAAAATGCTGTTAGCATAATTTTGTAGAATTTATTGAAGTAAGGAGTTTGCAAGTTTACTTATTATAACGAAAAAGCGTATTGGAAATGAGACGCACAGGAAATAGAGGTGGATTATATGAGGCTTCGTCAGGAAATGAAGTGGAAAGTTGCTTCTCATTCTTCTGCAGAAGTAACCACACGTTAAAAATTTACCAACTGTAATTCACTCTCTCAGTCCTTTGAGAATGAGTAATTAACATCAATGAGATAGATATTATTGAGGTTATTTCAGCCATAAAAGTGATAAATCTGAGATCTTTTTCGCAAAGACCACTGATGAGCAATGATTGATGGGGACTTAAGGTGGGCTCGTTTCTGTTCTGCATCACCAGATTAAGTACACACAACTTCAGTACATATTATATCTGTTTTACATTTCATTAATCTTCGCATATGAAGATGATACGCACTTCTAAGCACTGTAGCTTCATGTGTGTCTAAGGTGTGTAGAATAATTGCTCATAATGATTTTGTTTCAATTGAAATTGAAACAAGAAAGTGAGTTATTATTGTGGTAAGGAAAATGGGGAACTTGTGGTTTCATCTTAAGATTTTCGTGTCGGAAAAGACTTGAAGTTGGAAACAACCTATTGAAGTATTCATTCAGTCCATTAAACAAACGAATAACTCGAATATTTAACGTAAACTCGAATCCGTAGGTAAAACGCGTTGACTGTGTCTTAGGAATCATATGAAGACCCTATCAATAATTCATACGTCACACAGACCTGTTTAAGGCGCTTCTCTCTGTGGAAGATTTCATAGCAGGATGGATCCATGTGGTAATTGTTGTCTGCAAATTCTCGTGGTCCTTTGAAACCGCAACAAGCGAGCTGTAAAATGCAAAACGTGTAAAACATCCATATCATCCCTTTTACTCTCGCATTTAATGATTCAATCGTGCTGAATTCTGCAAATATTATATACAGAGTTTCACTTGAACGAAATACAAAATGTTACTTGATTGTAACAAGTACCAAGTGAAGAAGATGTGCGTAAAAATTATTTATAAACCCTTCTCCCCATAGTAGTGCTCAGAATTCCTTAACCTGATTTCTTATTACACAGAACTGAGTAGTACAGAATTTATGTACAGAAAAACTGAGATATTTCATGCAGCTTTTCGTCAGTTAAGCGTCATTGGACACATGATCCCATTAAGAATCTAATTCATAGAGTCTTTTGCCATGATTAAAGTTTATTGCTAAAAGTACACGAAATGCGAGCTAAGTATACGGAAGTATTTATATAAGCTCAACTCTTCTTAAGATTCAGATTGTAAGCGTATTGTAGACCTTTGCTGAAAACGCTTTGTGAAACATACCAGAAGCTCCCTGACTGAAATTAAAAGTAAAGTAACATATAGTAATGTTAAAAGGTGTAAAGAAGAAATAAAAAGCTATGTCAGTACTGCCAGTAACATTATTTTCAGTTTTAAAAGATTTATTAGTCTTCTTTGAGTCACGTTAGCATTGTGTCAAGCTAAAAAATAAAACGTTTGGTCATGGGAACTGTAAATTAAAAGCAGTAATCTGTGTGAGTCACAATTCAAATCTGATTGTCGAATAAATACTAAATAAATATGAATTTGAAGAATTAAGTGCAGTACAAATGATGGGGAGTTAATTTAGCAAAAACGCGTGAAGAGTTTGTGCGGCTAACAACATAAGTACTTCATTCATACAAGCGTTTTAGTAAAGTTGCACCAGGATAGTTTGAAAATGGTGTCTTGCTGCAAGATGTAGATTTGTAACAATCTTCATGTGTTTTCCTACTAAGATTAGGATTAAAGCTAAAGAAGCTCAGTTGATTTCTCTATTTTGTTTGTTTTCATATCTGCAAAGATTGTAGTCTACTGCATGTGTATTATTGTTAGTAGAACGAGAGATGTGGTAAATACTTTGTTCACGGTGGATGACAAGCGAAGAAAAAGGAAGCGTGGGGCAAAAGTTGTAGGTGTAAGATGATTGTGAAATGAACAAAAACGTGTGAATTGAGAAAGCGTCTTGAAGTAGTAGTAGTAGGTGGCTGGCATTTTTTGTAATTAGGCAAATACAAAAGATCTCTTTCTTACTGAAGACTGGATGAGATTGCGTGTGCTTTGATTAACCTCCATCCATCCGAAACGAAGAATGTCTTCCATCTAATTCCAAAAGAGAATTATACTTATGAAAATATATTATGCAGCTATGAATAAAGCTACTTTTGACTATTGTTCATTTAGCTCTACAGTCTTTTAGTTCAGTCATTCATTACACTGACAATTTCACTCTCGATTCGGAAGCAGTCATGTCAGAACACTGTCAGGAAGGAAGATTAGTGTGTACTTTGAGGAAGAACTACTGCTAGCTGTCCTTTTAGAGAGCAAACTAGCATTTGTTATTTGTCATTCGTTGCGCTAAATCCGCTTTAGTAGCTATTCAAAATAGATAAAACCTTAGACGATTTCTTAGATGTACGATGAACCTTCTCTGACGACTTAGTAGCAGAACTTAGTCGTGTGTCGGCAGATTTCAGTTCGCTAAAGGAACTATTTCTTTTATGACGAGAAGCAATAGTAATTAATGGTTATAATAAAAGAGCTGTGTACCAAATGACTTCAATCGTCAATCTGTCTAGCCTGCGAATTGACAACTACATGTTACAGTATATATAGCCATGTGATGCTGATGGAATGTGAGATGCTTAAGATTGTTAAGATAAGATGTTCATTTTTTATAATTCAAGTCCAGAGCTGATCAATTAGATGGCCCAATTTCTGTGCTAACTTTGGCATCTACTTTAGAATTTCGATTAGAAGGGTCGTAGATCTCAGGGGGAACCCTTCAATGAACCTTTTCATTGTTATTGGGAGATACATAATCGTGAGGAGTGAAGCTGAGTTCGAGTGAAAATTCGCAACAGAAAATGATAGTAATGACTAATCACGGAGTGACAATAACGAGACTAAAGATAAACTTGCTACATACGGAATAATGCAACCGAATGAAGGGAAAGTTACTTAACAACAAAAGAGATTGACTGAAGATAAATGACATATCCACATGCTCTCTGTAGTTGTTTATCTTTCTGTGTAAATGAAATTCCTCGGTTTAACTTCAACAAAGATTCTCCCTTGTTATGTGCCACACTTAAGAATTTCAATTGCCTGAGCCTGCAATACGAACAGCACAAATTTATCCTGTCCTGCTCAACTAATACTCAGTGAGTAGGCACAAGACAAGAGACATTCAACGAAACTTTTTAGGTGACAAGTTATAGCCTAATCGAGTTAGTCTCACTTTGAACACTGCAATCTTTTTAGAGAGGCCTCTATTAACTTCCAAGATGTTGCGTTACATTTTGTTATGTCTAATTTCTTACGAACAGAGTCATATATAGGTTACTATGAAGGACTAAAAGGACGCATGAAATCGGACTCAGCTTTAATTCACCACGTAACGCGTTAGTTATGCTGAGTCTCATTTTGAACATACTCAAAAGAATTCACAAAATCAGCTTCAATTCACCAAACATGTGTAACCGTAACAAGGCAGTTTTGCACAATAGCTTAAAATTTTGTAAAAAATAGTACAATCTTAGACATCATAACAAAAGCAATCACCTAATCTAACGAGTAATGCATATACGGCACACTTTTGCATTAGAAATGTGTATATATTTAATGTATCTAACAAAATGCACTGTAGAATGTGAGTTTTTTCAACAAAAAGCAATAACGACACAAGCAGATGTGTAATGATGAATAATAGTGAATAACGACTCTTGAGAAAGATTAAAGTTGCTACTTGTCATTCTGTCTGTAGTTGGTTTGTAGTGTAGGATCAGTATTAAGATGATGCGATTATGTACATGACATGACATCGGAGAGTTTCTTTTACTGTAATATTCTCTCTCAATCTTCTGTACTTCATCATCATCAACAACTTGAGATTTCAATTGTCTGGTTCTGTGACTAACACAATCTCACTTGATTAAACCCACTGTAAATATTCCTGAATCACCGTTTCTTTTTTATGTTTATGATTATTACAGAATAATCGCCTTTCTAACTAATTGTCAGAGATTTACGCATATGCTTCACAAGGAAAACATGTGTGTTCTCGCATTCATATGTTCACATACTTTCTTTTGCTTAATCAGTAACTACCATCTCATGCTAAATTGAAAATTCATCTCTAGAGCTTCCTCCTTCTTAGGCACAATAGCTGGTCTTCGAAGATTATACTATGTGAATGCATCGGAGATGTAAAATTAAGACACTCCTGCAGTCCTGCACTTCGAGTGTCAAAAGAAAGGCCAACTATTTTCAGTGTAAGTGCGACTGTTCCGATGGATTTATGTACTATCAACTATCAACTATTTTCACACTGGAATATTATTCATATATTTCGACCGAAAAAAACTCGAACCTCGATTCTTGCAATCTGAAGAGCTAAGACACCTCCAATCCCAGATGTAACGGTTACAACCACCATCACGATAAACTGAAAATAAAAGGAATTTTTTATTTGAAGGATTAATCAAAACTCAAACCCATATTAAATCAAAATGCTCGAACATGACAATAATTCATTCTGAAGTATCGGCACACAATCTTCGAGCTCCTTACCAATCGAATGATACATGCTGTTTCACTGGCTCCTGCAACCCATCCAACGAGTCCGGTAAAAAACAACGAGAATCCGATTCCGATGACGATGTAAGTTAATATCTGCATGAAAATGAGAACAAACCGCATTGTTTATTTGTAACACTAAACAGTTTAATAAGTGAATTTAAGTAACACACATCTGCTGCAATTACAGCGATTACATCTCGAAAGCTCGATAATCCACGTTTATAATATTTCCTTTAACATTTGAACAATAAGTGAAAAGATTCTCTTGAATCGCATTAATTCATCTCGTATGAGTGACTCGTGCCTAATAGATTTAATCTCGATAGCTCAAACAAGTGTTAGGAACGCGCTGTACTACAGACGCATCTCATTTCAGTAAGACTAGCCGTCATGGTTTGCAGGTCACTACCATCATATAGCACTGTGAAGTTCACACTCATCGTGAAATTAATAATAGCGATTTGTAATAATGAGTCCTGAAAAAGTAGTTCTAGGCTGCCATGCGTGGATATCAGTTTCATCGAATCCTCTTCTCTAAATCTGTCGACGGCTGATTGTTGCCAATCACATGTACACCACCTTCCATTATTCTATCATCTTGATCATAGTTTGCTTTCATGTTTCATATTAATTGTAAAATGAGCTGTGACTGACATGTACAATATGAAAATGCAATTCTTATTATTTACATGAATTTTTTAATTAGCATGCATGATGATACATATGATTTTTGGAATCAGATATGGTTATCATATCTGCATCATGATTAACAAGAGTTTTAAACATAATTCTGTTAATTATGCAGCATGCAGTAGAGATAAAAGGTGATTCATTAGCGAAGAGGAGTACCCATGTCAATCTCTTGTAGTAAACCTAATTCAAAGTCATTCAAATGATTTTATATCTGATATACTTGGAACCTCAAAAGTAAATTAAAGGTAAAGAAATGACCTTATTTGAAGTTTTAACGGATCAAAACTAAAATTTCAAATAAGATGATTAACATACTGACACGGAGATTTTTGTATAAGTCCACGTAGATTCATGCCTTTTTACTAGCATATATGATTATAAGTAAAATGGAAAATCTATGTGGATATAATTACCTTCTCACTATAAGATATTTATATTTATAGTTATAGTCATGAAACAAATGTTTAAAGAATACTCTTCATTTTCTCCTTGAGATGGTTGTTAAACTACGAATTGAATCATTTACTTCTGATAAATGAATGAATCGACAGCTTATCTTTGTCTTAGGATAGTCAGTCATCCGAAATCTACACACCAAACTCTTACATGGGAACATGTAAGAGCACAAATAAAAAATAAATAAATAATGTGGAAATAGTGAAAACTATTGTGTTGAACATAATAACTGATAAGATGAGCACACTTTAGAAAATGCACTTGCACTGAAAGTGCCAACCTGAGGATGCTTCAAAAGTCATTCAATTATAAAAATGGAACATGTGAAGCCCTCCTTGAACTATTGTATTACTGAAGTGATGCGTAAAATGCATAAAGATATCGGAATCATGTATTACGCTTGCATATGCACGTATGAAAATTCATGTTTTATCAGTATCAAAGACATAATCAGACTCACTGTCATTCCCTTCTCTACGTCCCCATGCACCTACTGTGTTTAATTTTACCCCATATTACGATAGATATATTGTAATAATAAATATAATATAAAAAGTACAGAGCTTGTCAGGTTTTCAACAAAAAACCAGGTGAGACAATAATCAAATCACCTAGTTTGTCATTCAACGACTCAACAAAGTCATTTTGTTGCACTCAAGCAAATGCCAGTACCATACTGCAGAACATACATATATATATTCCGGTCAATTTTTGTCGTGCATTTCTTATAGCGGATATTCTCATACTAACCTCCTGCGATGAACATTCAAAGTGAAATTCACATGCACTCAGAAAATTTGCCACTTATTATGTTTGCTTACAGTTTTTGCAAATTGGATCGACAATAATATTTTCTTCATTAATTTATGTCTTGACTTCCGAGATTATTACCATCTTATAATTACACAAGAACAAATAACAACCAAGTCTCTGTCTGCTTATTGGATGGGACACAAATTGCGAAGGAGCGATGTAAAGATTCCGATTAAACAAAAATATGACTTACCAGAGTTCCTGATTGGAACTTCTGAATTGACACAGAAGTGGACAGTACCCACGCTACATACCCGATTATGATGCATCCAGCAATCTGAAAATCACCATAAATTAATCATTCATGATGTTTATTAATAGTAGTGGAATGGTTCGATGATACAATCTGTTGTTCATTGTTGAATCTCAAGTTCAGTACATAAGCTCAGATTAATAAAATGTGTGTGTGTAAAAAATACCCTACATTCCATTAAAAACGACTGGAGCAAAATATAATACACAACATTGAAGCGGAAGTATGGCCAGTGAACTTCCTGTTCTTACTTAAATTGTAACCTTAGACGTGTGATGGTCAATAAAGTATAATTCAAGCTCAAATGGTACTTGTAACTTGGTAAATGATAGTTTATTCTATATCTGTCGATCTCTCATCAGGTTTCCACAAATGTCATTTCATTTTATGTCTATTATAAATGATATAAATATATTTTTTGATTATGAGTATTCAAAAGCAATCGGATGCTTTAATTCATCTTCAAATCCTTCGTTAAGAGTTGAAAATATGCTCAAATGATGAACGTTTGTAGAATAGGTGAGAACTTCTTCAAGGTCTTTGAGAATGCTAAACGAATTATTCTATTGTACCAATTACCTCATAAATTGTAAATTACATTAAAGAGGAGGCCCTGAACAAAATAACAGGTCACTGGAGTTGCACTGGAATATTGCATAGTGTGATGCTTTGATGGATTCATGCATTCAACATTGCCATCATCTATATGCAAATGAAGTGCATTTTCGCACAATGAACGAAGTGAATGCCAACCATGCCAGTATATATTCTGTAAAAAAAACTTACAAATATGAAAACAGCAAGAGCTGTGAGAGCATGTCCAAGCCAACCGATTGTTGCTCGATTCTTTTTCATTTCTCAAGCAATTTAACCCGTCTCCTTGCAATCACAAACACTTGGAACTTTTGGGGGTAAACCCCCACTGTCACTCGTGGAAAGCTATGATGTTTCTGAATGCTTTAAATCTCAATTCCAGGAGAAATGACACTACACAAAAATGGTATTTGGATTATAGTCACTGACGATAACTTTCGGAGTACCCATTAATCCACTTGCAGAGGGAACGATGGAAGCGTGACTGCTTCAGGAAATGTGTAAAGTGTGAGCAGACTCTGACTTGGTAATGTTTAAGTTGTAAAGGACGCTGTGAGAAGATGCATACTCGGCAGATGCTAACAAAGCACTGATGAAAACAGGAAAGGAAACCATACACGATGAATACATATATACACACGCATTGAACCATTCTGTTTTCCCTACCGTCCTACTTCTCCTTTCCTTTAATTCTGATACAATAAAATCCATATAACTCGCCTCTAAGCTCAATTCAAATGTGTGAAGATATTCACCTTACTGCCAGCAGCCGAGGCTTTATAACATAACAGACTGTGTAAGTCAAGCTACAAATTACTTACTTAAGTGCTTTATCGTTGAGGATTTTCGCAGCTAGGTTTTTCGTTAAGTTCTGTTTTACGCTAAATTGTTGGATTCATATGAATATAAGAAAGGATGATTTTTCTACTTGTAGATGCGAGCGAATAAGTTGTGTGTGCGTATGTACTTAACCATGATATTATACTGTTCGCTTCTAATCGAAGTATCTTTTGTGGCTATTTTAACTACAACAATATGCCGAAAGAAAGTTACACATAATATGTGTTCAAGTCAATTAATTCCGCTTTTGCAAATAAACAAGTGTACAATTTATTTCACTGACTTTACCGAAAATATTGTAATATTATGATGTATTATAAAATTATTTAGCGGTTTCGGGTAAAGGCACTCCGTAGTACAACGAAATATACACACCTTTTAAGCGATTAAATTAATTACTACCTATTTATTAATTTATAATGAAAAGAAATGATTAAACTTAGGGATTTAAAAAAAGTTTATTTTACCTGAAATTTGGATACAAATACGCATAGTTATTTTACGATTACAAATAGGTCTGACTTTGCGCGGAGGATCACATTGGGTGTGCTAACGATGATTCTTCTTATTTAAAAATTTATAAGTTCGATATTTCGATAATTTTGGCTTCGCTTGTAAACATTTTCCTACTGAGTACCTCGTGATCCCACGGCGCATCATTCATCTACTTTAAGTTCATTCGTGTCCGGGTCGTGCTGTAACAATTTAAAGATTTGAATTATGAGTGATGAAAAAGCTATGAAGCATAAAGGTTTGCTAGCGACATAAATACAGAAGATTACAAACATAGCAAATAGGTAGACAAGCGTTAGTAGAACAGCCAAAAGTTAGTCAGTGATTCTTACCGTCACAATAGCAAAGCTACCGGAAGATGAGGAAGATAATTGGGTTCCACTAGATCGGCGAGAATGTTTACCTGATTCATCACCCTTTTTCAATTCTTCTTCATATTCTGCCAAAAGACGTTTCTGATCTTCTTCGGAAATTTCAACCATTCCTTGATCTCCACCTAATTTACAATTCATAAATGTAATATTCAGTCATCGCATGTCATGAAAGAAAATAATTATTTACCCTCACCTCCACCGGATTCGCTAGGATTTTGAATATCTGACTCTTCATCCCCGAAGTCGTCATCATAGGAAGACTTGTAACCGATTTCTTTTTTCTCCTTCGCCTTTTGCAGGGCTTCTTCGTCGAATATTAGTTGAACTCTATAGTAGAATCTGTGCCAAAAGACAACATGGGAAACTTTTTCTGGAACTAATTGGGAATAGTGTAACTGCAAATGAGGATTAGCAGTAAGCAGATCAGCTATTTCGTCATTCTTGACTTCCAGATCGAAATGAGCTAGCCATTTTTCGTATGACTCCATATCTTCAGGATCCTTCAAGAAAACAGCCTCATCCAACCCCAAGGAATAAATTTTCGCCTTTAAATAATGAAAATCGTTTTTAAACTCTATAAAGAACAAAACCTGGCGTTGTAAAAACCATACCTGAATCCGGTCAACGACGTGAGGTCCAGAGCTACCAACGTAATACGCTTCATCTTCGTCATCAGGTCCAACCCCAAAAATAGTAGACATCTGTTCTAAAACTACGCCGACCTTTTCTCCAACCACAGTAACAGCTTTGTTAGCATTTTCCTCTAGTTTCAATTTATCCTTCAGATCTCTTCCGGCTTCAGAAACTGTCTCGGTGAACTCTGACAAGTCTTGCTTCAAATATTGAAGCATCTCATTGGACTTTTCTTTCGCTGAAGCAATCGTGCTTGTGAACCATCCTGACCATCCACCGTCATCTCCCCCTACAGCACCTGAAAGTCATTTACAATATATGTTTTATTTTTCCTTGCTACACATTAAGTACAAAACTAAAATTACTTCTTAATAATCTGTGTAAACTTCTAACCTTCACATTCTTCTACGTTTACAGCCTCCTCTACCAAAATCTTCTCATCTTCAGCAGCCCTTCGCAATTCTTCAGCCATCGTCGACGAGTTCGTCGCCGTCTCTGGCGAAGGGGAAACAACAGGACTTTTGTTCGCCGTTGGAGTCACCACCTCCTTTTTCACTGGACTTGTCGGTGATTTTTTCTGTGGACTTTTTGTTGGTGAACCTTTCCCCCGACTTTTCGAATCTCCTCTATAGATCACAAAAAACCAAAATATATAAATATTAAAAACCACTTTTTATACTTATCTTCTACTACGTACACTACCACTGAATCCAAATTATAGGATGGGTGTTAAATTCCCAAGTATTTTGTACCACACACAACCAAACCTCAAACAATTACACCCTTAGCTTTGTCTAAAGTCTAAATAGCAAATAACCATCCATAAAAATTTCTCAACAATAAAAAACAACAATAATATTGCACATAGGTTGCAAGTACGAACCACATAAATAGTACGACGCACAAAATGACTAAGCAGTTACTTTAAACCTCAATGTTAATTTGGGCCCATATGAACCAAATGGTAAACAAAGAAAGCGCTGCTCCTGCTCCCAATAATAATAATAATGATGCTGTTGTTGTGTAATATGTTAACAGAGAGTAGAAACAAGTTACGACTATTACTTTGCTTGTTGCTTATATAATAACTTACTTGTCTGCCATAATGTCATCAGTTGAGGGTCGCCTCACTTATTCCTGGAAAGAAGGGCCACTTTCTGCACAGTCTAGACAAAAAGGGTCCTGGACACTGGAGGTTAGTATTCGAAAGTGAATAATAATAAGTATATATTATCAACAGAGACAAAATTGCGTGTGGTGTGTGTATAATGTCACACGAACAAGTGTGGATCAGCTGGTGGTGGGTTCGTTGGCAATGGCAAAACAATTGATCTGGGGAATTAAGGAGGAGTTCTTGGTTGGGAGCAGCTCCCACCAAGCAAGTCCCTCACCGTCAGGACGATTATATGATGCAAGGCGGTTTCTCTTATGCACCTTTAAAGGAGTTGATGATGACTTTTTACACCTTAACTTGTGCCTTCGCACGTGCCTTATCTATAGGAATACTTTGATGAGGGTAATCATCAAGCAGGAGCTTTTTTTAAATAGGCTCAGCCTAAATCTTATGGAGACTCTTTGAGACCTCAGAGAAAAGTGAGACAAAAATGTGTTTGGACCCTTAAAGCCGTAGGTTTCTTCAAGGCGGGCCTCAGTGGTTTTTTCTTGGGTGGATGTGGGCTCATGTAAGGGCCGTGTAGTAAAAGTCAAAATTGATGAGTAGTAAAGGAATCGTGTAGTAAAATGATTAAGGATTAAGGAGCAGGAAAGTTATCCATCGTTTTTTCACAGCTTGTTAATATGTATAAAGCTATGCAGTGATTTCCGTACAAGAAGGCGAAGAAGGGTCTCATTATTAGCTTGTTGACAAACAAACCTATTATTACATTGTTAACTTATACTGACGACAGCGACAGGGGTTAATTTAAGCTCATGGCTCACCCCAACTTAATGGCAAAAATAATAAACCTGCTTATAATGCTTGTATGCTATAATCGCTAAAGCCAAAGCCCTGTCAATCTGCAATCTACAATGCTTGTTGAACTGTCTGAAAAACGGTTTTGCTTTGTGCTCTCATGGTGCTCTCCATGAAATAATGAAATGCTTCTGCTGCTCTCCAACTATTTACTTTACAATTTACATGTTAGCTGTATTCATGAAGTCAATCACTTTAATGTATGTATGTGTATGCAACCAATTAAGTGTACTTAGGTAATTTATTTGCTAAAAATTTTCATAAGATACTATAAATAAATGATACTTTTCTTCTACTGACTGAATATATAATTTAATGAGACTTACATTCATCCACCAACAAGCATTACATTCTGTGGATTTCAAAATCGAACATCAGGGGAATATAATGTGACCAGTTGAACCTAAACTCCATGCAAAACTAAACTATGAAAACTAGCTTAAAAGTTCATCGAGTTTCGTCACTTTCGTCATACACCGCACGAGATCGTAATAACAGTAATATAGCAGACAATTACTATTTACTATAATTACAAATATTACAATGCACCATTAACCATAAAAGCTACTTTTTTACAACCGATTTGAGATTTGGAGTGACGTGTTATGCCCTTATGCCTAGTACTCATTCCAGTATCCACTCTTTCATCGAAATCTTGTGTTGTTGTTTGCTTAATCTCTAAATATATAAGCCTTACAACATTTTAAATAATATCTTTGCATCATCACAACCCTAGGATAAAATCAGTATAGTTTGGGCTGCAAATAACACAACCTCATGAATGCTTTTATATAAACACTTGGATTATGAAAGAAATCTTGAAATAGTATGCACATTTGCTTCTGGAATCACTGGAATCAGAGTCTCACAAATAATGACAAAAATACAGAGGCTTGGACTGCTGCGACATTCGTGAGATCACAGGAATCGGGAGAGTGAGGAGGCACAGGAG